>WSSedL1B2DRAFT_1000001_pt1 | contig 89191 bp, 76 predicted proteins | sample WetSurSiteL1Bulk_FD_9470 | JGI IMG/M metagenome (IMG submission 9470)
CGTTACCATAGGCATAGGAACCTTCGATTAGGGGGAATCCGAGCTCCTGCGGGTCGAAGACCATTGCGTTTCCTGTAACCATGAGGCAGATTGCTCTGAAGTGTACGATGAGGGCGATGGCCGTGACGATGCATCTTGGCTGGTGTTTATTCCGACGACAGGGAACGATAGTAATCCGAGAACAAAGAAGATCAGGAAATATTTCATTCCTTTATTCATAGTGTATAATTTAATTGAAGTATGTATATAATTCTTCTGGAATGGAGATAGGTGTTTTATTAAGGAGAGAATTCAGCGAGGGATGAAAAAGACGTATGGAGGCTCCCTCTATCCTTTTTACGAGGTGGAGTACATCCTCAGCCTTGTGATTTTTTTCCAGTCATCTGGTTAATCTCGATTTTTATCACGATGACTTCGTGTAGGTTTTTTTCTGGAAATTCGTACGATGTTCCGGGTGAATAGTGGTCGATGATGATGGATAATGCTTTTTGTTTTTGTTGGGTGTCTGTGATGAAAGATGCGGCCCCATATCCGATCACGCTTGTGTAGTGCATCGACCATTTGCAGGGGATCCCTGTGTTGATGATTTGCAGGTCAAGTTCGACTTCGAAACAGACGAGGGGGTTCCTTTTCAGTAGTTCGATTTTTTTGCCGTTTGGCGCTGAATGGAAGTACAGGCAGTTGTCTTGGTACCCGAAATTCAATGGGACGATGTACGGGGTCTCATGATCAATGAAGCCGATTCTGCAGACGGTCGCTTTTGAGAGGATTGAATCGATTTCTCTCCTGTTGGTTATTTCTTTTTCTGCTCGCCTCATGTGCTCTTTTCTCCTAAATCGAAACATTTATATATGGGATTAACAATTGTTAACCCAGAGAGGTGTAATTGTTGATGAGCGTATCTTTTTTATTCTTTCCTCCCAAATCCTCATCAACAATTTACTTCCTATAATTATAATCAAGCAAGGCTGAGTAAAATTTTTTTAAGAAATATTTAACCAAGACTTAAGAGTACGAAAACAATCTGAGCAGACGATGATGCGGTCGCATCCAGTAAGAGAATTCCCATCATAAATGCAATCAAGTTGTACCACATAGTACGGTTTTCCTCCGATGTTCGTCTTACATTTTTGACAAACCTTTTCATATTTCGTGTTTTTCATTTCGTTCTCATTCATCTTTGTTCACCTTTTTTGATTTTGAAAGAATTCCTTCTACGAAAAGATAGATGTTGATGGAAAGTAGCGGGACGAAAAGAAAAAAAAGGTATTCTTCGATTGGTAATCCGAAGAGGTTACCAACGATCTCATTTTGTGAGAAAACCCATAATCCCATTCGAACGGACAGCTGATCCCACAGTACTGCAATGAAAAATAACATAAGGAGCGCAACACCGAGTGATTTGAGATGTGTTCTTTTCCGATTCAGAAAGAGAAGAGCGATATTTGGAAGTATGACAAAAACACAGAGAAGCTGAAGGTACAGGTACATGGAAATAAGAAAGAATGTGAGTTATAAATAGTCATCTAAAGAGACAATTTCATAGTCTGCTAAATTTTCATACGGATACAAAAAACACATCAGAACATTTCGAGACGTAAAAAAAAGTATTGGAGGCACAGCATTTATACCGATAAGCCATATCAATACAAGGGTTGTGAAGAGCTATGAAAGCGATAGTGAAACAAATACAGGGATGCTCATTCATCGGGAAAGCGGACAGTAACCATTGGGTCTCCATTGACACTAAAAAAGAAGTATCCGGCTCTGATGCAGCGTCACATCCCATGGAGCTGATGCTCCTTGCACTGGGTTCCTGTACCGGCTGCGATGTCATCTCAATCCTCCAGAAGAAAAAAGTCTCAGTAGATGATTTTGAAATCCATATTGATGCGGAACGCTCCGAAGAGCACCCACGGGTGTTTACTAAGATTCATCTCGAGTTCGTCTTTGTTGGGAGTGGATTAAACCCGGTTCATCTTGAACGTGCTATTGAGCTTTCTCAGCAGAAATATTGTCCCGTGTCTGCAATGCTTCGACCGTCTGTGCCCATCACCACATCCTTCCGGATGGTTGAGAAAATGCAATAAGGTCTATAGCGACGACGTAGGATTGAAAAAAAAGAAAGGAATGAAATGAAAGTTTCCTGTTTTGTTCTTATGTTTTTTTTGTTTTGTTGATTTGATGTTCGATGGCCAGATACGAGTTTCTCATCGCTTGCTGAGGACCGTATCCTTCCTGGGTCGCGTAGAACACACCAGGTTTACCTGAAAGTTTCATCTCGCAGACGACACGGAAAAGCCCTTGCTTTATCTCCTTGTGCTGCTCAAGGGAGACATGCAGGTAACCGACCACGAGGAATTTTTCATAGTTTTTGAGGAATTCTGCGCGAAGAAGTTCTACAGCTTGTTCTTTATCGAATCCTTGGACCTTGCTGTTGCGATGATGGAACTGGATGGCAATGGTTTCTTCTTTCCCAAATCCGGCGAATGGCACAAGAAACTCTTTATGGGTGACGATCCCATGCAGATGGTTCTCTTTCCCAATGAGGACACCAGGAAGTTCAAATTGATGCATCTTGCTATGGACATCCTTTATGGAGGTTTCTGGTGATAACAACAACGGTTGTTCCTGCATGATGGTTTTTACAGGCAAATCAAGTTTTTGTCTTTTTTCTGATTCGAAGTTGTCCCGTCCTTCGATCTTGCTTGGTCCACGAAGGATGTTTTTCACAAGAGTACTTAAGGTGATAGCTCCGACAACTGTTGTATGGTCGACTATGGGGAGATACTGGATGTGTTGTTGGCGGAACATGTGGAGGACCTTGCCGATGGTCTCCTCAGGGCTGACAGAGAGTGGCGTGGTGCACATGACTGTTTTTATTGGTTGCATACCGAGGGTTTGTTCAGTGAGCTTTTTTATGACGTCATCTGCGGTGACGATGCCAAGTAGGGTGTCTTTGTCTAGGACCGGGAGTGTGTAGATGTTGTTTTCAACCATGGCACAGGCGATCTCCTCAAGGGAGGTTGTCGGGGTCAGTTTTGGGGGGTGTGTCAGCAGGGTATGTAATTTCGTCTGGAGGGTTATCGTCGGTTCCATGAGCGATCGTTTGAGCAGCATCCCTTGGTATTTGTCATGGTCGGTAACAATGATGGCGTCGGTGGTGTCAAACAGGTTTACGGCTTGGGAAAAAATGTCGTTTGAGTCTTTTTTAATTATTTCTTTTCTGAGAATATCTTGTGCGGAGACCATAATGAATCACATCTCTTCAGGATAGGGAGAGAAGTTATAAATGTTTGTTATACGAGAGAAAAACATCGCCAAGCACTTTTTGATAATTTTTATGAAAAAACAATCGTTGGTAGGTTTCTTTTTATTGTTTTTCTGTGCCCGTTTTTTGTGTTTGGATTCAGTTTTTCATTGATTTTGTCTCCAAAAAGTCGTAAAAAGACGAAAGTAATATAAATCAGAATTAACAATTGTTAATTAGGGACGTAAAATATGAGGAAGTGTGGTTTTTTTATGTTCCATCTTTTCCTCCTCCGCCTCACCAGCATGTGCCCCTTCTCAATTTTACGTCCACCTTTCCTCCCTCGCAGTTCACTAGACGGCTTATGGTACCAACAACACGGGTCGTCCTTGATTGCTAAACCCATGCTGCGGCTCATAGGGATTGAACGCAGGATCACCATACAGCACACGCACATAGAATGTCGGTAGCTCCGTATCAATCCGCTTTTCTCCACGCAGCGCCTCACCAATGCTCCAGTCATCCACGATCAAATGATTTTCAAGAACAGTCAACCCAGATTCTTGACCGGTTTCTCGTGTCGCACCGATAAAACCATTACAGCCTGCATGCAACATAGCAAGACCGATGTTCATCTGCGAGGGAAGACCATCCGTTCGTCCCATCAGACATGCAGCGGAGAGGAAGATGCTTGGTCTATCATACACCCAGTCTTTCACATGGGCAACATCAAAGGCTTTCGAATAGCTGTCAAATCCATAGAGTGATGCAGGGAACCAAAACCAATCCCCATGACCCAGATATTCTAGATAGTTCGCGCTGGTGAAGATACCAAGGAGTTCTGCGATCTGCCGACTGTTCCGAAAATCCCCATAGACCTTCGTCGTAAACCCATATTTTCTGATTTCCCTGGAATAAGGAATCTGATGGAAGACCCCACCAGTCTCACTATATCCTTCTCCAAACATGAAATTGAAGCGATGATGCCAATCATCAGGGCCTTCTACTTCACCACAGAGGTTCTCATAGAAGAACGTCCGAGCAAGAAGCACACTGACATCCTGGATATCCCAGCTGATGAAACGCCCCACGGAGAGGCTCTGGTTCAGTGTGTACGGGTTATCAGATGGCAATCCTCGATCAGGGATATCCTCTTGGGATGGCCCATAGTAGTACATCGGGATCATCGTCGTATCCGCAAGCAGGGCAAGCCAGGCTGGTCCACTCAGATACCCAGATAATAACTCATGAGCATCAAGACGCTCCAACGTGCTCTGTAGTTGTTCGACTGTTTTGTTGACCTTCTCGTTTGTGAAAGGATGAAGCGACTCATTATACCAAGGACCACTCCCAGAACCTTGTGCAACAAATCCATATGACTCATCGGTAAGTTCCCAGGTGGTGTTCGCGATGAGAAACCCACCATGTGCCGCGGTGAGGTACGGTGCAAGACTGGAGAGGCCTGAAATCTGGGGGAGATGCGGTGAGTCTAGACGGGACAGGGACACAATCATCGTAAAATTCACATCAATCCAGGAAAAACCTCGTTGAACAAAAAAACCGCCTTTAGGCCCATCGTACACCTTCATCTGGAGGTCATAGAAACCAGATGCGTTACAACTGAGAGTCTCGACATAGGTCTTGTCAATATCATATGCCATGCTGTTCCCATATGCAACAACCTGCCCATGAGAATCCATGAGAGTTAAAAACACAACAGGATCAGTTGGTCGGAGACGACCAAGAAATGATGCATGATTTGGAGAGATTTCCATAGATATCTGGAGATACGTAAAACCCGGCGGGACGACGAAGGAAAATATTTGTGTACTATTCCCAGAGATATCAAATTCTTTTCCCAGGATGATGATTTTTTTATTGATAATACGATTAGAGTATGAGAATGTCGTTGTATTAAGGACCGCTGGTGGCACAACATCCGCAGGGTTCGTCATCGTCAGATAGTTAATCGAACCGAATTGGTTTTTGATGACAGTCAAAAGAGTATCAGTAATCGCTGCTTCATCTGGGAGGAATGTCACGGTGACAGTGGGAAGAGACAGGTCCATATTCCCGACAAGATAAGCATGCGAGGTTTGAAGCTGTGCACAGACGTCTTGAAGTTCTCCTTCATTGTCATCAAAGAGAAGAAGGGGCATGTTCAGATAACTTGCGAGCGGGGTGGCAAACAGACTGAGCTGGTACAAATCCACAGTCCCATACGGGAGGATTAGAACATCCGGTGCGGTTGTATACGCCCAGGTCGCTAGGGAAATCGCGACAGAAGGAGCAGGACCTAAAATCTCTGTTGCTTGATATGGTGTCATCAAGGGTTCACCAAGAACAAGGAGACCATCCTGTGATGAATTCAAGAACGTCGCAAGAAAGCGTGTCTGCGCATCGGTGAGGTTCCCCTCATGGTGCACCAATAAAGGGAGAAGCCCGGTTGTATTTGTTTCTGTGTCATACCAACAAGCAACGCTGGTGCTAATGAGACTCAGATAGGGGTCATTATCAGAAACGACCACGGCATCGATGAGGGAATTCCGAATGGAACGATGTGAAAACAATTCCAATGACGATCCACTGGCTGTCTCTTGTCCCAGACCCTGTTGATAAATAGGGGAAATTACAAGAAGAGAACAAAGCAGGAGAGGGACGTATGCTTTCATCATCTATATTTATAAAGAGAAGGATATTAATAATTTTTGCATTGTTTGAAAAAACGATGTCATTTCCATAATTCCCACCTGAAAAGTAATATACTACTTCTATGGATATTACTTCTCATCTGATTGAACCTAGGCAATCATGAAGGGGTTGTTTATCATTATGAAAATAAGCAGAAAGATAACTGTTTTCATTAGTTTTATTTGCTTGTCCATGACAACCGTTCAGATTCAATCATCCCAAATCAAAACTACACAACAAACTCAGTTTCTTTTTGACTTCGATCCTGAGACATACATTGAAATGGACATCACGGGAGTCGCTTATGGTCAGGAGTTACTCTGGAAAGCAAACACAACAGGTACGAACTACGAAGAATCCGCGGTGACCTATGTTGATGGGATTGCCTATATCGGCTCCTGCAGTACCCATGGAGCGGGTCATGATAAAATCTTTGCAGTGGACACAACCACCGGGGTCATCATCTGGAGCAATGACACAGGACCAGGGTATGTCGGCCCGGTCATCGATGGAGACGTCGTGTACATCGGAAGCTCCACCCATGGATATTACCCTGATGATGAATACATGTATGCGTTTAACAGATTCACCGGGGAACAATTGTGGAAGACACCGATTTACGGTGGTATCGCAGAATCAGTCCAATACGATGAAACAAAGATCTATTTTGCTTCTGGTTTCTATGACACAAAAATGTATGCGTTGAACAAAGACGATGGGAGCATCAACTGGACGTTCCCGACAGGCTTCTACGTCTGCCCGAATAAACCGATGCTGAAGGACAACATGATCTATGGGGCTTTTTGGGATAACTATAATACAGGGAAATTATACAAAATCAACGCCACCACCGGCCAGGAGGTGTGGAGTGTCTCCTTATCAGCAGGACCCTGGGATAACTCTATCACCGCAGATGGCCAGGGACGTCTCTTTTTAGCCATCTATTATGATAGTACGATGAACGCATACAGCGAATATACAGGACAATTGCTCTGGACCTACCCACTGCAGGGAGGGTCATTATCGTTCAACGCGTATCATAACGGCTGTGTGTTTATCGCAGACACCTTTGGATATGTGTATGCGTTAAATGTGAGTACCGGTCATCTTCTTTGGGAAAAAAACATTGGTGGCTCCTGTGATATCAGCTCTCCAACGATAAGTGGCGGCCTTCTTTTTATCGGAACACGGGATGGCGCAGATGGTGCGTTTTATGCGTTAAATGAAACCACCGGGTCGATTCTCTGGAAGTATACTATCGGAGCAAGTGTCACTGCGCCTCCTTCGATCGTCGATGGGATGATGCTCTGCGGGTCAGATGGCTGGAATATGTATGCGTTCGATGTCGGTCTTGGAGACGGGGATTGGTTGTTTCATCGTTACGATCGTTGGAACACCGCATATTCACCAGTCGGATTGAATACCTGGCAATATATCCGTGCAGAATGCAGTACGGACCACGACCGTATCACCTGTGTGGTCACGAATGTCTATGACCATGATGTGCAGAATATCCTGTTGCATCTGCCGTTTTCAGCGTATTGGTACACAGAGACAGGTGAGCTTCTGAAAGAAGACTCTGACACCTATACCCTTGAATCGCTCCCTGCTGGAGCATCTCAAACACTATTGATCAGTCAAGAACCACTGTTCCAAGCAAGTATCACAAGACCAGAGAAAGGACTGTATATCGCAAATATGAAAATACTACCCTTCTTCGTTCCGCTCGTGCTGGGTACTATCGAGATTCAGGCATCGGTACAGGAAATCAACAAATCTCAGATTGCCCGCGTGGAGTTCTATATCGACGATGAACTGCAAGCAGCAGACACAGAAGCCCCCTATAGCTGGATGTGGAATCAACGATCCTTCGGTGCTCATATGATGAAAGTAGTTGCGTATAAAAACGATACAACTGCTAGTGATGAATTAAAAATATGGAAGATATGGTAATCATCGAAAAGAACAATCAATGAATCACCAGAAATAAAGATAAATGTTGCATATTATGTTATTTTTAATGTTTTTCTTAAAGGAGTAAAGATTGGAAAAATTTATTAGTACTATATATGATGATTTCTATTGTGCATGAATTAGATTCCAAGGATCATAAAATCTTATATCATCTCTTTTTGAACTCGAGACAATCACTTTCATCGGTAGCAAAAAAAGTCGGTCTTCAGAAAAGCGTTGTCGAATATCGCATCAAACGACTCCAGACAAAAGGTATTATAAAAAATTTCAATGCAATGGTCGATGTCTTCAAACTTGGGTTCTCCGTTTACCGACTCTATATCGTCCTACAGTATGCATCACCAGATAAAGAAAAGGAGATCATAACTCACTTTGTCAACCATAATAACACATGGAGTATCGCATCGACAAAGGGACGCTACGATTTGATTATCACTATATTGGTAAAATCCCCGAATTATTTTTATGCGTTCTATGAAGAGACCTTGCGATTATATCGATATTATTTCAAAGAAATATTCTTTTCCCAGCTGTATGAATCGTTTGGATACAAACATTCCATGTTGCTGAGTGAACTGACGACAAGCCATGAACGCGCCTATGAATATCGAGATGATGGAAAAACCGTTGATGTCGACGCGGTCGACTACAAGATACTAAATCTCCTTGCGAAAAACACAAGGATGAACAGCGTCGACATCGCAAGTCAGATCAAGGTATCAACAGTCACGATCCATTCAAGAATCACGAAACTCATAAAATCAGGGGTGATTCAACGGTATTCGATCACGATGGATATCAATAAGCTTGGGTTACGTGAGTTCATCGTGAACTTATCCCTGCGTGACTATAACAAGAAAAACCAGATTATCACCTATCTGAGTGACAATCCTTTTCTCTGGGAGATTCATAAAGCGATTGGCGGGTATGATTTGGAAATCACGTTGTACGCGACAAACTTTGAGCATTTCTATCGAGTGATGGAGGACCTTCGGAAGAAATTCCCCGATGATATCGCAAACTACGATTATCTCTATGTCACTGAGGTGTTCAAATCAAATATACTGCCTGAAAAAGTATAACGACTCCTAGAGGACCGAGACAATTTTTTAGAAAAAAATTTCTAGGGTTGTTGTATTATTTCTTTGCTTTCTTCAGTACGTTATCGATACGTGCTTTTAACTCTTTAATTTCTATTGGTTTTTTGATGTAATCCTCTGCGATGAGCGCACCAGCGTGCTCAGCGAATTCATCGGTTCGAGCAGTGAGGAAAATAATTGGAATATTCTTCCAGGCAGGGTTTGCCCGTACCCGATCGAATACCTCCCAACCATTCATCTTCGGCATCATGATGTCAAGAAGAATGAGATGGGGGATTTCTTGTTTTTCCAATAACTCAAAGCATTTTTCACCGCTTTCCACCGGGATGATCATGTACTCTTTCCCATAGAGACTCTCAAAGGATGTTTTAATGAAATAAATCTGATCCTTTTCATCATCCACTAACATGATTTTCTTCATGATGGCTTCTGCCTCTGATGATATATCAAGGAGGTCTTTAATAGTTATTGTTCCAGAGGAGACATCCAAATATTATCAATCTTGCAGGAATCCGTTTTTTATATATTTATGACGTGCTTGCTGCAGGGAATGTGAAGAACACTGTTGTTCCTTTCCCAGGGCCAGGGCTTTCGACCCAGATGGTTCCTCCATGTTTTTCGACAATACGCTTGCAGATCGACATCCCCAAACCGGTGTTCTGGATGTCATGCCGTGCTGAATCTGCTTTGTAGAACTCATCAAAGATGCGACCTAACTCATCTTGGCTCATTCCAATACCGTTATCAACGATGGATATTGTGACAAACTCATTGGTGAGTTTCGCATCGATGGTTATCCTGCAATCTTCCTGGCAGTATTTCACTGAGTTTTCAAAGATGTTTGTCAGTAGCTCCTCGAGTCGCAATCGATCCGCTTTTATCCAGAGGGAAGTATCGATGCTGTTGGAGATCTTCACATGGTTCTCATCAAATAGGATTTTTTTATTGCTGAGGATCTGATTGATTTCTACAGATAAATGGAGCACCTCTATGGAGAACCGTGTGTTCGGTGAATTTAGCACCGCAAGTTCAAGTGTTTTTACCACCAGATTTTTCATGTAATCAGCATTTCGATGAAGGACTGTCAGCATCTCCTTTTTGGCAGGATCTGCTTCTTTTTCTTCAAGCAGAGGGATGAGATTTATCAATGGACCAAGCGGGTTTTTCAAATCATGGCCGAGTTGATTGATGAACTCGTCTTTCTGTTTGAGTAGTTTTTCTACTTCTCTCGTTCGTTCCTGTACTCTTCGCTCCAGATTCTTATTCAGTGTACTAAGCTCTTCTCGGGCGAGGGTCAAATCCTGGTTTATCTGCTCAAGTCGTCTGGTTTTTTCTTCTAATTCCTTTGTCCGTGCAGTCACCAGTTGTTCCAAGTTCTTGCTGTATTCTTCTAGATGATCCCTTGAGATTTTCAAATCATTGCTCATCATGTTAAACGCAGTTGCAAGTTCGCCGATTTCATCCTTTGATTTGATAGCGACTTCATATCCGAGGGTCCCTTTTCCCATCCGTCGGACTCCCTTTGTCAGCTCGCCTATTGGAGATGAGATGAAGTAATTAAAAAGGAAAAATATGAGCAAAAAGGAGACGATGATGAAGATACCGGAGTACAGGGAGATCGTCACAATCATCTCATTGGTCATCGTGTCAAGACTTGCGAGTGAAAAGATGTACCGCACGGAATAATCATGTCTTCCCCAGTCCTCAAAATATGGTTGAATTATATCGACGCGTCTTGTTTGTTCATTCAGGAAGAGGGATGAAGTGGAGTCTCCTGCTCGTTGGATTAGGGTGGCGTTTTCCAAGAATCGTGCTCCCTGTGTTCGTTCATTGTATTTCCCTGTTTGTATTTCAACAGAATCAAAGAGAATCTTACCGTTCACATTCACGATTTGTATCGTGATAAGGTTATCGTTCAATTTCATGACATTATCGATGACTTCGGTGAATTTGTAAAAACCAGATTCATTATAGAAGACAAAGTTTTGGATGACAGAGGGAGCGGAGAGGCTGGAGAAGGAGGTGGCGGTTTGGATGAGTGATTCTTTTGCTGATTTTGATTCACGGTCGATGATCACTAGTGAGCTGGTGAGAAATACGACAAGGAGGATGACGAGAAGCGGGAGAAAAATTTTCAGTTTGAGGTTTTGGAACTTCTTCATTCCTTGCTACACCAACGACCAGATATCTCGCCTCAGTTATTTAACAGTGATTTCTTCAACGAGTGTGCTGAGATCTGACCGTGGGCTCCATTCGAGGTATTCTGGATACGCTATGTTACAGACACTGATGTACAAGGGGATGCATGCGACATCATCCATCGCGACCTTGAATCCCTCACGCATGAGGTTCATCCTTGTCTTCTGGTTCATGGTATAGCTGACTTCCGAAGTGACGTTATCAACGGTTTGATTCGAATAATTTCCAAAGTTGTAAGATCCTCTTCCAAGCGGGTGATTCTCAGACCGGAGTAGATAATCGAAGATCTCACCACCATCACCGGTTGCTGGGATCCAGCCAATAAAATAAATAGAGCAGTTCCCCATATATAACTTCGAATAATACTCGTCTTCGGTAGGGAGCAGATTGAGGCTGATATTGACCACCTGTGAAAGCTGTCGAACTATCTCCTCGCTTATCTCGATTTGCAACAGGTATCCTTCTGGACAATCTAATGTCATATTAAACCCATGTTCATAGCCAGCCTCTCTCAGAAGTTGTCGAGAGAGGTTCAAGTCATAGGGTAACCGCTTTATCACAGGGTTATATCCGAAAATTAACGGAGAGAGGAATTGTGATGCAGGCTCAGCGGCCAGACGCAGGATTTTTGTGATGTTGTTTACGTCTATTGCATGATACAATGCTTTCCTCACTCGGACATCTGTTAGCGGATTCTTCTGCCCGGGGAAATTACTACTATTTTCCCGGAAGTCAAATCCGAGATACCACACGGTGGGATTTGATATTTTCTTCATCGTTATCCATGAACAATTGAGTATCTCCTGGACAAACGTTTCTGGGACATGCTCCATGATGTCGATTTCTTTAGAGATGAGCGCGTTCTTCCGGTCCTCGCTTTTTGGGATGACCTTAAAAATAACAGTAGTAATATCAGGCTGACCCATTGCATAGTCATTAAAGCGTACTAGGGTGATGTGATCGTTTGTCACATTCTCCTGAAGCTTATACGGTCCGGTTCCCATAGGCCATTGTTCTTTTGTTTCTTGCTGATATCTCTGAGACATGATCGGGATATTTGTCAGTTTGTTTAAAAGAATAGGAAACGGTTGATACGTGACGAAATCAACGGTATATTCGTCCACCACATTGACTTGTTCGATCTCAGTGAGTAAATCTCGGAGAACATGGGTGACATTGTTCTTTATTTCATCTATGGTATATTTGACGTCGAATGCAGTGAATTTGTACCCGTTATGGAATGTGACATCATCTCTAAGGAAAAACCGCCAGGTGCAGTTGTCAGGATTGTTCCAGGATTTCGCAAGTTTGGGAAACAGCTTGAAACTACTATCAAACTCGACTAAAGGATTAAAGATATTAAAATTGATTCCTAAGGTGCATACATCATAGCTGTCGATCCAGGGAAAGAATCCGTGCGGCTCATCAGAAATACCAATTGTCAGCAGCTCGCTTTGTTTTTGATTATCCTCTTCAGCTTGGTTGATACATCCAGAAAAACCAACACAGAGCAAGAGGAACCCTATGAGGATCCCAAGTATTTTTTTCATGTTTTTCCTAACCAATTAATCAAGAGTACTATCACCAAAGATACAATCCTACACTATCAATGTGGATATCCCTATATATCTCAGCAGTATGTGAGAATTAAAAGGTATCCTTAAATTTTTTGTACAAACTGACAATATTTACCGGAAAAAATATTTTTCATCCAAGTTTGGGATGGTTCTTTAGTTGACGGAGAGAAACGGGTTTCCGATAAGGGTATTTCCCGCGCATTCTGTATGGGGATCTCGATCAGGATATCGCTGTTCGACAAACGAGGAAGTCTCCACATAGGATTCCATTTTAAACCAGGCGTTCCCGAGATACATCTGATGATCTCTCATCGCCTCGTACATTAAATATTTATACTCCGTGCCGTAGCTCCAAGACGTCCCACTCGCTGCCTGACCAAGAGACCTACCGAATACATAGGAGACCGCGATGTTGATAGTGAATGGTGTTGTTCCTGATGCTGTCCAGAAATCAGCGCTATGACACCCGTACAGAAAGACCATGAGAGCCCCGTTGGAAAGACCCAACACCTTAAATGATGAAAAACCACCATCATCCCATGCTTGATACTTTGAGTTTGCATGCTGCCAGGTGTCAAACACCTCATAGGTATTCAATCGAAGTCGAGTCCAGATGTCATCGGCAGCAGTGATATCAATGCCTTCACCATCAGTATCGACATTTGTGACTCCGTAGATATCTTGTAAAACCGGGACGACTCCAATAGGTCCATAGAAGTTATTATCATAATCCTCGTGACAAGCGACAAACGCTTTTTTTGCTATAATAAGCTCACCAGTGTAATATTGATGAGTTTTTTCTAAGAAGTGATTCATAAAAAATACTTGCCCAAATATCGGTGGTCTCATCCAGCAGACCCAGATTTCTGGTCCCTCATTCGGACCAAAGCTATGATAATCATACAGACCGTCTCCATCTGTGTCCACAAACGATCCATCCAGATCCTCATAAAACACACTTAACTGACCACTGTTATTTCCAACGCCTTGTTCCCAGAGTGCGTAGGGAATCTGACCGACGAACACTGCTCCTACGGTGTCATTTCGGAGGTAGTCTTCTTGTAAAATCTCACGAAGCAGCCCGGGGGCAATCGGGTTTCTGTTGCGCAGGCCATTGACCTGCATGATTGAGAATGATACAGGAAAACGTTCAGAAACCTCGGCAAGATATCTGGTGAATTTCCCTTGTATCCAGGGGTAGAGTTGAGCGTCGACAACAACCAGGATATGATCGCTATTCGTAGCAACAGAGGTACTAGCATCTGCTAGGGTCGCAGTGGTAGTCATTGATGCTGCGTTGGCCATCCCAAAGATTCCGTTCAGCAAGAAAAGTATGCTCATCATCAGAGCTGTGGTTTGTCTTTGGATGGGGTGGACCTCCATATATATCAATACAGACAACAAATATAAATGCTTTTTCAGAGATAAAAAAATAATGACTTATTTATCGAGTGCTTTGATGATGTCTTGTAAGGAAAGCACTTTTGCAAAACCACGACGCAATACCTGTAATTCCATCTCATGTAATTGTGGAAAATGTGCTGCAGTGACATCACTTCCGAACACGACTTTAAACCCTCGCTCATATGCCTGTCGCGCGGTTGTCGAACAACAGTAGTTCGTCAACGTCCCACTGATAATCACCGTATCTTTCTCCAGGTTCTTCAGAATGGTTTCCAATGGGGTTTCAAAAAACGCCCCATAGGATGGTTTATGGATGACTATCTCCTCATCAGCAGGAGCAAGCTCATACCATACAGTCCCAGTGACAAAAAACGATGACTGATCAATAGACATCTCTGGAAACCGGCTGGGCATAAGTGGTAATGTTCTTGGGCGGTCCAAATACCGATGTGTCTTCGAATACACTGTATAAAGAACAGGGATCTTCTTGGATCGGCAGTACTGGATGAGTCGTTTCATTTGTGGTACTCGCCGGGTAGCCTCAGGGACCCAATACGGTGACCAGTGAGGTTTGACAAACTCATCCTGCATATCGATAACGAGTAATGCACATTTTTCAGCGATAACATCGAATTTCACTTCCCCCGCCTCATAGGATTTCTTCGCTAACTCAAGAACATGTGCCTCTGAAAATTTTGTCTCCCGCATCATACAAAAAGGAATCGTATTATTTCTTATGAAGATTATGGCAAAAAGATGTTTTCTTAACTCAGGATAAGAAGAACGATGAGAATAGCAAGGATACGAGTCAATGAATCTAGGGGGGGGGGATTTTTGCCACCGAAGGCCCTTCCGCTGGGAGAACAGATGAGGTGGTAAAGCGATAAAAATGAACGGAATTTGATTGAAGGGTTCGTGTCAAGGAATAGGGGGACGGGTCATGCGTCGTCTTGTTCGTTATCTCTAGATGATGGGTTTCATCAATGAGGTATTCCACGACAGTATAAGAGGTGCCCCAGGGAAGATTGGACATCTCAAGGGCATAGGGAGTGTCATATGCATCGAAATTACTGATAAGGATGCTGATGTTTGTCCCATCCTCTGAAATACCTCCAAGATATGTGATACCGGTCGAAGCATCCATGAGTGGTGTTGATAGTCTCAAGGGAGTGTCCCTGATTATATCATTCATCGCTATATAAGTCAAAGCCGGTCTTTTATAGACCCCAGTATAAGTGAAGAGACTGAGGTCGAGGCCAAGGAAACGCATCAACCAGTTGTTGTCCTGATTGCCTCGATAACGATACGCATGATCGAGCTGTGCATCTTGGAAAACGGTCAGACAGCAGGCGGTAAATGCGGCGTTCCTCGCATTGTCTTTATCTCGTTGTGGGGTGAGAATATCAAGGTTCCACTCCGTGTTAATGTTCTCAGCATCGACATATCCATACGAGTCAAGAAGCAGTCGAATATATCGGGATGCATTATACATCTCATAGGGTGTACCTGCGTATCGATGCCAGGAGAAGAAATCTAAAGGAACCTCATGGTCTTTTAAATATTGGAGAAAACCCTGGGTATAATTGACGTTGGTCACCGATGACGTGCAGGGACCACCGATTTTAAGGGATGAATTCCATGCTTTCATCGTGTCAGCGGTGATGTGATACAATTCGTAATACTGGTCAGCAGTCCCGTTCCAAAACCCAGTCAGATCAGGTTCGTTCCATACCTCCCAATAGGTGATATTATAATTGAATCCTTGTTTCCATCCCTCATTATAATGCATACTGATATGCCTGCAGACCTCAGCCCATTTCATGATATTTTCTGGTGGATTTCGTAATGTCTCATTATCACCTGCGCTCTCACCCAGGCGGTAGAACACACGGCATCCTGCGTCAATCATTTTGGTGATGAGCGGGTCGCTGGTTTCGAAATGGTAACTGGATTCATTGGTCGGGTCTGCGGTCCAATCCGGGAAAATCGTTGTCATATCCGTTGGACCAAACAGGTCATGGGTTCGGATGGAAGCTATCCCGATGTCACGGTACTGATCTGTTAAATCAACGTACCTTGGTTCATCTTTTATCGGGGTCGGACCATCATTGATATCGCCGAATCGACGAATGATTCCGCTGATGTTGGAGCAATCCAGTTGGATGAGCAGGGCATCTGTTGATACAGAGGTATGAACTATGCTAGGGGAAAACGATGCAGAGAAGGAGGGGCATAGAAATACAAGGAACCCCAGGAGGAGAATTCCTATCCCTTGCACAGGAGAATTATTCATACGTATCAATACATCAGGAGATTATATAAATTTTATTCATATAAAAAAAAGAAGAGGGTAGGTATTATTCCCCGAGCAACAGGTGTATCAGGTTATACAGAAGAGGGAATCGGTAGAACAGTTTCATGAAGAACGCGGAGGCTGCTGCCGGCATGGTGACCTGAAGTGTGCCCCATTCACTAGTCGCCGCGTAGATATCCCGCGCTTGTGCCTTGATGGTGTAACTGCCCTTTTTTGTAAATGTATGACTCACGGTCACATTCTCGTTTGATGCATACGGCCCCATCCAGCTGCTGTTGGTACCATCGTTCCAATCAACATAGTAAAACACATTGTCATTCTCAGAATCCACAGATACAACTGTGTAGGAATACGACACCTTTGGTTTTCCCTCAGTCGGACCCTGAAAGGAGGGAACAGCAGGAGGAGTGTCCTGAACCGTAGTCAACGTTTGCACACGATACCCAGAAAGACCACCGCTGCTGCAGTGAACAACCATCCCGCCAGAACCGGTTTCTCTGCCGCAGGGTGTATCATCGATCATGGTTGGGGCTACGATGGTCATCGAATACTGTCCTGTTGAATTCGTGGTAGTACTCCAACTGGCCCCTGTAGAGGGGATCTCAACCGAGATAGCTCCGTTTTGAACCGGATCACCAGAGCTTGTTGAAACAGCCTGACCGGAGATTACGACAGAGGCTCCTGGGATGCTCACTGATGGAGAGATATCTTCAGAAACGGTGATAGACTGATCGACATGAAAGTATGATTGAAGGGTAGCCACCATCTGCAGTGTCATGTTTTCGCCATATTGATCAACCGTTGTTTTTACCATATTACCGACATCGGTTGAGAACCAGCTCAAGGTTGTTTCACGTCCGATCTTATAACACTCAAACGTCCCAGCTGGGACACTGATTTGCTCCTGTGACGTGCATTCAACAGTCTCGTCGATCCACTGGCTCCCATCGAATGGTTGATCTAAAATTCCTTCGATGGTAAAAGAACCTGCAACGGTCGTAAGACCATTCAGTTGCCATTCCTCTAATTGTATGGGAAAATCATAGACCTCCAGTGCTGGGGTGGAGCTCATATAGAGATCCATCGAATAATCAAATGGTATCCACAGGTACGTGATGGTCCCCGTAGAGTGTAGTTCAGTGGTTTCTTCCGCTAAATCAGAGACTCGAATATAGGACTGCCCGGTGATTACCCCGGTAAGCTCTCCTGAGAATCCGCTAACATCGACATTTCCACTAATATCACCGGTGATGCTGATAGTGTACGAGTCATCGGTCATTCCTCCCACGGTTTGTTTAAAATTCTGTATGGAACCATCAAATGATCCATTTGGGCTTGAAAACGAAAGAGGGTTAACGGTGTATATCCACGCATCTCCCACAGTCCAGGTGGGGATGTCCCCTTCACTGGTTCGCATCGGACCTTTTTTTGTCGCACCCATCGTTGGAGTAAGACTGACACAAACGAATAAAAAACATATTCCGATAATCATAAGAGTTGATCTGAGATTTTTTTTCGATATACCATATATCATAAGATTTCCTTCCTTTATAGACAATAATGAACAAAGCCATTTAAATGTTTTCAAAAAGATAAAATTTATCGATTTTATCGAAGAGTGATATAATGCTGTTTCATTTGTAAAAAGATTGTATCAATTGAGACGCTTTAATACATGAAAAATATGAGGTTGAATCATTATTGATTTTTTCAATGGTATACTCCATATAAAGAATTAAATAGAGGACGACGATTATTATAACATAGAGAGGAAAAAAATGGATAAAAAAATCATCTCGTTAAGTATCTTCTCAGCTGTTGTCATCCTTTTAGCAGGATGTACTCCTGCTCTTGCGTCCTCAGAAAACAATATGTTTGCTGTGAAAACAGAGCGGATCAACATCGAAGTGAACCATTACTTGGGTCGGCAGACAGAACGTAACCAACTGACTGTCACGGCAGATGAAGCAGAACAAATCCGATTCTATCTTACTGAATTGTATAACGCACAACAGCGAAATGATCGTGCAGCGATTGCGACCTATGAATCATTGTTATATGAAAAGGTCTCTTTGGGGTACATCATCCACGGTTCTCCTTGGATATCAATGGACGCGCCTTACTGGAAAAGGCAGGGTTCTCCTCGTCGACTCTATCCATGGCTGATGAGAACATCTCCAACAGCATGTGTTATTTCAACGCGATTGGTGAAGGAGCGATGCTTTGGTGGATTGGTCTGGCATTTGTACAACAACTTATTGATGCAATAAATAATGTGTCAAATCCCATTGGAGCGGTAATCTTATACATTATTTTATTGCCATTTATTGTGTTTACGATGCTCTTTACAGATTTAATTCCGTTACGAATCTTCTCTCCGTCTGGTGTGATAGCACTGAAAAATGGAACGGTATCGGCACGGGGGGCGAATGGCTTTCAAAAACTTACGGTTGGAGAGGAATCCTACGGGGTAAATCTCAGTGGGTTTACCGGGATTACAATCAATATACCACCAATCAACAATCATAAATCATTTCTTTTTGTGTCGGGGTTCGCTCTGAAAGCAGAAGGCAAATGGGTATAATTGCTTCGAATGAGATAACGGAGAGATGCAAAGACACACGAACCGTTTAGTGAGTGGTTATCCAGGAGGTAATATCTAGGATAACTTCTTCAGCGACATGACCTTCAACCAGGTATTCTGTGTTGGTCGGTATCCCGGTCCCAGTGATGAACAAATGATTCAACGATGGATAGGTCTTCAAAGTCACTAACGGATCGTTGGAAAAGGTTTCATTCCATCGCACAAAATCGACCATCGTCACTTGATAGTCTCGTTCCCCCTGCAAGATAAAAAGGGGGAGATCCAAAAGCTGTGCGGTGTCCATGGGAGTATATGCTGCAAGATCCACCCAATAGGATTTGGGGACACCAAAAACACTTTCGGTTTCATTCATGCTTAGATTTTTTACTTTCATCACCTGCTGCTCAAGCTCAGCAAGCTGTGCAGATTGGTTCAGACCACTGATGGCTGTAAGATATCGTGCTTGTTCTAGGATAAGATCCTCGAGATGACGAGTCGGTGCTGCTAGGAAGATCAACCCTTTAACCTTGTTATTCTGAAGAGCGATACGGGGAGCAAGCATCCCTCCCAGACTATGACCAAGAACGAATATCTTTGATGCATCGACGACTGAGGAAGCAGCCAAGAGGTTTATCCCCGCAACCGCATCCGCAATGGTTTCCGCTTGGACAGTGAAATTGACAAGCTGTGCAAACTCATCAGCATATTGTAAGGTTCGCTTCTCATAGCGTAACACCACAACACCTCTTGAAGCAAGACCCCAGGCGATGTCTTTGAATGGTTTATTCGGCCCAATACTTTCATCACGGTCATTTGGTCCTGAACCATGTACAAGAATCACTGCTGGGAACGGACCCGCTCCATTTGGGATTGTCAATGTGGCAGGTAATTTCCAATGCTCCTCAGCGACAATGCTTACGTTTTGCTCAGTAAAACTTTGAAGATTGGCATAGGATGGTGGTGTATATTCAAAAGCCGTTTGGGTTGGAACAATAAGGAGAGACAAGATTTTCTCCTGAGGATTGAATGTAATTTTCACATCAAGAACCTGCGTTTTTGAGAAATTACATGTAACGAACACAACTGAAGAACCTGATTCATTTGTTAATCGAGTGCGTACGATCTTCGTAATGTTCCCATAGGGGGCTACGATTTGTTCTGTCCAGATGTTAATAAACATTTCTAATGAAAGTTGTGATGTAATCGACGTGTTAAAAAGACTATACACGCTGGAAAGGTTCTGTTCCATCAACAAGGTGACCACATCTACTGCAACATCCTTCAAGGTCTTCTCTGTTGGTGGCTCTTCTTGTGGTTGGGTACATCCTGATAAGATACTACCGACAAGGAGTAACAATACCGCTAGAGTGATTACTTTCTTCATGAGTCTCATCTTTTTTTATTTCAGTAGATGAAGGCGATATTATAAGTTATTCAAAAAATTTTCTATCAAGATAAAAAAACGTATTCTTTCGTATAATACGAAAGAATTAGGGACAGAAAGCGATTGTTTTTTTGAAAAGTTGTTAGAAAACATTTAAGAAGGAGGCGGTCTTCAAGTTTATAGTTCGCAAGAATATTAAGGGGAATAATATGAAGTTATCTGATGTCTTAGACACGACGAAAAGAGAGCCACATTGCGGGTTATGCAAGATTGATTTTCTTGGAACTAATGTCTGTTCCGCTGGGAAAAAACATGGGTTTGTTGCGTACTGGCCAGAAGGCAGGATGGAGCTCGCACGCGCTTTAGCTGAAAAAGAAGTCGAGCCAACAGCAGCGCTTCGTGATATCGTCAATTCCTGTAACATGTGCGGAATCTGTGATCGACAATGTTACTTTGTGACCCAACGACGACCCACCCACGCACAACAGGCATTACAGGATTATCTCAAGACATTACCACCGACTGCATTGAAACCAACACCCGAGGACGATATCGTCAAAGGTCTTCGCGCGATTGTTGGTGAGAGTTGGGCGACAAATGACCCTGTCATTATTGCTTCCTATCAACGATCGATCATCAAGCAAAAATCAAAAGGAAAATATTACATCGTCATGCCGAAAACTACTGATGAGATCGTCGCCATCGTAAACCTTGCAAACACCCATAAAATCCCATATCTCCCTCGAGGGAATGGGACGTTCTTCGGAGTCGCCTTGCAGACCCTTCTTGCAGAACCAGCAACGATTGAACAAGGCATCATCATCGACATGTGGAGGATGAAAGAGTTAGAAGTTGACCCTGAGTCAATTACTGCCACCATTGGACCCGGTGTGACATCCTTTGAACTGCAAAAAGCAGCTCATGTGCATAACTTACGAGCCAATGTCGCGGAGGCTGAATCCTGTGTCATTGCGAACGCCCAGAATCTGGGGATCGTCACCACCTGGAGTAACACCTACGGATGGGGGACAGATAATTTCATCGACGCTGAATTTATTGACTCCACCGGCACCATCCAACATCTCAGTGACAAAGAGATTCCGAATCCCTATGCAGCGGAACAAGGTCTTCTCAGTCTCTCTCTGATTCCCTCGGTTATCGTCACAAAACTGACCTTGAAACTCCATGAGATACTCCCTGATGAAGAAGCGATTTTCATCCCCTTCAACAACCTCCCCGATGCACTCGATCTCGCCCACGAACTCGCACGACGAAACATTGGCGTGTCCCTAGCAGTCCTCTCACGAAAATACCTTACTGAATTTATTTCTCCGACTCATGAGATTGCTGAGGATTTCAACTATATCGCAGAGAAATACCTCAAACTCAACTATATCGTTGATGTCATCTGCGATGCAGCCAGTAAGAAAATCATCGAGGAGCTCACCCCGTTTTCATTCGGCTCTGAGATGATAAAAAGCCTGATTCTTGGCTCATCAAAACTGGCCTCGATGAAAGACAGCAATCTGCTGAAAATGATTGCTGAGGAGGAAGACCCTCTTAAGGCGGTCTTTGGTGGCCCGATGCGTAAGCATTTCGAAAAAGGTCTTGCCAACTCCCCAAAGGAGCTGGTGAAGGTCTTCGATGAGGATCTGCGTGATTTCTTTGAAAAACTCTACTCTAAACCTGAGTTGACGGACTCAATATGGCTTCATAACTATCGTATCCTCCCCTGCCGGATGGAACGGAAACATATGTGGATGTACCGCGGTGGGTACATGCCTGGAGACAAGAAAACGATCATGAAGGTCGTGGAGGCTTTAGAAAAACCAGCACAACAGTACGATATCGATGGGGCGTTCGGGTTCCTCAGCTATCTGGAACGAGGAAAACTCGCACACCTGGAATATGATTATTACTATGACCANACCGACCCTGATGCTCGTAAGCGGGTCAACAAGGCGATCGTAGAGTCATGGAGGCGACAATTCGCCATCAAGGGGGTCACCCCGCTTGAGTTCATCTGCAGCAAAGGGCTCCATCGGAAAGAACATATTATCTACCCGCTCCTCCCAGGGTTATCCGAAGAGGAGCTAGGTCATTTCGAGGAATTAATTGAAACTCTCTTCGGAGGTGAAGACACGTGGTAAAATTTCTCTCACAAGAATGGGCTGAACAAGCCAAGAAAAAAGTCTTAACAGAACTAGATAAGGCAAAAGATTTGAAGAACATGAACGCCTCATTACTCAATGTCGTTCAAAACATCCCCCCGGACAACAAAACAATCTACTACTACATTAAATTCACGGGAGGGAATCTGGATGAATTAATCACCAGCACTGACGAGTCCGTAAAGCAGAAACAAGCTGATTTTATCGTCGCTGGGGATTACACTACATTCATACAGATAAACAACGGACAGATGAGTTCAGCAATGGCACTGCTGAAGAACCGTGTGAAAATGACGGGAAATAAAATGAAGGCACTGACGATAACAAAACCTATCGATAACTATAATAATTGCGTCAAAGGTGTTCCAACCGACTATTGAGAAAGAGTATGGAGAACCAATGGTAGCCATGTCAGGTCCAAGGGATGTAGCGGAATGCTTACATAAATTGATACCACCAACGAATCAATGGACACCAGTCGATACCGCGTTACATGCTCCAAAGACATTTTTCCGGGATTACAAAAAAGCCCAGGATTACATGTTCCCCGCCCTCCGCCATACCTTCAAACATCATTACGACAACAACTTCTTGTACCATCGAGTCTGTGAAGTCAATGGCGTGACTCCGGATGAGATCGCCTCGAAAAAGGATGTGCAGAAGATACCCTTACTCCCGGATGCGTTTTTCAAGGATTACCCAGATGGAAAAGGATTTCTGAACTGGCTGAAAACCATTTTTTCAGGTTCGCTACCCAAACCAATGTTTAAGACCGAGAACCCCTCCCATGATGAGATCATCGAAGAGTTCAATAAAAAAGGCACCAGTATCATGTTCACTAGCGGGACGAGCGGCCGCTTCAGTTTCATCCCCCGTGACACTCGCTCATGGAACCGGGTGAAGTACAGCGCGATGAAATCAGTCATCGAGCTGATGGACTACAACCCCACCGACGAGGTCATCCTCTTAATCCCAGATCCGCGACAAACGAATCTGACGATCGCCAGTCTCTTCGGTATCGCTTATGACCTCTATGATCCGGTGAACGTCCATGTGGCGTTGGACATGAAGATCACAACACAATTCCTGCGGATGCAGCGAGATGAGACCATTGGGTTATCAGAGAAATTAAAAGCAAAAGCACTCTCGACAATCAGTCCTCTGGTGCAACGGAACTCCGATATCAAGGTCATCCATTTATTAGAACAGATTGAAAAAACTGGGAAACGAGTGAACCTCGCGGGTCCCCCATTCTGGCTTGATCGAATATTAGATCGAATGAAAAAAGAAGGAAAATCGGTTCGTTTGCCGACCAGTCAGATTCTCACCGGTGGCGGATGGAAGGCAGAGGAGAACAAACGCCTCCCTGAGGATTCATTCCGGGAGAAGATAACAGAATTCCTGGGGATTCCCCAGGAGCGGTACCACGATGTGTACGCGATGTCCGAGTGTAGCTCTGTGTTTCTCAGTTGTGAAGGCCATTACAAACATATCCCGCCTGTCGTCGTCCCCTTGGTCCTTGATGAAGACCTCAACCAGCTTGAGTATGAGCAGGTCGGACGGTTCGCATTCCTTGATCCATTACCCGACAGCTACCCTGGTTTCATCATCACCGGGGACCGAGTCAAAATCCTAGAGCATTGCCCGAAATGCCAGCGGGAAGGACCGGTGCTTGATGTCGAAGTCACGCGGATGCCTGGGTTCGAGGGACGAGGATGTGCAGCAGTCATGGCTGAGCTTATGAAACAGGATGGTGAGGAACATACTTCGTTTCCCGTCGGATGAATGGATTAAAACCTTCAAAGAAGAGCTGAATAAGAACAAGACGTATCAGGAAGTCGCAAAGGACTGGGAAGGAGATTTCCTGTTTGTGATTACTCCTGATGAGGACCTGAAAAAAGAAACCGTATTCTATATAGATTTATGGCATGGGAAATGCAGAGACGCGTATCTGGTGAAAGGAGAGAAACAGGCGAAATTTGTGTTCAAAGGCCCCTATTCGAACTGGAAGAAAGTCATCCGAAAGGAACTCGACCCAATCAGAGGATTAATCAGAGGAATGTTTACCGTGGATGGTGATTCCCGGGTGATCCTGGACCAGGCCAAGGCAGCACAAGAGCTAGTGAACATCGCAAGCACGATCCCGGTAGTGTTTTAAAAAAAGGGGTGACTATGGGACAGGTCGTTGATTGTTTTTATTGGGATCCGACGATACGATTTGAGAAAGAGTTACAGCTGGTTTCCGAGGATATTGGGAAAGGAATTACGCTGCGTAAACCCGTGTTCACCATCGATGTTCTGGAAAAAATCATTGAGAGAATCAAGACTGCACGCAAGGAATATCTCAGAACGCATGATATTCCCGCAGTCCTTGAGGTGATAGACAAGGTCAACAGTCTGTGGCAAGACCCCTCCTATACGGGTCGGAAGCTCGCGCGGGATGTGTTACCGACGGTGACAGGGTTTTCTGTCGAGATGATCGAAACATGGGGTTTTGATTATTTTTTTGACATCATCAAAAAGGATAATCTACCACTGGCTGGTAAACTACAGCCGAATAATTTCCGGGAGTTTGCTCCTTGTGGGGATGGTCTTGTCAAAGCATATGGCAAGCCACATGTCACCCATACGAATTATGAACCAGAGGTGATAGGTCATATCTGCGCAGGAAACATCCTGGGGCTTGCTGCATTCGAGATGGTGATGGACAAGCTCGTTGATGCTGCAACCTGGGTGAAAGTCCCGACGGAGGAGCCGGTCTTCGGGGCGCTGTATGCAAAATCGATCGAGGAAGTCGAACCACTGCTCGCTCATTCTATCGCCATTCTTCCGTTCAGCAGCCATGATACCCTGGTGCAGGAATACCTGTTCTCTCAATCTGATCTTGTTCGTGCGACTGGTGGAGAACAAGCACGAAGGAATCTGACGCCACTTGCGGAGAAGCATCATGTTCCTCTTGCTGGTCATTGGCATAAGTTCAGTTTTATCGTTATTGCCCGTGAATTTCTCCAAAAACAAGCCTCCGAGATAGCAGAGTTAGCCTCACTGGATGTGTGTGCTTGGGATCAGCAGGGGTGTTTCTCCCCGCAGGAAATCTATGTTGAGACTGGTGGGAGTGTGTCACCAAAAGAGTTCGCTGGATTGCTTGCCCAAGAGATGGAGAGAACGACCCAGGCGATTCCGAAGGGGACGAACTCGGGAAAGATGCAGGTGCTAGACGGGTATTACCAGTATTTCACAAAGGAGACCATGGGAGAACCAGTGAAAATATTTGCTTCGAAGGAAAAACAATGGCTGGTGATCTATGACGAGAGTAACCCGAACTGTGAACCGTCACCATTGTACCGAGTAATCCGGGTCAAACCAATCACCGATATCATGGATATTCCACAGAAGGTGAAACCGCTCAGCTCTTTCTTACAGACCGTTGGAATAGCGATTCCGCAGAACCGACTGCTTGCGTTTGCTGATGCGATGGGACAAGCTGGTGCGACGAACTTGCGGACAGTGAGTGGGATGACGTTGCAGAAAGCCTGGGAACCATGGGATGGTCGGTTCCCGCTACAAGAGCTCTTTGAACATGACTCGATCCATTGGGTCAGCATCGATTCAAAGGACGTCGATACTGAGATACAACGTGCCCTGAAGAGGAAACGGTTGATTGTTAAAGAAGAGTTTTCAAAGAAAAAGAAATAACGTATCTCGAAATAAGAGTGAAAAAATATAGGTTTTTAGAGACGTTGCTCGTCTATTTAGATGTATTGTTCAGGGTTCTTGTCAAAGGTTCGTTTACAACCAGGGGCGCAGAAATAATATGTCTTACCTTTGTAAACACTGGTGAATTTCGCTGTTTTTTCATCAACAGTCATTTTACAAATCGGGTCGATTGCCATGCTGTTTCACCTCCCGTGCAGGCGGCACATAGTTTTTTAACATTAATGACAGAGAAATGACCGTTACAGAGCTGAGCGCCATCGCAAGACCGGCGAACTCTGGTCGGAACAGGATACCAAAACGATACAAGACTCCAGCAGCAACCGGGATAAGAGCAGAGTTATAGGCAAAAGCCCAGAAGAGATTCTGTTTAATACGCGACATGACTTTTCGACTTAATTGAACCGCAGCGACGCAATCCAACAGATCACTTTTCACTAGCACGATCTCCCCACTTTCAATCGCGATATCAGTTCCGCTACCAATAGCAACCCCGACATCAGCCTGAGCGAGCGCGGGTGCATCATTGATTCCATCACCAACGAACGCGACAACCTCACCAGCGTCCTGCAGTTTCTTTACCTCCTTTGCTTTGTCCTGAGGTAACACCTCGGCCCGTACCACTTCGATACCGATTTGTTGAGCGATTGCCTGAGCAGTCCGTGCGTTATCACCAGTGATCATCACAAGTTTCAACCCGAGATCCTTGAATTGTTTCATAGCAGACGGGGTTGTCTCCTTGACCACATCAGCGAGAGCGATGAGACCGACAAGCTGAGAATCGAAAGCGACAAGCATCACAGATTTTCCTTTCGTTTCTAATTTAAGTAACATCTCCTCGGTCTCAGAAGATACGAGGATATTTTTTTCCCTGAAAAGCAATCGGTTCCCGATCAACACGAGGGTGCCATCCACCATTCCTTGAACTCCTTTGCCAGCAAATGTATCAAAACCACTCGTGTCGTGAATAAAAAGACCTTGCGCATCTGCTTTTTTAACGATTGCCTCAGCCAGGGGATGTAAGGAATTCTTCTCCACACTGGCTGCTTTTTCCAACACCACGGTTTCATTCATGGTGATTCCAACGATATCGGTCACCTCCGGTTTTCCCTTTGTCAACGTCCCTGTTTTATCAAAAATGATGGTAGTTATCTTCTCAGAGACTTCCAAGGCTTCTCCGTTCTTTATGAGGATCCCCAACTCAGCGCCACGACCGATTCCCACGGTTACAGCAGTGGGTGTTGCAAGACCAAGAGCACAGGGACATGCGATCACTAAAATGGAGATCAATGTACTCAGACTAAAAAGAAGTGTATTCCCTAGGATGAAATACCAGATCAGAAATGAGAGGAGCGCAATCGTCAATACCACGGGGATGAAATAACTCACCGCGGTATCAGCGATCCGTTGTACCGGAGGACGAGATCCTTGCGCCTCCTCTACCAATCGGATGATTTGAGCAAGCAATGTGTCTTTGCCAATCTTCGTCGCTTTCACCTGTAACACACTATTCGTATTCAGCGTTCCTCCAATCACATTGTGCCCCTGATTCTTTACCACAGGGAGCGATTCCCCGGTCACCATCGACTCATCGACATAGCTTTCCCCTTGAATGACGACGCCATCCACGGGGACCTTTCCTCCTGGTTTAACGAGCATCACATCATCAACGATGACATCCTCAATCGCTACCTCGATTTCCTGGCCATCTCGGATGACGATTGCGTGTTTCACCTGTAAGCCTGCTAACTTCTTGATTGCATCAGAGGTCTTGCCTTTTGCTTTCGCCTCTAGATACCGTCCGAGCATCAGAAACGCTGCAAGCAATACTGCGGTCTCATAGAATAGGAACTCGCGGGTCAGCACCACCTCAAACGTCCCTAGAACGCTTGCACTGAACGCGACTCCGATACCCATGGAGTACATCACATCCATGGTCAATGATTTATTCCGAAGCGCATGATACCCGGCTCGAAAGATAGGGAAACTGATATAGAGGAACGCTGGTGTTGAAAGAATAAGAGAGATATACGAGACGAGTTCCATCGAAAGATAAGGATGAACGTACATCAGGATCATCAAGGGGATCCCGACCAGGAACCCGATATAGATCCTCAGTCGTTTTTCTCGAAGGTCTTTTTCACGAACCTTATTTGCGAGATTCTCCTCACCCTCGACACCCAGATACTGATATCCTGCGTCCTCCACCGCTTTTTTCATATCAGCAAGACCGACCATTCTTGGGTTGTACATCACAGTGGTTTTCTCAGTGGAAAGATTCACAGACACACTCACGACACCATCAAGCTGCGATAAAGCTTCAGTGATGGTTTTCTCGCACATGACACAGGTCATCCCACCGATCCGTAGAATCACTTTTTCATTAATGGTACCATAACCGACATCCTTGACCGCTTTTTCCAGATCCGTAAGCTTCACCTGTGCCGGATCGTATTCCACGGAGGCCAGCTCATTGCCGAGATTGACTTGTGCCTTTTGCACACCAGGGAGGCTTGCCAGGGATTTCTCTATGGTCGACGAGCACATAGAACAGGTCATTCCAGAAATCTTTAACTCCGTTTTTTTCTTCTCCTTTGCCATGATGCTTCTCCCGGGATTACCATGGATGATACAGGATGTATTATATAAAAATCTCTGGACAGTTCGCATGGGGAAAAAAACTATTTGAACTGATGCGCGTACTCTCTCCTCATGCCTCACACGGCTCACATCAGAATCGCTACTCTGGATGATTTCGAACGAATCATTGAGCTTGAGCATCTCTGTTTCCCCAGGGAACATGCCTATTCAAGGCGACAGCTTCGTTATCTTCTCACCAAAGCCAACAGTACTGTTCTGGTTGAAACGATAGATGCACTTGTCCGAGGATTCCTCATCATCCTGTATCGGAGAGGAACTACTGTTGCGGGCATCGAAACCATCAACGTCGACCCCGCTTTTCGGAAGAAAGGCATTGGTCTGCGGTTACTTTCTGCTGCAGAGGAGCTTCTGAGAAAAAAAGAAATCCGTAAAATCAGACTGGAAGTCGCTATTACGAATACGGCGGCAATCACACTCTATGAACATGCAGGGTTTCACCAAGCGATGCTGTTAAAAAAATATTATCATTTTAATCATGAAGGGTCCCGCAACGCGTATCGGATGATCAAGGAATTACAGTAGTGGTCTTGCCTTGCCATTTGGTCGTCGGCATCCATTCCTCATGCTGTAATTTACAATACCCGGTAGTATATTCCTCGAGGATCTTTAGTAAACCATTCCGGAATTGTTCGGGGTAGAAATCAGGGTCACAGGTAGATGGATGGATATGGATTTTTTGAACATGAGCCACACATTGTACTTTGGGGGCAGAACCTTTTTGTTTAAGTAAGAAGAACGATTGGTTCTTCTCATCCTTATCGAGTTTCAAGGATGATGCTCCAATGTTTGTATAGAACTCCTGGATGTGTTTACGTTGGTATTTCATGTGGGTTGGATCGAGATCATTAGCTAGGAGATACAGGAGTATCCCCAGGCATTTCGAACAGGTGCCGCAGGGATACACCACATCGTTTTTGATATGGCAGGAATGACAGGATCGTTGTAGTTTCGCGAGTGCAGGATAGCGTCGAACCAAGATGTTTTGATCAACAAGTCCGGAGATGTTCCGAAGTGCAGACCATTGATACAGACCAGGGATCCGTTTCTCGTACCATTGATTCATCCGGATGTCATAATCCTGATGCTGATCGTAAACTCCAAAGTAATGCTTGATTCCTTTGTATTGGGTCTCATAACGTAAATCATCAAATTCACTGCCTAACAGGAGATTCCCGATTTGTTCCTCCACGAATATTGGTAGTAAGCTGAACACATAGAACGGGAAGATACATAATCGTAGCGGGTAGGTATCATGCCAGATCTTGCGATGATCCGGTCGAATGAACCGCAGATGGTCAAGCATGAACCCATAGAACCGATCCACGTTCGTCCACACCCGCTGAGTGTGCAAATCGGTTTTTTTATGATACTTATATGCGGTGAGCGCGGTTCTCCAATGACCACCGCTCTCGTTCATATACAAAGGATACACGGTTGAACCCATTTCCTTGAGCAACCCATAGGTCAGCAGACTGTCTTTTCCTCCGCTAGAGAGTATCCCTGATTTCATGGAATCCATGTTCTTGCTGAGGGCCGTTTCGTTTATGAGTCGTGTTGGGTGTATGACCGCCTTGGGATCGCTATCTTTCGGTGTTATTTTTTCAGGGTCGGGAAAATAATTTGGGAGGATGTACGGGTTGGTTCCTTCAGCTATTTTGTTGACGAAAATATCGCGGCTAAAGACGACATTGAGGTCATTGAGTAGTGAGAGATCCTCCTTGGTTATGGGGAACTGCAAAATAATTTTTTTTGTGAAAAGACCGTAGTTGAGCAATGGCATACAGAATGCAAGTCGAAGCAAGGGTTGATGAGAGTGTTGTAGTTGGTGTTGATACTTGTTCAAGATTTTAAAATGACTTGTTTTCCCATCGGATTCCGCAACGATGATCTCTGCCCAGGCGGTATTTCTATCGATTGTTACATCTGAAAGTGAAATATGTGAGAGACATACTAGACTATTTTTTACCATACGACAGTGCCTCCAGTGCATCGACGAGAAGACTGACTCCTTCGGAAAGTGGTTCTGCGACGGGGACCTTGAATATCTTCTGATACTGATTTTTTGCTTGAGTGATGTCGGACGTGTTCATATTCTCTCGATTGATACCTACACCGATGAGTTTTTTTTCGGTGAGCATCTCAGCGATTCGAACTACACGTTGTGGGTTTGGCATCGGATATCCTGGAAATCCATCAAGGTGTGGTCGTTTGGGTGCATCGACTAAGAGAAATCCCTGTACCTGTCCTGCCGCAAGGATCTCAAAGCCTCCAGGGAAGAATGGATGGACGAGGCTTCCTTGTCCTTCAAGTATCATGAACTCTGGTTGCAGATCGTTCCATGAGTCAAGGATCGCTCCTTCGATGCCTCCTGAGACGAAATCGTTGATCATAGCGTCAAGGACTACACCATGCGGCCAGCCTTGCAACCAGCCTGTTTGTCCAGTAAAAATCATATCTGCTGTTCTTCTGCGTTTTTTTAGTTCTTCGACGAGGAGGACCGCAAGGGTCCGTTTTCCGATCGCAGAATCGGTGCCGATGAGGGCGATGCGCATGGAGGGCACTTTTGTGATCTCACCGGTGTAGAACCGTTTGTGGTCGCGGAAGATCTTCCGGACATCGGTGATGGTACAATGATGTTGTTTTGCGTGTTTTATGAATCGTGGGTCGTCGGAGAGGAACTGATGCAGACCGGAAACCACGTTGAGTCCTTTCGATAACGCCCAGTCCACCGCGATATCGTATCCTTTGGGGAGTACACCACCTTCCGAGACGGCACCGATGATGAATGTATCCGGGTGGGTTGATGTGAATGCATCATCAAGGTCGTTTAGGAGCGGTATATCTTTCGTTATCCCATCTAAGAATTCTGCCGCATCTCCAGCTGGAAGTGTGGAGTCTACGACGCAGACGATGTCAAATCTCTTGCTGTATCGTACTAGTCCATGGGCGGTCTTTCCATCAGCGCAACCATACAACCGGTCTGCATAGACCAACGCACGCATCTTTGCCATAAGAGAATCAAATCCGTGGTAGAGTCGTTACCTAAATTTTCTCCCCGTAAGAACAATCACATAATCACTGTTCAAGACCCGATGTTCTTTGAATTTAACCAGTGCTTCAATCGGACTTGCTGATGCGGGAAGCACATTGAGACCTTCTAGGTCTCGTAGCATTGTATGGAATTTCATCATGCAGGAATCGGATGCGTAATCAGCCCAGCCGTTGGTTTCATAAATCGCTTGCAGTGCATCATCGCCATCGTAGGAATGGTACGCGATGAGCGGTTCGTTGATGCTGCTTTCTTTGATTTCTGCTGGTTGGAGGTCCTGGGTTTTCGAAGCGCCTGTCTTGAAGCTTTTGATGATGGGGTTTCCCCCGGGTGTTGATGCACCGACAAGATAGGGCATGTGATCGATGATGTTCTGGTCAAGCAGGTTCTTGAATCCATGATAGATCCCGACCAAGGTTGTTCCATTGCCGACTGGCGCACACACCGCGGTCGGTATGCGTCCAAGCTGGCGATAGATTTCGTAGGCAATTGACATGTACCCACGCCATCCCTCGTTCCCATTTCCAGGGTTCGCATCGTACACATGCTCCATGCGACAGAGTCGTCTGCTTTCCTCGACAGCATCCTCGTATTTCCCATCAATGGTAATGATATCCGCGTTCATGCTTTGGAGCTCTTCCTTGCGTTTTGGTGCGACATAGTACTGCTCGGGGATGAGTATCTTTGCTTTCAACCCCGCGAGTTTCGCGAAATACGCAAGCGATACACCGTAGTTCCCGCAAGTCCCGACAGTGATGGTATCGTACCCTTGTTGTATTGCTTTCTTCACGTGATATTGAGAGATGCGGTCTTTCTGCGTCCCCGTCGGGTTACCGCCCTCGAATTTTAAGAAGATGTTTCCAAAACCTAGCACACGCTCAAGATTCCTGGCTCGAGAAAAAAGAGTATCTCCAACACCATTGAGAGGTGGGGGCTCATCTTCAGATTGAAGGCCCGTCAAATCCATGTGGTTATCCCTTTCATTATAAAATGACTCACTATGTACCCAGTATAAAAAAACATGTATTAAAATTTATTGTAACTGACGATGATTTTTCAGGAAAATATTTTCAGAAAAAAAATTTATCATGCTATAAGAAAAAAATAATGCACCTTTTTTCGTATCGTTCTCGTTTGTGTAAAAAGAAAAAAATTTGATGGGAAAAAAAATATGTTTCTGTCAATCGCACAGGATGCGAAGAAAAGACTTTATAAACATTAATCTTATTGCAATGTGATACTCGTCACTGACACAGTGAGAGGGATGGCATACTATGTCACTGTATTGCTCTGTTTGTGGAGACGAACTCGAACCTGAGGAAGAAATGGAAGGTATCTGCGAAAGCTGTAAGCTTGCATCGAGCGGACAAACGACCACTGACGAAATAGAACCTTAGGAACCATGAAGAAAAATGAGAATTAAAATAGAAAAGAGAACCATATTGATCATAGAATGAAAAAGAAATAGGAGGACACCAAATGGCAATAGGATTTGTTCTGATAAACGTCGCCCCAGCACATGAACATGAGGTCTATAACAAACTATCAAAAATCCCACAAGTCGTCGAGCTGCACCCGTTGTTTGGAGAATATGATCTCATCGCAAAAATCGATGCAGCTGATTTCGAGGAGCTCGGAACCATCATCGTAAATAAGATTCGAGCGATCACCGGTGTGCTTGACACAAAGACATTAACTGGTCTGACGTTCTAAAAAAAAAATTTATTGTGTGAAAAAAGGTAGATGAGATATTAAAAACAATTAATTTTGTTTTTCTTTGTTATTGTACAACATGGTGAGAAGGAAAGGACGCTTTTCTTATTATATATTATATGTACATTAGAGCAGACGAATAAGACAAATACTTTCATCCTCTCGCTCGTAGAAACATTCTTAATTGATATAAGGGTTTTATTGCACTGATGAAACGGCAGATCCGGATCCTTGGGATTGATGATGCTCCCTTTACCTTTCAGGAGAGATCTACGACGATTATTGGTGTGGTGATGCGGGGCGGGGAATATCTCGAATGCGTCTTACGAAACCAAGTAACTATCGATGGGAAAGATGCAACAGAAATCTGTACACAGATGATCAAAAAATCAAGACATCAACAACAACTCAAAGCAATAATGATAGACGGTGCCTGTCTTGGCGGATTCAACGTTGTTGATATTGACACTCTCTCACAATCGACACATATACCGGTAATGACCATCACACGGGACAAGCCAAATCAAAGAAAGATAAAAAATGCACTGCAAAAAAATTTCAAGGACTGGGAAGACCGATGGGAATTACTGCAAAAAGGACCATTGCATACAATCCCAACACATCATAACCCGATGTACATCAAATGCGCTGGGATATCCGTAGAGGAGGCAAAAGAAATAATAAATATCTCTACTATACGTGGTGTCATACCTGAGCCTGTCCGAGTAGCACATCTGATAGCTTCTGGTATCACCAGGGGTGAATCCTATGGCAAAGCGTAAAGCAGTGGTGAAGAAAGAGAAATGTTTGGCTTGTGGTGGTTGTATCTCGGTCTGCCCACAAGATGCTATCCTCATGATCTTCAGTAAAGCAGATGTTGATGATAAACTGTGTAACAGTTGTTCAATCTGTGTGAAAACCTGCCCGATCGGGGCAATCACCTGGGAGGGCGCATCACATGCATTATGATGCAGTCGTCATCGGAAGTGGACCTGCGGGGAGTGTGACCGCACGATATGCTGCTGAGTCAGGAGCAAAGGTCCTAATCATCGAGCGTCGTGCTGAGGTCGGTGTACCTGTCCTCTGCGGCGAGGGGATCAGTCAGAAGGTTGACCATTACAAGGTTCTTGAGGGGACACGCTGGATTGCGACTAAGATGCAGGGGGCACGTATCTTTTCTCCGAATGGGACCATGGTTACGTTGGCTGCGGAGTACGCGGGAAACGAGACCGGGTATGTCGTCTACCGAGACATCTTCGACCAGGAGCTGGCACGAGGGGCGGTGAAAAAAGGCGCGGAACTCATGCTGAACACACGTGCAGTAGGTTTGCTGAAAAAAAATGGAAAGATTACGGGAATTTCGGCACAGCAGTTCGATGAAACAATCGACATCGAGGCGGATGTTGTAGTTGGAGCTGATGGAGTCGAGTCTCGAGTTGGGAGATGGGCGGGGATTAAAACCACATTGAAACCCTATGACTTGGAGACCTGTGTCCAATATACCCTAGCCAATATCGATTGGGACAGCCCGTATTGTGATTTCTTCTTAGGAAAACATGTCGCCCCTGGTGGGTACGTCTGGGTGTTCCCGAAAGGAAAAGACGTCGCAAATGTCGGGATAGGGATCCTTGCAAGTCTCAGTGAAGCGGGAAAAGCAAAACAATACCTGGACAAGTTCATCGCTGCCCAACCAGCATTAAAAAAAGGGGAACCATTGCGGATCCTCACCGGGGCAGACCCGGTTGCCGAGCCGATCCAGTCCGTTACGGACAATATCCTCTTAGTCGGTGACGCGGCACGTCAGGTGGACCCGATCACAGGCGGTGGTCTAATGCATGCGATCGAGGCAGGACGGTACGCAGGAGAGACCATTAGAAAGGCGGTGGAGAAACAACAGTTCGACACCGAGTTGCTCTCCGAGTATGAGACGAGATGGAAGAAGGCGTTTGGGAAGAAACTACATCGGAACTATGTGGTAAAGGAAATCATGCTTGACATGGAGGATAAAACACTGGATATGCTTGCTGATTCTTTAAAGGATTATAAATTTGAGGAGTTCAGCACTATTAGCATCATTAAAGCATTGGTGACGAAACATCCATCGCTGCTGGTGAAACTGACCCCACTGATGAAACTAGCGAGGGCGTAAACGTGACCACAAATTGGGGATTGATATGTAACCCAGGCGTGAAACGAAGCATCACATTAGCAAAGGATGTCATGGAGTTTTTACAACAGCATGGTAATGTACTGGTGGAGGAAGCAATCGCATCGGAAATCCAACACAAAGGGTCTTCGTTCAAGGAGATTAACAGGGACGCGGATATCGTGGTGACCATCGGGGGCGATGGCACGATCCTTATGGCGATGAGTGAAATAGAAAAACCAGTGTTTGCGATCAACTCAGGGGGGATCGGGTTCCTTTCCGAGGTCGAATCTAAGTATGCATTTGAGGGGTTAAAGCAAGTCATCGCTGGAAAATATAACGTCGAAGAACGAGCGAAATTGAAAATCACCCTGGATGGGAAACGGCTACCTGATGCGACCAATGAGGTGACGATTCAGACAGCCCGCATAGCAAAAATACTGTATCTGAAATTATTTGTGGATGATGAGTTGATTGAGTCGATGGGGGCAGATGGCGTCATCATCGCGACACCGACAGGTTCGACGAGTTATTCGTTAAGCGTCGGTGGCCCAATCATGGACCCAACGGTAAATGCGATGATCATCGCACCGCTTGCTGCATTCAAGCTCTCTGCACGGCCCTGGATCATCCCGCTTGACCGGCAGGTAGGAGTACATCTGCTGCCGAAAAGCAAGGAGACGAACCTGGTGATCGACGGGAGATTTCTCACACCAATCACCCAGGAGAGTTCGATCAGTGTCACCGGATCGGAGAAGAAGGCACGGTTCATTCGGTTTGGGGAAAGTTTTTATCAGATGGTCCGTTTAAAACTGATGAGATAGACTATGGGATTTTTCCGACGAAAAACAACACCGTTACCACCTCGTTCTTGGAAGATAACTAGAAAATGCCTGGATCTGATTGTTGAGAGTTCAAAGTCGAATTACCCGCAGGAGTTCGGGGCGCTCCTGCGAGTTGACCGGGTCGATAAAAACAAAATTATCGAGGTGGTGCTCCTCCCAGGGACGATCTCAGGTGACTCCCATGCGATTTTCCATTTGCATATGCTTCCCATTGACTATAGTGTTGTTGGGACAGTACATTCTCATCCGTCATCCATTGCTCGTCCCTCTGATGCTGATTTAGATTTGTTTAGTCATTTTGGGAAAATCCATCTCATCGTTGGAGTGACCATGTATGGGAATATCTCATGGAAGGCATATGATTACACCGGTCGTGAAACATCAGTTGAGATTGTTTAAAAAAAGATATTTATATCCTTGGATGACTACCAGTCCGTAGAGAGATGGCAGATTTTCCTTTGAACATCGATGTTGTGGTGATAGCAGCTCTTGCGCCGATTCTAGGGGTTACAGTGTTCTGGTTTCTACAGTTGATCTTCATAGAAATTCAGAAACGATTGCTGTCACGGTTGCGTCATCATCATGAGGCGTTCTGTCGGTTCACCAATTATATTGGCATTTTTTTTCAGACTATTTGCCAAGCTCTTGGATACACTGTCACGAGAAGTGGGATTTCTTCATTCCAGGTTACAGTGAATTATGGGAAGGTTGAGCCGAAGAAAGAAAAAGAAGGGGTTTTTGAATGGATTGTTCGTTCGTTCCTCCTTTTTGGTCCTTTTTTTATCCCAGCGGGTCTTGTCCTCCTGGTCAGTTATGGTGTTATCGGGAGAGGATTTTCTTTCCCATCACTGGTTCACTACACGTTTGTCGAATCCTTGACTGGTTTTTGGGCAAGCCTGTCCACCTACGGAACCGAATTTGTAAGGTTCCTAATCAACATCGATTTGCTCAACCCGCTTCACGTCGGATTTGTGTTTGTGCTATTGTTTTTTGGGCTGGGGATTCGACCCAGTTATATAGGACAAGAACGAAAAGAAAAAATCGATATCCTCCATGATCTGATCCACATTAAAGATCATCTGCTGGAAAAACCGTTGTACCTCCTAGTGATCGTTCTGTTACTATATCTGTTCTATATCCTGTCGCTGTTTCTCAATCCAGCGGTGTACATCGGGTTGTTTGTCATTTTCGGTTGGATGTCGCTGACTGCGATCATCGCTATACTCCTCACATATCCTCTCCTGCTTCTGATATGGGCAACGGATGCCATTCAACCGCAGTGGAAAATAGTTCCTTTCATAACCATTCCTGTCTCTTACATCGGTTCTCGGGTGTTTTTCATATATTATCCGACAAATGAGTTGGAACGGGTTTCTCTTCTGGTGATGTTTCTCTCGACGATTCTTGTTACCATTGCTTTGATAAAATATAAGAGGACCAATAGATTTAAAACCGCTACAAAGATGAAGCATGTGAGGGTTGCGGATGGTAAAAAAGGAACTTCTAAAAAATGAGCAAGTGGAACGAATACTCTCGCCTCATCCTTTGTCGTTTATGAAGTTACAGACTCTTTGTATCTTTGTCATCGTATGGGGTATCGTCGTTTGGTGGTTAACAGAGTTCTCAGAATATGCAGGGATGTTCTCGGGAAATGCCTGGTACCCTCTTATCCTGTGGGGACTAGTCTTGTTACTGGTTGGTGTGATCGCCTCGCTTGTTGCGATCCAGTGGACGATTTTCTTTTTGTACCTTGGTGTCTTTCTGAGTGCGATCGGGCTTATTTTCTGGCAACATTGGCAAAATGATATTCCTCTGTTTATCTTCATTTATTCGATTGCGGTCTCGATTGTCGGTTTTTTGATTGTCGAGCTGTATCGTCGGTCACATAAGTATGTCATTACGAATCTGCGTATAATTTTCAAAGGCGGGATCTTCACGAAGCGGGAGCGGACGATCAGGTACGATAAGATCGCTGATATCGATGCCAAACAAGGGGTCCTGGGTCAGATCTTTGGTTTTGGGACGATCATCCCTGTGAGTCAGTCTGGTTTTGGGCTGGGGAGTGATAAGACCATGGCTGCTGGTGGTGTGGCGGTCGGGGGGACAAAAGCCCGGTTGTTTGGTTTCGCTGGTGGCGGAAAAGAGGTTCAAACGCCGATTGCCCGGAGTTATTATGAGCTGCATGGTGTGTATCCGTACAAGGATGTGAAACAACTTGTTGAGGATCTGGTTCAATCGCATGTCCCGACACAATATCAGCAGGAGCAGGTAGAGTTTCAGAAGCAGCAGGTAGATATTCAGACCCAAATGCGCGATCTCCTCCATAAACAGGTAAGTGATAAGCCTCGGAAAAAGATGGTGAGACAACCAGTCGAAGAAGAGGAAGAGCCTGAGGAAGAGGAGGCCGTGGAGAGAGTACCCCGGAAAAAAATGGTTCCGCCCGAAGAGGCGTTTCAATCGGAGCAGGTGGACATCCAGCAGCAGATGAAGGATCTGTTGAAAAAACAAAAGACAGCTCGTGTGAACCCCCCTGAAGAAGAGGAAGTCGAAGAAGAGGAAGCTGAAGAAGAAACAGAGGAGAACGAGAAAGGAAAAGAGGGATCGTAACCAGGGGATATCTTTATTAAATAAATTTTTATTTATGGATGACTAATGGTACCGAAAAGAGTGTTTTTTACAAAAGGCGTCGGGAGGCATAAACATGAGCTGCAGTCTTTTGAGCTTGCGTTGCGTGATGCGGATATAGAGCAGTGTAACCTTGTGTATGTCTCAAGCATCATCCCGCCACATTGCACGATCATTCCGAAGGACCGTGGTGAGAAGGAGTTGAACGCCGGCGAGATCACCTATGTGGTGATGTCGAGGAATTCGACGAATGAGCCGAACCGGTTGATTGGTGCGGCGGTCGGTATCGCGGTCCCGAAGGACCGGTCACATTATGGGTATATCTCTGAGCATCATGCGTTTGGGACTACTGGAAAAAAACTAGAGGATTACACGGAGGACCTTGCGGCAACCATGCTTGCGACAACCCTTGGGTTAGAGTTCGACCCTGATAAAGCCTGGGATAAACGGAAACAGGAATACAAGATGAGTGGCCAAATCGTCCGGACCCAAAGTATCGCTCAGACAGCAGAGGGCGATAAGAACGGGTTGTGGACCACGGTGATTGCTGCCGCGGTGTTCATGGAAAACGACGGATAATACCGTAAACCTTTCTTTTTCTTATTTCTCCTTTTTAAACGAACGAGCGGTAGCGGGTTCTAGTCTATCTCTGAGACGATCAGGGCAAATTGCGGGATCCCGCCGAGTCTTTTTATGCCAAAATCAAAGTATTCAGGGATCCACCAGGATGACTTGTCAGGGAAAGGTGATGAGAAGTTCACAGCGTAGATATCGTAGGACACTACGTTTGCATCGTTATGATCAAGGGCGGTTGGTGTAGGGTTTGCCTCGTTTTGGAACGGGTCGCTGAGTGCAAGGGAGCCGTTCGGGTTTATCCCTGCGACGGCGACATAATGACCAAGAAACGTGTCAAAGAGAATCGCATCAGAATTATAGAGAAGGAGATTCAACATGACCCCGCAGTTGTTCTGTAAACGGTCTGCGATCAGTGAAAAGTCTGGTTTCCAGATTGCTTCTACGCGGTAATGATCTTGTAGCCCTGCGTCCTGTATCCATTGGTTTGCACCTTGTTCAAGGTGTTTCGCCCAGGTCCCCGCAGAGAGACGTAAGAGTGGATATTGACAGAAATTGGTGTTCGTATACCAGGCGAGTGATTCGATGAGTTCTTTGCCTCCGCGTCCGAGTCTCCATCGTGTCTCCATATCGTTGACGTTATTGAAATTATGATCATCAGTGCTAGGCCCAGGGGTTGGCGTTCCAGGGGCATTCAAATCACGCACCAAGGGATAGGAATCTACTCCATCACCCGGGAATCCATTGGGATCCTCGTGTTTTGAGTCAAACCACCAAAAAATATCAGCTAGACTTGATGGAGCACAGAAGTTCCAGAGACCTCCGATAAGTCGGTAGATGCCTTTGTGTGCTTTCCAGTTGTCCTGTTTCTGATCGAAATCAGGCAGACCTTGCGGTGAATAGTTTGGATAGGCAGGAAGATAATACCATCCGTCATCGTCTGAGGTGCCTGTTTTTTTTACTAACGATGAGGATGTTAGAAACGATGCCGAAAGCAGAACGAACAACACAATGACGATAAGGCTGTATGAATAGAATTTTCTGCTCATATCACGTCAGTCTATTAATGATATCGAGGATTTAAATAACTTATTGTTTATATTTAGGTGATTTGTACCTGGTAATTTATTGGTTAATCAATTTCTGAGATGATGAGTGCATAGGTGGGTATGCCGCCTAATTTGATAGGACCAACTGAAAAGTAATTAGGAATCCACCAGGAGGCTCTCTCGGGAAGGGGACAGCTGAAGTTTATCGCATGAATATCGTGGGATACGATCCCTGCATCGTTATGATCTGCAGGCGATGGACCGGGATTTTCGATATTTTGAATCGGGTCGCTTAATGCAATGTATCCCTCAAGGTTTACCCCAGCAACCGCACAATAGTGACTAATACGAAATGTAGGAAAAATGCTTGCATGCGGTCGATAGAAGAGGAAAAGAACAACCACTGCATCATTCTGCTGGATATGATCACAAATTATGGTAAACTCTGGGTGATAGACCGCCTCGATGCGATAATGCTCTTGCAATCCTGCATCACAAATCCATTGCCATGCTCCGTCCTCAAGATAATTTTGGAATGTACCAAAAATCCCCCGAATAAACGGGTAACGACAGAAATCAGAATTACAATACCAGGCTAACTGTTCAATTAATTCTTTCGGTCCTCTTCCACTCCGCCATGCAGTTGCCGCGTCATTCACATTGTTAAAATTATGATCATCTGACAAGGGACCAGGGATTGGAACACCGGGGGCTTGTAAATCCCTTACGAGAGGATAGGTGTTATTTCCATCACCAGGGTATCCATCCGGGTCCTCATGTTTTGAGTCAAACCACCAGAAAATTTCAGCAAGACTGCTAGGACCGCAAAAAGACCACAGACCGCCAACGAATCGCCAGATTCCCTGTCGTGCTTTCCAGTTATCCTGTCTCTGATCGAAATCAGGAAGACCCTGCGGGGCATAGTTCGAATATGCTGGAAGATAATACCATCCATCTTCTTTGTTAGCTACGGTTGATTGGGGCTGTGAAACCGAATCAACGAGAAAAACAGAACAACCTGAAAGGAGCAATGTGATGACCAATAGCAACGTACAAATCCTTCTTTTTTTCATATTCCCCCGTTGTATACATTATAGACACGCCCCGTATTTATACGTTTCATTATCGAGAGCTTCACTTGTTGAATGAAGTGGTTAAAAAGCTTTTATATGTAAGTTCGTAATAACCCTCCCTCATGAAAGGAGAGCTATCAATGACGCAGGAGTTTGTAAAATGGTTTGAAGAACTCACCATCAATGATGTGCCATCTGTTGGTGGGAAAAATGCCTCCCTTGGAGAAATGATTCAGAATCTCGGCAAGAAAGGAGTTCGAGTTCCTTCAGGGTTCGCGATTACCGCATATGCCTATAAATATATGATTGAGAAAGCAGGCATTGATCTGAAGATTAAAGAGATACTCGACGGTCTGGACACCCATGATGTGACGGATCTTGCGACTCGGGGTCAAAAGATACGCAGTCTCATCAAAAACAATCCGATCCCCTCTGAGCTTGAGGAGGACATCAGACGACATTATCGGGAGATGGAGTTCCGCTACGGTGAGGATGTCGATGTCGCGGTGCGAAGCAGTGCGACCGCAGAAGACTTACCTGATGCGAGTTTTGCAGGGCAGCAAGAGACGTATCTGAATGTCCGAGGGGAAGATGAACTAATTGAGAAAGTACGGGATTGTTTTGCATCATTGTTCACGAATCGTGCAATATCCTATCGGGTCGATAAGGGCTTTGACCATTTCTCCGTGTATTTATCTGTCGGTGTGCAGAAGATGGTCCGCTCAGATCTTGCCTGTTCAGGAGTCATGTTCTCTATTGATACGGAAAGCGGTTTTACCAATGCGGTGTACATCACGGGTGCCTATGGTTTAGGGGAAAACGTGGTGCAAGGAGCGGTCAACCCTGATCAGTTCTATGTGTTCAAACCAACGTTGATGAAAGGATTTAAACCGATACTGGAGAAGAAACTCGGTTCGAAAGAAAAACGTCTCGTATATGGAACAACCGGGACTAAGCAGACAAAGGTGACACCAGAGGATAAAGCGAAATTTGTCATCGATGATGATGAGATTTTGACGCTTGCCCACTGGGCGTGCATCATTGAGGATCATTACAAGAAACCCATGGATATCGAATGGGCAAAGGACGGGCAGACCAAGGAGCTTTTCATAGTCCAAGCACGTCCGGAGACCGTTCATTCGCAGAAAGACATGGCAACTATGAAGACCTATGTCCTTGATCAAAAAGGGAAGCTACTTGTCGAAGGTGAAGCAGTCGGCAGTAAGATAGGCCAAGGAGAGGTCAACGTCATTGAAGAGGCAAAGGACATTAGTCAGTTCAAGAAAGGCCAGGTCCTGGTCACCGATATGACGGACCCGGACTGGGAGCCGATTATGAAAATCGCCGGTGCGATCGTCACCAATCGTGGTGGTCGGACCTGCCATGCTGCGATTATCTCACGAGAGTTAGGGATCCCTTGTGTGATTGGCACGGGAAACGGTACGTCTGCCGTCAAGAAAGGCGCTCAGGTCACCATTGACTGTTCTGAAGGAGTCGGCAGAATCTATGACGGTTTGTTGAAGTTCCATGTCGATGAGGTAAAGTTAGACCAGCTCCCGCAGACCAAGACGCAAATCATGATGAACGTCGGAGTACCAGAGCAGGCGTTCCAGCAGGGACAGATCCCGAATAATGGTGTTGGGCTTGCGCGAGAGGAGTTCATCATTAACTCACATATCGGTATTCATCCATTGGCATTAATCCATTATGATGAGCTGAAAAAGAAAGCCCCTAAGGATAAAAAGATTGCTGAGGTCATCAAGAAAATCGATGAACGTAGTGTTGGCTACGAGAACAAAGTCGAGTTCTTTATCGATACGTTAGCACGTGGGATATCGAAGATAGCAGCAGGATTCTATCCCTACGATGTGATCGTGCGGATGTCTGATTTTAAGACAAACGAGTACGCGAACCTCATTGGTGGTTATCTGTACGAGCCCCAGGAACATAATCCGATGATCGGCTGGCGAGGAGCCTCCCGGTACTACGATGAATCATACAAACCAGCTTTTGGCCTTGAATGTATCGCATTGAAGAAGGCACGCAACGACATGGGATTGACGAACATTAAACCAATGATCCCGTTCTGTCGAACACCAGAAGAAGGACGGAAGGTCATTGAAGTTATGAACGAATATGGCCTGAAACAAGGGGAAAACAACTTGGAAGTCTATGTCATGTGCGAGATCCCCTCCAATGTCATCGTCGCGGACCAGTTCTCAGATATCTTCGATGGATTTAGCATTGGGTCCAACGATCTGACGCAATTGACCCTTGGGTTGGACCGGGACTCTGATTTGGTTGCTCATATCTTCGATGAGCGTAATGATGCGGTCAAACGACTCGTTTCCCAAGTCATCAGTGTTGCTCATAGTCATCATCCACGCAGAAAAGTCGGTATCTGCGGGCAAGCACCCTCTGATTTCCCAGAGTTTGCTGAATTCCTTGTGGAGTGTGGTATCGACAGTATCTCCCTGAACCCGGACACGGTCATCAAGACACGATTGAAAATCGCTGAGACAGAGCGACGACTTGGGAGATAATCCTCCTTCTTTTTCTTTTTATAAGAAAACAAATGATCTGAAAAATGATATTGAATCAATTTGGTTGCGTGCGCTATGAACATCGTTCCACTCGTTTGTCTAAGAAACACCCGACTGTTTGATGGGAAAGAAGGTAACAGTCTCATCCTTGAGGATTTACAAAAACGAGTTGAAAAAGATACCCTGCTGTATGTATTAGATTTTGATGGAATCGAGCGGTATAACCCGAATCTGGAGTTGTATCAGCGGCTTGCTGAACACTGCATATTGTGGATAGACAATGGGCCTCGAAGGATTGATGATGTGATGGATACCATCATGGCCGGTGCGACCAACCTCACTTTACGGGAGGATCTCTGGTCATCCCTTAGCATACCTGAGATACAGGAACTGACAGATGATGAAATCTATCTTGATAAAACCAGACAAGTTCAAGAACAGAGGTCATTGCAACAGGTCTTTTCCGGTGATATTGGCACCATTCTTTTCGATGAAACTGCAGTGTACGGAAGTTTTTCGAAAGACCGTATAGGAAATCAAAAGATATATCTGTATGCAGGTTCTCTTGAGAAACTCTCACTCTGGACGGAACAGGGGATTAGCGGCATCATCGTCGACCTCAATAAGAAACAAGGAGCGGTCTGATGGATTCTGAGGCAAAGATCATCCTTGCGTTTCTCTTTAACAGAAGTGGAAAAACTCTTTTGTCTGAGGCAGAGCTGTATCTGCCGCTTTCCATGGAACTCGGTTGGTTGTCTTCAAAGGAATCGCAGCAGTTCGTGAAATACGTGTTGAAAAAAGAACTGTTGGTGAGAAAAGAGGGGATGCTGTCTCCTAATTTCTCGCTTGATGATATCAAGATACCTGTCGGTTTCATACCTTCGAAAAAAACGTTTAGCGAAACATCTGATGATCTGAAAGGAAGAAATTGTATCGAGGAGATCATCACACAGATTTCTGAACATGTTCATCAGGAGAAGACCAAGATAGCAGAGGAAATAAAAAAAGAAGGAAAAGAAAAGAACCTGCTTGCTGAAGTCGCTGCGTTGTCTGTCGCTCGAAAACATGGTGTTGATGTTTCTGAATGGTACCCGTTTGTCGAAACAATATTTTTCACAGAAAATAAAGGATGATCGGGATCAATAAAACTCCCATGCAATGGCTTCGTCGTACACCCCAGCAGAGAGGTAAGAACCCGATACTGGTCGCTACGAGTAGTACGATCAACCCAAGAACTCCGGTGAAGAGAACAACGAGAACACAAACGAACAGAAGGGTAAAGACAACGAGCTTTTGATAGGGGATGACATGGAATTTTCGTGCAAAGAGTCTTCCGATGTATAGCGTGAGAAAAAACGAAAGAGCACCACTGAGGATGAGGAACATTAGGAGATATATCACTCCCATAGGCATCGCAAAAGAATCCCACGGTTCAATGGTAATCATATCCCTTACTGCAAGAGTAACACCGCTACGAGCCCGCTGAATAATAAAGAGCATCATGGTGACGGAGAAGGTTGCTGCGGTGTTCACAGCGGAGAGGGTGACAATGGTTTGTTCCTGGCTTGATTTTTGTCGTGCGTTCATCGCAAGTACTGTGCCGGTTGCCGTAGTCAAGCCGGGGATGAGTGAGACGAATATTCCAGCAAAACTACCAATGAGGATAGAGAAAAAGGAGGATTTTTTTTCTATTCGATTCTGAATAAAGGGTTCTACTTTCTGTTCGGGGATTGCTGGTTTGGTGACTAATGAAGTAAGGAGGGGTGGTACTCCGAATAATCCTGCGAGCGCGGGAAACAACACCGGTGCGGGTAGTCCAATTGGTGAAGTGAGATGCACATCAAAGATGATGATACCAAATATTCCCGAGAGAACAAAGACAAACGCAGCAAAGATCATACCAAGGAGTGAAGGGAGTTTTCCTGAACTACCGAAGTCAGTGATCCTGGTTTTTTCTGTGGAGATCATAAGAATGACGATTGCGAGAAGAAACCAGATCATCACCTCCTGCATGGTGTCGTATAACGAGAGGGGAGGTCCGATGATGAAACGAAGAGGATAGAGAAATGCGAGGCAGACTAGGATAGCACCGTAACTTCCTAATGCAGCTAGTGCCACTGCTTTATATCCTTCTCCTTTGAGCAGTAGACTATGCGCCGGGAGGACCGATAAAGCGGTTTCTTCTTCCGGTGCTCCGATGAAGGTTGACGGGATGGTATCATGGAATGAATGCGAAATGGAGACAGAGATCATGAATCCTGCAATTAACATAAGAATGAATTGATCTGAGATACCATAGGCAAACAACGGGCTGCAGACTGCAACGATGCCGCTGGAAAGAGACACCATGATTAAGGCAACATTGTTCACATGCAGACCAGGTAACAGACCCGTGATGATGCCAAGAGAAACACCGGTAACACAAAATAGAATGATGAGGAGAAGGTCCAGCATTTGTCATCCCTCCCTCTTCCAGATACCATGGTTCGCTTCGGTTGCTTTGAGGCAGAATCTGCATGTTGATGGATCATAGAGAAAACGTGCACCGACTGTCACGGTATCTCCTTTTGAGATATCATGCGGACAGGATGATTGGTAAAGGACATCTATGGAATATTCTCCATCTGTGCTTGCGAGAATGCATGAGGAAAGACCGATCTGAGAGATTATTCCAGTGACATTGACAGTGGTATCACAATAGTTTTCTGGGTGAAGGGCGAGTTGCCAGAGTGGAAAAGACAATGCATGCCATTTCTGAAGAATGATGATTGTCTGTGGGTCGTTGACGACGATTTCCCATTGGTTTTTGTATTGCTGTACTTCACCGGTCACCTGTACCGTATCCCCATATTCGATGGCCACTTCTCCTTCGAGATATACGATCACAGAGTTTGTACTGTTTTGTACTTCTCGTATGGTAATGAGTTGAGTTCCGTAGGTGGTCGTTCGATATTCAGTGACAACTCCTTGAACAATCACCTGTTGCCCAGTAAAGGCCTGTATTGATGAAAGGCGGACGAATATCGGCTGTGAGAGAAACGTTAAAAGATACAGCGCAAGCAGCGATCCGATGGTGATGAGAATAATCAGATATTTGAATTTCATGTTTTTCCCCCAGACTTTATTTATATAAAAGAAAATATAGAATCTTTTATTAAATTTTCCGTTGAGTCTTTCTCTCTTGGTGATTGTAGGAGAAAACTTTATAATGCGTGTTAATCTTCCTGCCACAACAATTACGACTGGTGGGAGTTATGGTACGAGAAGTTGTTCTGAAAGTATCAGAGGCATTCCAACAGGATGTTGGGTACGGACGAGCACGAATTGATCATCAGACACGTATGGATCTTGATCTCTCTATAGGGGATGTTATTGAGCTTGAGGGGACCAAGGTGACCGCGACATCCGTGTGGCGGGCGCATCCTTCTGATGAGGGGAAACGTCTTGTGCGTATTGATAACCTGACTAGGAAAAATGCAGGGACTGGGCTAGGGGACCGCGTGAAGATCAGACGAGCAGAAGTAAAAGAGGCTCGGGACGTTGCTCTTGCTCCGTTGATGCCTGAAGGCCAGCGTATCGAGTTTGGCATGGGTATTGATGTCATCATTAAGAAGAATATGCTACGACGACCAATAACAAAAAGCGATGAGATAATTATACCGGGGATTGCCTTTTTTGGAAATGCGCTTCCTTTTGTCATTGTTGATACCAATCCGCATGGAATCGTTATGATCACAGAACGCACCGTCCTTCATGTTAAAGAAGAAGCGGCAAAAATTACTGAAGAGGAAGGCCCTCGGGTAAGTTATGAAGATATTGGTGGATTAAAAAACGAGTTAGAAAAAGTAAAAGAAATGATCCAACTACCACTGAAGCACCCTGAATTATTTGATCGTTTAGGTATTGATCCACCGAAAGGTGTTCTTCTTTATGGTCCACCGGGTACAGGAAAAACATTGATTGCTAAAGCAGTTGCAAATGAATCAGGTGCGAATTTTTACACCATTAATGGCCCGGAGATTATGAGTAAATTCTATGGCCAAAGTGAAGAGAATCTTCGTAAGATTTTTGAGGAAGCGCAGAAGAATGCGCCTTCGATTATTTTCCTTGATGAAATTGATGCAATCGCACCGAAACGTAGTGAAGTGCATGGTGAGGTGGAACGGCGTGTTGTCTCTCAGCTGCTGACCTTGATGGATGGTCTGAAAGGCCGGGGGAAGGTCATTGTGATTGGGGCGACGAACATCCCTGATGTGATTGATCCTGCGTTGCGAAGACCAGGTCGATTTGATCGGGAAATCCGCATCGATGTCCCCGATAGAGATGGAAGGAAGGAGATCTTGTTGATTCATACAAGAGGTATGCCGATTAACCCTGGTCTTGGTGAGATGTATACCGGTGAGACGATCAGTGAGGAAAAAATTGTTTCTGCTATTAAACAGGGACTCAAGAAGATCCATATCTCTGACCTGCTCCGAAGTATGCTCCGTTCGAAGGATAAGAATAAACGTGTGGTGGTTGTCGGGAATTATCTTGCTGTGGTGTTCACATCATTTAAAGATCAACTCCCGCCCTTGTTCTATGAGAAGGTCATCCGATTGATTGCTGATGAAATCACAAATCTGTTGCCATACGATCTGGATGATTCCGAGGCGAATGTCAGCGCAGAACAACAGATAAGTGAACGTCTTATGACGATTCGGGAGAACCCGGATGAGTTCATCAAACGTATCTCAAAAGAGGCTCTGCTTGATGAGATAGCAGATATCACTTACGGGTTTGTCGGAGCGGATCTTGCGGCGTTAGCCCGAGAAGCTGCAATGAACGCGTTACGACGATACCTTCCCGAGATCGATTTGGAAAAACCAATCCCAATCGAGCTGCTGGAGAAGATGGAGGTGACGTTGGATGACTTTAAGAACGCTCACCGGGGTATCGAACCGTCCGCATTACGTGAGTTTTTCGTGGAGATCCCAAAGATTAGTTGGGAGGATGTCGGTGGCTTGGAGGATATCAAGCAAAGTCTAAAGGAAGCGGTCGAATGGCCGTTGACTCAGCCAGAGGTGTTCAAGCGGATGGGGATCCACGCGCCTCGCGGGATTCTCCTGTATGGACCTCCAGGGACGGGAAAGACGTTATTGGCAAAGGCGGTCGCTCATGAGTCAAAGGCTAACTTTATTTCTATAAAGGGACCAGAGGTGCTCAGTAAATGGGTTGGTGAAAGCGAAAAAGCGGTCCGTGAATTGTTCAAGAAGGCTCGTCAGGTCGCACCCACGATCGTGTTCCTTGATGAGATTGATTCGATTGCGCCACGTCGGGGAACATTCGAAGGGTCGCATGTGACCGAAAGCGTGGTGAATCAACTGCTCACCAGCATCGACGGGATGGAAAGCATGGAAGGCGTGGTGGTGATCGGGGCGACGAATAGACCTGACATCATTGATCCTGGGTTGCTGCGGCCTGGTCGGTTTGACCGTCTGTTGTTAATCCCAGCGCCAGATAGCGTTTCACGACTGGAAATCTTCAAGATCCATACGAAGGACATGCCACTGGCAAAGGACGTCTCTCTTGATGAGATAGCGGAGAAGACGGTTGGGTTTTCTGGCGCGGATATCGACGCGCTCTGCCGTGAGGCTGCGATGATTGCTTTGCGTGATGATATCAACGTTAAAGAGGTCCGCAAAGCACATTTCGAGCGAGCATTGACTGAGGCGCGTGGGAGCCTGACTGATGATGTGATAAAATATTATAAGAAAGTGAAAGATGACATGGGAAGTACTATCGCCAAAAAGGATAAAAAAGAACGCGACATTCAATATATGTAAATTAGTATAAAAAACAAGAGGGATATGATGAAAGTACTGGAGAGTGATTTGAGAGGAAAAACAGTCATGAGTGAAGAGGGCTTGTACCTCGGCATTCTGAGGAATTCCCTGGTTGACGAGAGAACTGGTCAGTTGCTCAGTATTCTTGTGGAACCTTCTGAGGATATTGATCCTCGGCTGTATCATCTGGATGAGGTTGGCCATTTGGTGTTCCCGTTTGAGGCCATCCGATCAGTGAAGGATGTCATTATCGTTGGTGGGAGCTAAGAGGTCGTCCTCTTATTTTTTCTTCTTTTTTTTCCTCCAGATACATTGTTTTTCTTAAGGAGAAAAGTTTTTGTTTTGCGGTTTTGGGAGGGACCCCTTCATTTCGTATGGAAACGTCATAAGGATGTAGTCGCTGTAAATAAAGAAAGTGACGTCAGTAGTCTTGAACGTATATGTATTTTGAGCTATTTTAATATTGTCATTTTTTTAAATATATTATTAAAAAAATATTAAGATGAAAACGACGCGTGCTATCTGTTTCCATGCGAAATCATCCCCTCCCCCAGTCTCTGTTACAACAGGAGAAAAATCTGACAAAAATTGACACAAAAATTTATTATACCGCAACTCCTTACAACCTTACGAGGAGGCGTGTTTTATTCCAAAAGAGGCAATCAGCAGAGACATATTCAGCCATCTACTCAGCAATGAAAGGTTGTTCACTGACAGAGAAGTCATGAGATCATCCTATATGCCAGAGATCCTTCCACACCGAGAAAAGGAAATCAATGATCTTGCGAACATTTTAGTCCCAGCTCTAGAAGGAGAATCACCGTCAAACGTGTTTATCTACGGAAAGACGGGGACCGGGAAAACAGCGGTCGTGAAATTCGTTGGAAAAGAGCTGTTGAAAAAAGGTGAACAGACCGGTAAGAAAGTCAATTTCATCTACATGAACTGCGAGATCGTTGACACCCAATACCGTCTCCTGCAGAATATCGCGAACCGGTTCATCAACGAATGGAACGACCATGTCCCCTTCACCGGATGGCCAACCGATGAGGTCTATACGAAAGTAAAAGCAATGATGGACAAGGAAAAAAGTGTCACCGTCATCGTTCTAGATGAAATCGATAAGCTAAAGGGCGACGAGGCATTGTACAACCTCACCCGTATCAACAGTGAACTGGAAAACGCCCGCGTGTCCGTCATCGGTATCTCCAATGATCTGAAGTTCACGGATTTTCTCGACCCGCGCGTCAAATCAAGCCTTGGAGAGGAAAGCATGATTTTCTATCCTTATGATGCGGAGCAGCTTCAGGATATTTTACGAGCGAGGATAGATACTGGTCTTAAACCAGGGGTTATCGAAGAAGACGTCGTCCCATTGTGCGCCGCCTTGTCTGCCCAGGAACACGGAGACGCTCGTCGAGCATTAGATCTCCTCAGAGTATCCGCAGAACTAGCAGAGCGAAGCAAAGTTCCGAAAATCACCCGGTCTCATGTGCGTCTTGCACAAAACAAAATTGAACTTGACCGAATCACCGAGGTCGTCCGCACGTTACCGAATCAATCCAAGCTCGTTCTGTATTCGATTTTCATCCTTGATAAACAGAACAAGAAAGCGGGCAACACCCAGGCGCTCACCACCGGGGAAGTCTACGATGTGTATCGAGAACTGTGTAAGAAAATGAGGTACAACTGTTTGACACAACGGAGAACCGCTGATCTCATCTCCGAGCTGGATATGCTTGGTGTCATCACAGCCCGTGTGATTTCAAAGGGTCGGCATGGACGGACCACAGAAATTCAGATAGCTTCCTCCTCCTCATCAAAGGACCTCTTGACTGTCCTTCAGGAAGACGACATGTTCAAGGAACTAGCCAACTACAAGATGAAAGGCCAGGCCCGTCTCACCGTCTAACCTAAAACGTCACCGTCTGAAAAGCTAAGGAGTTTCGCGATGCATACCGTTCTTCATCCAACCGCGTCAGATGCGCTGCATTTTATCAAGGAGCATCATACCTCCCGGCCAGAGAAAACCATGCTACTGGTGATGGGAGAATGTTTGGTGGATTATCACGGGCGTGCGAAATCATTGCTCGACTGGGGGGAGCGACTGATTATGATCAAGCAGGATGGCACCGTACTGGTCCATCAGCCCGTGATGCGTGAGCCGGTGAACTGGCAGCCGACCGGCAGCATCACCGAATTCAAGACAAAAGACGATCAACTCATTCTGAATTGTCGGCACCTCAAACCCGCAGAGAAGATGAAGGTGACCTTCCGACAGCTCAAACTAGTGACAGCGACATCGCTTGTTGACAAAGCGAACCTCATCATCTCTGGGATGGAAATCGATGTCGTCAACCAGATCGTCAGTGACCCGTCCATCATCGAAGTCGGACTTCGGATCGTGAAACGGGAAAAACCAGTGAAAACCGGGTCCATTGATTTGTACGGGATTGATAAGAACCATGTGCCCGTGGTCATCGAAGTCAAGCGAAGTCTTGCGACGATCAGTTCTGTCCATCAGCTTCGTATGTACGTCACCGACATAAAAAAAGACCGTAAGGAACCAAAGGTCCGTGGCATCCTATGCGCGCCACGCGTCCCTGACATGGTAAAAAAACTCCTTGAGGAACACGGATTGGAATGGCGAGAGGTCGAACGAAAAATTGTTTTACCAGACAATCGGCAGAGGACCTTAAAAGAATTTTAATAATAAAGACAACCAAAGTGTCCATTGTCTCTCATTTCTATTATCCTATAATAATGGTAACTGACCAGTGACTTGATCAATGAGATTACTCGGGGCAGGCCCGATCCCCAGGACCGTCTGAGTCCCTTCAGGGATCTCTGTATGTCCTGCATCGGTAATGATCGATGTGCAGATACCAAGATTCTCCGCTTTTTCCTTCAACGGAAAGAAATCATCAAGATCGGCGACCTTCACCACGACTTTCTTTGCTCCCTCCCGCCTCCATTTCGAGAACCACTCAGATTTGTTCTTCTTCGTCAAAAGAGCACAGTCCACCGCTGCATGAGACACTTGTACAGCAAGCTTCCCTGCAGAAAGCGCAAGATCCGAACGCGTCACAATCACCATTTTATAGTCAAAATCGCTTTGATTTCTCTTCCAAAGGCTCATGGTTCTTCATCTCACGGTACGATTCCTTCCGCCATTTCTCACCCAGTTCATAAGCCTTTGTGAAATCAAAGATACCTTTCACCATCAATGTTTTCTCACCAGACTCAACATGTTTTAAAGGCACCCCAAGAAACAATGACCCTGACTTGATGATCAATACATCATGATCGATCGACACGCTCTCCCCTATTTTTTTCCCAGCACCATCAACAACAAACTTACAGATCATGGAAGGATCAACATTCTCAGTAGATTTCTGTTGTTCCGTGTCCTCTTTTTTCTTATTAAAAAAGAATATGTTACCAATATATACTGAAGTCATCAATACAATATTAATTCTCAAAACCATGCGTCCCTGTAATACCGTGTTTATTATAAATCTTTATTGATATTCTGAACATCAATGGAACAGTACGAGATCGCGATTGCCGGCGCAGGACCAATCGGCTGCTACATTGCAGAACAGCTTGCGTCCAAAGGACGACAGGTCGCCGTGTTTGAAGAGCATCACACCATCGGAGAACCTATCCATTGTGCAGGTCTTGTCACCAGACGCGTACTGGATATCACCAACTGTTCTCAAGAGGACATTGTTCAGAACACGATTTATGGGGCAATCATTCACAGCCCTAAAGGCACCCTGCTCACCGTTGGTGGTAACAAAGTCCATGCCCTTGTCATTGATCGTCAGAAGTTCGATGGGTGTATCGCACGAAACGCACAGAAAGCAGGTGCAACGATTCTACAGAATCATAAGTTCATCACAGCAAAGAAACAGCACTCCGGTGTCACTTTAGACCTCCAGCATGATGAACTAATGATGTCTGTTCACTGCCAGCTTCTCATCGGAGCGGACGGTGCCCATTCGCACGTACGAGACAGCTTAGGTTTTCCTCAACCAATCGAAAAACTCCATGGAATCAGTGCAGAAATCTCAGATACCCTCCTGGATCCGAAATACGTCCACATTTTCGTAGGACGCACCATCGCCCCAGGGTTTTTCGCCTGGGTCATCCCAACCAATGAAAAAGGCACCACCGCACGTATCGGATTATGCATCGGAAAACAACACACACATTCTCTTCAGCACTATTATACAACCCTGTCACAACAACCACTGTTACAAGGGGCAACCATCATGAAACGATTCGGTGGGACCATCCCCCTAGGTCCACTGAAAAAAACAGCCACAGATCACGTCATGATCGTCGGAGACGCAGCCGCCCAGGTCAAACCGACCTCGGGAGGAGGTATCTACCCCGGGTTACTCTGTGCATCTCACTGTAGCATCATCGCTGAGGAAACATTCCAAAAACAGCGCTTCGACGAGGAATTCTTAACAAGGTATCATACTGCATGGACAAAAGAGATCGGTCGAGAACTCTCTCTTGGGATGCGTTTCAGAAGCGTCTTTGCCCGTCTCACCGACAGTCAGTTCAACAAATACATACAAAAACTCAATACTCAAAAAACCATCGAGGCAATCAATACCTATGGCGATATTGATTACCCTTCGCGCCTCGCGTTTCCTCTTCTTAAGACTGCACCTTCTCTGCTTTCTTTAGCTCCAACATTGTTGAAACGCGTAAAACAGTAAAGTTATTTTTTCTTCTTTGTTGTTGATGGTGGTGGAGGCACATAATAGTCCTGGCCACTGTAATCGGTAGGTTCTGTATCCTCTGGTTCGAACAACTTCCGTTTCCCTCTCCGTAGTCCTCCTCTCTTCTTTCGTATCAAATAGATGATAATGATAAGAACAACCAACAACAAAAAAACAAGGATGCATGGTAGGAACAATCCGATGACATAGACAGGGGACACTTGCAGTACGCAGGTGAGAACCGCTGGTTGTGTAAAGGCACTCCCATTAAAAGTTAGTTCAACGTACTCTTTGCCATCATTGGTTGTTCCGGTGATTATCGGTCGCCCGAGGTCCTCGCTAGCATTGATGTCGATTCCTCGTGGGAAGATGATCCGATATGTCACGGTTTGATTCTCTATACCCTGCAGCGTAAATTGTTGTGGGATGATAGAAAGTTCCGCAGGCCATAACGACAGATTGAAACCGACCATATACACTTCATTGGCATAATTGGAGACGACAACAGGGATCACATTATCCATTGTCGAGATGTCCCCATCCCATGATGCAAGAGAGCTCGTATAAGACTTCATGTCGATGGAGCCCTTCACCTCCAACCCATGGAAGACATCAGATAACCTCTGCTGGAACCCTGTAGTTTTCTGTGAGAGAAACGTAGATATCTGACCGTCGCTAAAAACATTCTCATTGACGCAAAGGCGGAATGCATCCGCGTTCAAAAACGAGATATTGAGCTTTGGGGAAAGCCATAGTTCATCTGAACGTCCGATGACATAGAGATCATCATCCTCTCGTATCTTCACAGACGCGGTCAACTCAGTTTTCCCAGTCAACACACTCGGGATGTTCAGATCCATCTTCACCAGTTCGATGTCAATACGGGTCTCGATATGGTCTGTGGTATATGGTGGATTGGGCTGCAATGTTGAACTGAACGCTCCGGAAATCGAGGCCGTTTTATTCCAGAAATAACTGCTCTGTCCGTCAAGACTAATGTTCGTTGGGAGCTGTAGAATGATTGTGTAGGGATAACTGATTCCATCAAGCCCCCTGCCGAAGTTCACATCCTCTGCGGAGATCGTAGCATTAGCCCCCGCGTTAATCAAACCAAAAAAAGCTCGCGCAGGCATCTCACAGATTCGCAAATCGATATCAGAATCTTTGAAATTCGCCCGTATCGCAGGTTCATCATCCATATGGACGATGTCATAGGGTGTAGAACAATTAGTCGAGGACTCCGTATCCCAACTAAATGAAAGACTCAGATTTTGTTGAAACGAGGAATTCTCAAGAAGAGGCGTTGTCTGCTGCTCGATAGGATATATCGTGTTTTCAAAGAAAGCATCCCAGGAAAACAATCCATTCTCAATAAACAAACGCAATCCGTCAGCGGGGATGATTCCTAACCCGGTGACGAACGCAGGAAGCACATTATAATTCCGGATGTCTACTTTTCTTAGAACCAGAGAATCAATAAAAGTGATATTCGTCACTGTTCTGGTATCAAAGATATACTCCAGAGAAATATCCTGGGTCTCTGATGGAGCAGTTGTCGGATTTTTCGACTGTATTGATAGTGTTGCATCAATCCCTCCATCAGAACCAGTCGAATTCCGCACCATCCATCGTACGGTGTTAGTCTCAGGGTTTGTATCCGCTGTGTTCGCGTACATCAGCGTCATCGTACTGGGGATGGAAAACACAAATGATGTATTCCACCCTTGCTCTGCAGATAGATCAAAAGAATACGCAACCGTTGCACCCATGTCAAGAACACCATTGATAAAATCTGTCAGATTCAACGAGCCATTGTACTTGAAAAAAGCAGCAGAGAGATTCACTCGGAACTCGTCGACAAAAAACGGTGTCTCGTAGGTTGGAATATCGTTCATTGTGTCGACCGACGCACCAGTGAACGCTGTTTCAATCTGTGCTTTGACCGAGTCATGAAGCCGCAGCATGATCGCTCCCATGATAATTTGATTGCTTGATGCCATCTCATCAATCGCTTGCCTCGTATATCTTGTATCAAATACCTCGATACTATTCACAATCATCTGCGCCTGCACAGTCAGCTGAGATCCTGAAACAAAACTACAGGCCAACGTCGCTTCCACATTATCCTCTGACGAGGATTGTGCCTGTATCATCGGAACATGACACAAACATACAAACAAAAGAACAGTCAGCACTATCGAACACTCTACACATCGTTGCATCGCATCCTCACTTCCTAAAGAACTAAGCAAAAACTCTTATAAAAACTTTCTTACGAAATCCCTAAAAAGACTTGGGCTATTTACGGTTTCGCATTATGCTTATACTTGGGGGAACCTCAGCAAAAAACATTGCCACAAATCTCGGAAATCGACTCCGACAACCACTGGTGCAAACAAGCTACAAGCGTTTTCCTGACGATGAATTCTACGTCCGAATACATGATAAACTCGCAGGCCAAGACGTCATCATTGTTCAAACCGCGTATCCTGACCAAAAAATTGTAGAACTCTTCCTGATACAAGATGCAGTCCATGACGCAGGAGCAAAATCAATCACCGTCATCCTCCCATATTTTGGGTACAGTAGGCAGGATAAGAAATTCGAGGAAGGGGAAGCGATCAGCGCCAGAGCGATTGCCCAACATATCAGCATGAACGCTGACTGTGTCATCACCGTTGATCCACACAAGGACCATGTACTCAAATTCTTCACGGTTCCTGCATACAGCTGCTCGGCCGTCCCAACTATTGCCCAGTACCTTAAAGAAAAAAACATAGATTTCATCCTTGCCCCCGACAAAGGTGCAAAAGAACGAGCCAAGGAAGCAGCCACCCTCATCAACTGCGAGTACGATTATCTTGAAAAAACCCGCATCGATGGTTTCACCGTAAAAGTAACCCCAAAAAAACTGGACGCTCGGGGAAAACACGTCGCCATCATCGATGATATCATCTCCACCGGTAGCACCATGGCTCACTCTATTAAAGAGCTGAAAAGACAAGGTGCGAAATCAGTCAGCATAGCCTGCACCCATGGGTTGTTTGTCGGTGGCGCAAAAGAGAAACTATTAGCTGCGGATTGCGATGAGATAATTTCAACAGATACGATAGAAACAGAGTTTAGTAAAGTAAGCGCTGCTGAATGCATCGCAGAAACACTCCTAAAAACAGTCCAACACATAAAAAATTAAGGAGATTTTTTTTGCAGTACCTCCGAATGTAAAAAAATGCCAAGGAATCCTCATTTTCTCGGAGAGCCTCCTGTCTCCGAACCCCTTGTTTATTTTCTCTCTTATTCCACTGTTTTCTGCCAAGGAAACCATTTTTACTATGAAAATCATCTAAACTCGCCTGATTCTTCTTAAGGCTGGAGAGGAATCCTCCGTCTTTCTTCCGAATCATAGGAATGATATGGTTCTTCCTCGGTCTTGCATAGTCATGTTTCTCTTCTGTGGAAAGGTTCACTCCAAAGACCTTTGAGATGCTTTTTAACTCCTGATAACTGATGATCCGTGATTTATTCAGTCTGATGATTGCTTGTAATGCGATCTTATTCTTATCATTGAGATAGTAAACCCGTTTGTAATCGATTCGTGTTAGTTGAATCATGGGGAGGATTCTTCTGAGTCTCTGGAGAGCCAGATAATTCTCCGTGGTAGAATTAACGTATCCAATCTATAGTAATTGTTTCAGAAGATCAACGGCTTTTCCCTTGATATATGGTTCCCCTCGTTTCAAGCTGGGAAGGTTACGGGTATGGCTTCTCACAACAGATTCATTAATCCCCATCTCCTTAGCAACTCGATACTTGGTTTTTCCGTGGAAAATTTCTTTTCTTATCTGTTGAATAATTTCTTTCGATAATGGTTTTCCTACTGGCATCATCAGAGAGTGTAAAAACATGTATAAAAAGATATTGAGAGAAATGACTTTGCAGAATAATCCATAACAACGATTGAATTACAGAAATTAATCTGATTTTAATTGATAGTAATATTAATCCAAGAGATATCGGAGTATTGGGAATGCATTTTGGAAACGTTCTAACAACCACTGTATGAAAGGTAACTGAGGCGGCTCATAGGTAAAGGGCATGGTAACCTTTAGTTCACCCCAGGGGCCCCAGAGGTTGTCAGTATCCTTTGCTCGTGCTTTGATTGTATATGTTCCTTTCTCAGACCAAGAATGATTCATAACGATAGACTCACCTGAATCATAGGGTCCTAGCCAATCAGTGAGGGAGCCATCTCCCCAGTCGATTTGATAGAAAACATCATTTCCGATTGGTGATACAGAGCGGAATATATAATCATATGATTTCTCTATCGTTCCCCTGATTCTTCCTATGATGGTCGGGGCTGTTGGTGCATCTGGGTCAAAGACGCCAAAGGCAAATAGATACCCATACTCACTATATGTAGAACCGACGTACACACGGTCATCAAGACCGATGCTGGGTGAAGAACGGACTTGTTCATCAGATATGACGTTACGCCATTTCTCGGTCCCATCAGGGTTGATTGCGACAAGACAGTTACCAGCACTGACATAGATCGTCCCGTCCGCGGAGACCGCGGGGGCCGTTCCATCGATGTAACCCTGGGCATCCATCATCCATTTCAATGTCCCATCAGGATTATACGCCCGTAACATTTCCGTCCCAACATAAATCGTACCAAGTTTACCAAGAGCGATACCAGCCGCAGCAAGACTATCTCCTGTGGATACTCGCCATCTGAGTGTCCCATTTGGATACAATGCATAGAGGTATCCATCGAATGAAGGGATGTAAATCGTTCCATCAGGCGCAATTGATGCAGAACCTTTTATATGGTCACCTGTCTCGAACCGCCAGCGGAGCGTCCCATTCGGATACAATGCGTACAGATAATTGTCGCCAGAACCAATGTAGATAGTACCATCTTGGATGCATATCGCGGGGGCACCATTAACATTATAACCTGTTGTGTATCGCCATTTCTCAGTTCCATCAGGATTTAACGCATAAATGATATTATCATCATCACCAAAATATATCGTTCCATCTTCTGCAATGGATGGAGAGGACGTTGAAGAGGCTTCAATTTTTATTGACCATTCTTCTGTTCCATCATCCAGATTCAGGGCATAGAAATAACGGTCTCCACCCCATGTTGTAATATACATTATTCCTTCTTCTGAGATTGCTGGAGTTGCCCAAATTAAACCATTGGCAGGGAATTTCCATTTCCGTGTTCCATTCGGATACAATGCATATAATGAAGAATCAGAACCCTTCGTTCCGAAATAAATAATTCCATTGTTATCTGTCAATGCAGAACCCCAAACAGAACCCAAGCTATCACCACGAACACGCCAAACCTCCACGCCAGTGTTATGTTCCGTGCTATACGGACTGCGACAGGTGTGAACCACATCATGTCCAAACATCGACCAAGGAGAATCCATAGGACCATCCCTACCAGTTTCTGCTGGACCATTGTTTGATTTGACAAAGGCCATTGGTTCTTGTTGGAAATGAGAAACACGTGTTACGGTGTCTTGAAAGGAATTGTTATTATATACATACCAACTGGTTAGATAATCGGGAATACGTAATGAACATGTGTTAACGGAGGTTTTTCCACTCGTATCAAATACAAATGGATTCACACATGGACTACACATGATAAAGAACATCAAATAGATTGAAAAGTTCCACCCTAGTATTTTCATAATCTTATTCCCCAATGATAATATCCAAGAACTTCTTTAATAATCTTTTCATAAAAAAAGTGAATACTTTCATCGACCCCCAATTGAATTATATAAACAAGAAAAACCATGCTTGAATTGGAGGTAAAAAAAATGAAGAAAAAAATTATTGGAATTTGTATCGTCATGCTGATGATATCCAGTGCAATGACCACAATAATGTTTTCTGAAAAAGACCCTGTTAAAGCAAGCGAAGAACCACAAGATCCAGGGATGAATCTGGATTACGATTGGGTTTGGAATGACCAAAGATTTTGCAGAGAACGGATCAAAGACCTACAAAGAACTACGAGGCTTTCGCAACCCAGATGCTGACACCTTACTCTATCATCTCAAGAATTACAATGATACAAAAGACCTTCATAGAATGTTTACCACCTTATTTGAGATTATCTGGGAGATGGCTCGGAAGATCAATTTATTCGATGTTAGGAAACGATATGATGTCGCCATAGACTATACAGAATGGTACTTCTATGGAGACCGCAGCACCCCAATGGTAACGGGGAAAGAGCCAGATAGAGGAACAACGAAATGTTACAAGTTCGCGACCATCAACATCGTGGAATCAGGAAAACGTTTCACGATGCTAGCTTTACCTGTCGGACCTTTTGATTCTAAAGAAGAAATACTCTGTGGGCTTTTGAATTACGTTTTGGAACGCATCAAGATACGCAGAGTGTATGTTGATCGTGGATTCTGTGATTCAAACTCAATAAAACTATTTAATCATCTGCACCTGAGATACCTCATGCCGGCGACAAAGATATCCACAGTCAAAAGCATTATGGAGATTACCCCTGCGCCCTGTGTGATCAAGGATTTCGAGATGAAAGATATCATGTTCAATCTTGTAATCGTGGAGGAGAAAGACAACCATGGACTTATAGTAAAACGAGCATTCGCTACTAATGAAGTCTACGAGGAGAATGATGTGACTCTTACAGAACGTTTGTTCTTCCTTTATGGGAAACGTTGGGGGATTGAATCAAGCTATAGAGTGAAGAAACACTCCTATCTTGCAAAGACAACCTCGAAGAATTATTTCATCAGATTATTCTACTTCATGTTCTCAGTATTGCTCTATAATCTGTGGATTCTAGCTGACATCCTTATTTGGATTAGCTTGTTTGGTATTGTCAACGAAGATCACTTGTTGACATCGAAATATTTTGGGACTGTCCTCTATACGATTGATCCCGGGGGATGAAATCTTGATTTTTTTCCATGTTTTAATGCAATTCTTTAGTGTTGAATAGTTTTTGTTATCGATTTTGTTATAGCTATATCCAGTTTTTCACCTGATTTTTTATGTCTCATCGTCTATTAATAAGTCATTAGAAAGCCGATGAGGTCTATTTTCGTCGGATTTTTCAGACTTTCCTCCCTACTTTCGGAACTACTGTTTTGGAGATAAGTTATTTATAAGACCATCAATTTACGGTTGTAACCAACCGAGGGTGAAACCTATGCGGAAACGAGCACAATTTAAAATGTCCAATCAATCAGAATCAGTTCCAACATCGCAACCATCACCGGTCGCAACTGCCCCAACACGAAAGCGATTTCGGATAAAGAAAAACTGGTGGATCGGGATCACACTGATAGCGGTATTTTTCTTGGTTCTCTTCATGAACGCCTATTTCAATATCGTATCAAATGTGAACATAAACCCTAATGGGACCACCCTTACTGACAAGTATTACTTATCTGGTCCAGATCCGTATTATAACCTACATCTCCTGGACACGACGATGCAGACGGGGCGCTTCCAATATTATTCAGCGAGTAGTCCAGATCCTTTACTTGCCTATCCGTTTGGACAATCAGGAGGACGAGGTCCGTTACTCGTCATGTCTGCAATTGGGTTTAGTCACTTACTCACCCCGTTTATGAGCGAATCAGACGCTCTTGGTTACGCAATGCAGTTCGTCCCAGCACTTTTTGGAGCATTACTTGTCTTCCCTGTCTATTTCATTGGAAAAACATTATTTGGTAAAAAAGCTGGACTGATTGCTGCTCTTATGATCAGTTTGATACCGATTCATATCAGCTCAGGACACGGATCCGCATTTGCCCTCTTTGATCATGACTCCTTCAACTTGCTTCTCTATTTCCTGACGTTTTTATTCTTCATAAAAAGCATCAAAGAGAAAGATACTACCCGACGGATTCTCTACGCGCTACTTGCAGGATTACCTCTAGCAGCACTCTCCATGGTTTGGGTAGAAGCCCAGTTCCTCTATACAGTCATCACGGTGTATATCGTTGTACAACTCATATTTGATCTCTTCACCAATAAAGTCGAAGAAGGCTTTGTTCTAAGCGCTTCCATCACATTGTTCACTGGTTTTTTTGTCTCATGGCCATTTCCCTTTGCGCGAGGAATCCCCTTTGACCTCCCGTTCTATTTAGCACTTGGTGTCTTAGTCTTTGGTGGTCTCTGCATCCTTTTCAAACGAAAACAGATCCCCTGGGTCATCTCATACCCGATCATCGCTGGTATTGGTGTTGCCGCTGCCGGGTTCCTTTACATTGTATATAGTTTCCCAGAAACGTTCTCCCTTTTCAGCCCATTAAATGACCTCTCCCGTATCCTCTACGGGGCTGGTATTTATGGAAACAAAGTATCCCTCACGATCGCAGAAGCAGGTACCTATAATCTGAGTAGGACCGTCATGTCCTATGGACCAGCGTTGTACTGGCTCGCCTGGGCTGGTTTCGTATTCCTTATCTATCAATATGTAAAACAGAAAGGACGGAAGGATTATCTCATGATCCTCACCCTGTTTGTCATCGACATCTGGTTGACCTCGACAGCGGGTCGTTTCCTAAATGACATGGTGCCACTGATCGCCTTGCTCGCCGGATGGATTATTTGGTTCTTGATCAGTAAGATTGATTACAAACAGATGGCTCGGAACATACGGAATGCTGGTGGTGGACTCAGAGGGATTCGGAAAGGTGTGAGGATCTATCATGTCTTCGGAGTCCTTTTTATTGCATTTCTTATCTTAATCCCAAACGGGTTCCTTGCTCTCGATGCAGCAGTACCCTCGGCAGTAACAAAGAACGGCACCAGTAATATGAAGTATGATTTCTTCGGGAAGAATCATTCCTCTGCCTTCGGGTCAAGCACATACAAAGAGCAGTATTGGGTTGATGCATTTGCATGGTTGAATAAACAGGACACCCAGATAACAGATCCAGTGAAACGCCCCGCCTTCATCTCGTGGTGGGATTACGGGTTTTATGAAGTGGCTGTCGGAGGACATCCGACTGTCGCAGATAACTTCCAAGATGGTATTCCACCAGCAGCTAATTTCCATACCGCAACAAGTGAGAAAGAAGGTATCGCCGTATGGATTGTTCGATTACTCGAAGGAAATCGAAAGGATAACAACGGGGTCGCTTTCTCAGATTCTGTTATTGCTGCTCTGCAAAAACATCTTGGGAATAACAATACAACCCAGATTACCTCCTGGATGCTGAATCCAGCACTATCACCATCACAGGGTAAACCAATCGGGGTGCAGTACGACCAGGCACTTAGTAAATTAATACCCGTTGGTGAACAATACGCAGATAACGCCTATTATCATGACATTACACAATTATTAAACGACACCCTGACCGATGAGCAAATCACTTGGTTGTATCATGACATCCAACAGGCTACCGGATACAGTATTCGATATTATGGGGTGGAGGGATATGATGAGCAGATTTTCAACATCTTCGCATTCCTTGGTGATAAAAGCAATATCTTAACCGCACTTCGAACCACGGGAAAGCAATTCTATAATCCTGAGGATGACTTTATCCAGGTAGTCTACACAGGGTACACGGTCAACACCGATGGCACCCAGGGTCCTGATGGCCAATGGGCCGCGAAGGAGCTCAACGATATGCCACAGGAGCAGCGGAACCGTGTCGCGATCACAGGGACCTCCAGCGTCTACAAAGAGGCTTATTTCAATACCATGTTTTACCGAGCCTATGTCGGAGCCCCAGCCCAACAGGATTCAAATGGGAATCTTCAAACCCCCAGTCAACAGATCCCCTGTTACGCGATGAAGCATTTCATACCCGTCTATATTTCACCATATCCTTACTATGGTCAGGGGAGGAGTGCTGTGGTGATCGCAAAATACTATGAAGGGGCGTATTTCAACGGATCGATATCCTGCAATAACACCCCGCTTTCCTTTGTGACCGCTGCGGTTCTCGATGAGTATGGGTTCCCGCATGATTATGTGTCAACCGATGAAAATGGAACCTTTAGCCTTCTCGCACCAGGCGGGAACATCACCTTACTGTTCACCTACGCCAATGATGTGTTCCTCAAGAGCGTCACCTTTAACAGCACCACTGATGTGTTGTACGCACCAGTCACCGACGCGGAAGCGATGCGTCTGAACGGTTCGAAATATTCCCGTTCGTTCGGCATCAATGTCAACCTCTCAACACTCGAAGGATTTGTGTATCAAGACAACAACAACAATAACACGTACGAACCGACCATTGATACCCCGTTGTCAGGTATTAACATCCAATTGAACGATTATTATTTCGGTAGACCCGTCCCCTCGGTGACCACCGATGCACAAGGACATTACATCTTCCAGAACCTCTACCCGAGTAAATACAATCTGTCCGCAGTGGAGGGAGACTACACGCTCCTCAACATGCAAGCCATCAATATGGAACCCGGGAATAACTCCTATAATATTTCAAAACCGAAACTCGCTGGGATCAAAGGCGTCGTCTATCAGGACAGCAACGGCGATAAGAAATACACCGCTGGTGAGGAAGAAAGCAACGTGCAGATCAAGTTAACCTACACCAAACTCAATGGGGCAAAACTCTCAGTCGCCAATGTCACGACCGTTGCCTCAGGCGCTTATGCATTCCCATCATTAATACCAGGAGCATACACCCTGAATGCGACAAAAATCAACGCCTCAACGGGACAGCTTGATTTCCTCACAGAACAAGCAATCACCCTTACTACGAATAAAACATCCTGGGTGAACATCTCCTTGACCTACGCACCGGTCGCAGTCAACGGAAACACACTGTATAATGGGACTGGAGTCAGTGGAATCCCCATAACATTCGCACCAGATAAGTCAGTAAAAAACAACACCGCGACAAAACAAGGCTCTGCGACATCGACTGCACAAGGATCCTACACCGTATCACTCGTTCCCGGCACCTACAATGTAACTGTTAAGAAGACCGAGAGTGGAACCACTGTCTACACGTTCACAGGAAAACTCGTCCTGTCCATCGGAGAAGGCACTGTATCGTACGACCTCACATTGACAAAAACATCGGTAACTGTCCGTGGAGCTGCCACGTATAATGGGTCAGGAAAAGCGAACATGACCATCTTCTTCACAAAAGACCTGAACATCCAGAACAATACCGCAGTCACTACCAGTGTGAAAACCAATTCCAACGGGTTGTACACCATCGAGCTGACCCCCGGGTCCTATAATGTGACCGTCGAAACAACCGTCAATGAAAGCGGGCAAAATATCACCTATGTCAGCACCGGGAGGATCACGGTCAGCAGCGGTGAGGCACCAAGGGTCAATAACATCGTCCTCACACGGGAACAATCATCCTAAAACAGGAGAGGCGGGTTCCTCTCCACCACATTTTATTTAATGCTTCTCTGTATACTACTTCTGATGTTGACGCTTCAAGACGGGACGAAAGCAGTTCAATTCGCACGACACGTTATCCATAATTATGTCGGGGGGAGGAAAATTGCTTCATCTGATCTCGGGCGTGTCTTCCAAGAAAAACAAGGGGTTTTTGTCACCCTGCATACGTTTCCGGACCACGAGTTACGAGGATGTATTGGGATACCCCTTCCTGTGATGTCATTACAGGAGGCGATTGTTGAATCCGCTCAATCTGTTACCCAAGACCCCCGGTTTCCTCCCTTGCAGGAGAGCGAGCTTGATGCGATTCTCGTAGAAATGACCGTGCTGACAAAACCAGAACTCATCAAAGTAAAACAACCAAAAGACTACATGAACAATATCCAGATCGGACGAGACGGGCTCATCGTAGAACACGGTTTTTATAAAGGATTATTGCTCCCTCAAGTCCCGGTCGAACAAGGATGGGACCTGGAAGAATACCTCTCACAGACCTGTATGAAAGCAGGAGTACCTGCGGACGCATGGTTTGAGAAAACCACGAGGATTTCAAAGTTCCAAGGGCAAATCTTTACGGAAGTAAAACCACATGGGCCTGTGCAGGAGACGCGCCTTGATGGATCTCACAGTTGAAGGAAAAATCTACCACAACGGGTCATTCGAACAAGCTTGTGTTTCTATCAAGCAAGGGAAAATCGTTTCGATAAAAAAAACCTTGAAATCAGACAATCATCTTAATGTTGGAACCAATCTGATACTGCCTGCAGGTATCGATAGTCATGTGCACTTCCGTGATCCCGGTTTTCCTCAGAAAGAAGATTTTTCTACAGGCTCGACTGCGGCTGCTTTCGGCGGTATTTCCTGCATCTTTGATATGCCGAACACACAGCCTCAGACCATAAGCACACGGACACTCATGGAGAAGACACAACTCGCTTCACAGAAAAGCTATGTTGATTTCGGTATTTTTGCTGGAGTGAATGACGAGAACATCGGAAGGCTTTCTGAGCTCTCCTCCTACTGCGCTGGTTTTAAGATTTTTTTAGGAAACAGTACCCATTCCCTTCATATCAGTCCACAGAATCTCAAAGTCGCCTTAGGAGAAGCAGATCGAACAAAGAAGATAACTTTAGTACATGCAGAAGATGAACATTGTCTGAAAAAACATGAAGACCGGGAACAGTCTCTTGTTGATCATCTCCGCTGTCGATCTACGGAATGCGAAGAGGCTGCTATAAGGAGCATCCTTCAAAACGGTCATGACTTTTCGTCTCCTCTTCACATCTGTCATCTCTCCTCCTATGACGGTCTTGAGCTGCTTCGGAGGAGACCAAAGAACATAAGCGTCGGAGTCACTCCGCATCACCTTTTTTTCGATGTGCAAACATTGAACAAGAACCAAACATTCTATAAAGTGAACCCCCCGATCCGATCGAGCTTCGACAGGGAAGCTCTGTGGAAAGGAGTCAATACTCATCAGATTGATATCTTGGAATCCGACCATGCTCCACATACCACGGAAGAAAAAACTGTTGACTTCGACAGCGCCCCCTCTGGGGTTCCTGGAGTCGAAACCCTCTATCCTCTCATGCTGGTCTCGATAAAAAAAGGACAACTTGCGCTTGACACGCTTCTTTCGATGTTTTGTGAAACGCCAGCGCAGATCCTCCATCTACCGAAAGGAAAACTAGAGATCGGTCGGGATGCAGATTTCATCGTGGTAGATATGAAAAATATACAGAAGATTTCTGCGGAACATCTTCATTCGAAATGCGGTTGGACGCCCTTTGAAGGATTCCCAGCGATATTCCCCTCAATGGTATTTATTCGAGGAGAAAAAGTTATAGACGATCATCAAATTCTCGTCAAACAAGGATTCGGTAAATCTGTCGGAGTGTAAAGCATGTTTGATTTTTTACCACAATGGTTCCAGATATTCTTTTTTTCTATGGTCCCCTGGCTTGAGGCACGCTACGTCATACCGTTCTCTATGCTGGAGTACGGGTGGCAATGGTGGCAGGCGTTCCCTCTCGCGATTGCAGGGAATATCTTACCAATCCCCTTCATCCTCCTCTTCTTCAAATATGTAGAGAAATTCCTCCGAAGGTACAACTTTTGGGCACAGATAATGGACTGGTTGTTCGCAAGAACACGAAAGAAAGCAACTGAACGAATCAGGAAATACGAATACTTAGGTCTCTTCGCATTTGTCGCCTTGCCTATTCCCTTCACCGGTGCCTGGACTGGTGCACTCATCGCGTATCTTTTTGATTTAAAATTCTCCCGGTCCCTTCTCGCGATTTTTTTTGGTATTATCCTTGCAGCAGCAATCATGATTGTCTTGACGATTTATATCAGTTGGGCGCTTACGTATCTTGGAATCAACATCTAGGGGGATCCTATGGACGAGAAACTCAAATTGCTGGCTAATGATATTGTCGAAAAAATATGGAAAGGCGTAAAAAAAGAGAAACGGAATAATTTCTATAAACTTGGGAAAACTATTGGCATTGGTGCTGATGGGTCACCAACCTCCTACATTGATCAGGTTGCAGAGGATATCGCAATCAGTATCTTAGAAAAATCAGATGTTCGAGTCAACCTTCTCAGTGAAGAAAAAGGGTTTGTTGACTTCGGTGGGAAATACGTTTTCGTACTCGACCCGGTGGATGGTACACGCAACGCGTATCGAGGAATCCCTTTCTATTCTGTCTCCTTGGCGATAGGAACCTCCAAGATAAGCGATGTTGACTATGGAATTGTCAAAAACATCCCAACTGGTGATGTCTTCACCGCAGAGAAACATCATGGCGCTTTTCTGAACAACACGCGGGTCAGAGTCTGCGAGGTGCCTTCTACAGACATGCTCTCCTCGATATCACTGGGCAAGAACTATACGCCTCGAGCTGGAGTGCTATCAAAAAAAGGCAATGTACGCTCATATGGTGCAGCATCCCTGGAGATGTGTTTGGTCGCTATCAGCGCGCTTGATTACTACTTTGTCGGACGAAACATTCTCCGTGTCGTGGATATCGCTGCAGCGACCCTGATCGTCCGAGAGGCAGGAGGTATCGTGAAAACAATTGCTGGTGATGATCTTGACATGGAGTTCGATGTCACAGGCAGAACCAGTGTGGTCGCAACCTGTTCAGAGGCATTGTTTAAGGATTTGCTCCCGAAGGCATAAAACATAAATACATCTGGATGTTCTTTTCTCCGACAATGACCATCGCAGAGAATATCCTTGAATTATCTAAGAAAAAGAAACTCCATTTCGCTCTTCTTGACCCTGATAAACAAAAACCTGCGGTAGCTGGTCAGATAGCCCAAACCCTCACGGAGGCGGGCAGTAGCGCCATCATGGTTGGTGGTTCGACTCTTCTCTCCCAGAAACAGGTAGATGAGACATGCCAAGCTATCAAAAAAAATTCAGATCTCCCGGTCATCCTCTTTCCCTCTGGTGCGAAATTCCTCAGCAAATACGCTGACGCAGTGTTCTTCATGAGCCTGCTGAACTCAAATAACCTTGGGTATGTGATCCGAGAACACGTGAAAGGAGCACCCTTTGTGAAATACTCAGGGCTTGAACCGATATCCATGGGGTACGTCATCATAGAACCAGGTATGACCGCAGGACGTATCGGGGAAGCTGAGCTGATAAAAAGAAATGATCTCCAAACAGCTATAGGTTACGCGTTGGCTGCTGAATACCTCGGAATGGACTTTTTCTACATTGAGGCTGGTTCAGGAGCTCCTGATCCTGTTCCCAACGAGATGATTCAAGCAGTGAAGAAAAACACATCGATTATCCTGTGCGTCGGCGGGGGAATACGGACTCCAGAGACTGCAAAGGAGAAAGCACATGCAGGAGCAAACATCATCATTACCGGGACTGCCATTGAAAAAGACGCCCATTTTAAGTCCACCCTTTCCAGCATCGTACAAGCAATAGAAGGATTATAGAGTATGAGATATTTTGTTAGCATCGGAGGGGCTTCCGGAAGTATCTACGGCATCAGGTTGCTCCAAGAATTACACAAGCAATGTCATGAGGTCCATCTTGTTATTTCCGAAGGGGCAAAAAAAATCATTCAACATGAAACGACCTTTACTCCTACAAATCTGGAGACATATGCTCATATTGTGTACGACAATGAGGATTTATGCGCTGGGCCAGCAAGCGGCTCGTTCCCACTGGATGCGATGATTGTCATCCCCTGTAGCATGAAGACCCTCTCCGCGATTGCTCACGGATTTGGTGATACCTTGACATCACGAGCAGCAAGCTGTTGTTTGAAAGAAGGACGAAAGCTCATCTTGGTTCTTCGAGAGACCCCTTTGGATCTGCCAGGGATTACCAACATGCTTGCAGCAAAACAAAGCGGGGCAGTCATCCTCCCTGCGATGCCTGCGTTTTATCATAAACCAGATCGATTAGAGGACCTGGTTGATTTCATCGTTGGCAAGGTCTTTGATCAACTGGGGCTTGAGCACTCGTTGTTCAAACGATGGAGATAACTGATTGGTGTTGCCTATGGAAATCACTGCATGTCCTGTCTGTGGAAGTAAAAACATCGGAATAGGAACCCTCGGTGATGGGATTATCTCTGGGTTATCCTCATGGAACGAGGTATGCAAGAACTGCGGGTACCAAGGGGCATCTCTTATTTTCGAATCCGAGGTTCAGTATAAGAAATTCATTGAAGCGCTTGCGTTTCAGAAAAAACAAGCAGAAATACAAGATACGCAACAAAGCAAAGAAAAAACAGAAAAAATCGATGAACAACCCGCTCACCATACCGCAAAAAAGAGTTATTTTTTTGAATTCATCATCTCTGTTGTTCTGGCCATCGTCTTTTTCATCATCCTCTCGGGTAGCAATTATTTCGGTCTATATTCCAATATGTTCTCCCAAAATAATCTTGGGACGATCGTGGTCTATTCTCTGGGAAGTTTCGTTGGAGTCTTCCTCTTCTTCTTCTTGCTCATCATACTGGGAGAAACACTCTATCGGAGCATCCGTACAGCAAAAAAATAAGTGATTATTCTTCACACAGGTGGATGAAATTCTTAAAGATCTGCTCCCCGAACTGCGTATGTTCTACCTCCGGGTGGAACTGCAACCCATAGAACTGTTTGTTCTTATGCTGCATTGCCTGAATCTTACAATTTTCGCTTTCCCCAAGAATTATAAAACTCTTCGGGAGTTTTGTCACCTCGTCGTTATGGGACTCCCAGACAATCGATTTCTTCGGTACCCCAGCAAAGAGGGAGTCATCATCGACACAGAGGGTAAGTTCAATCTGTCCAAACTCAGGGATCTCGGATGGTTGTACCTCGCCTCCGAAATGACGCGCCATGAATTGATGTCCAGCACAGATCCCCAGGATAGGGAACTCCGCAGCATCAAGATACTCTGCGCAATTTCCTAAGGAGCTGTTCAGACCTATCCGTGGTGCTCCACCAGAAAGGACCAGTCCTTGTATGTTTTCTTGCAACAAATCCTTTAAAGGGGTTGTGTTAGGTACGATACTGGTCTCAACCTCAAGGTCACGAAGTGTGCGCCATTCGCGATGCGTCCATTGTCCTCCGTTATCAATCACGTAAATGCGTACCATACGTTTATTCCCACTCGACCGTCCCCGGAGGTTTATTTGTCACATCATAGACGATGCGGTTCACCTTCTCCTTCAAGGTGTTGGTGATTCTTGTTGAAATCGTATCGAGCACCTCATGAGGGATGGTGCTATAATGGCAGGTCATCGCATCCACACTTTGCACCGCACGGATCGCTATCGTGTTCCCATACGCTCGTTTGTCCCCATGAACACCAACGGTTTTTATCGGGATCAGCACCGCAAAATACTGCCAGGGGAGCTCCATGCGTCCTTTGGCTGAAGCCTGTTCGATTTCCCGTTCAACGATATCACATGCCTCTCGCACGAGCCTGGTGCGTTCCGGGGTTGCTTCACCAATGATACGGATGGCAAGCCCAGGTCCAGGGAATGGTTGACGTTCCGACACCGGGATCTGGAGCGTTCGCGCGACCTTGCGCACCTCATCCTTATAAAGATCCCGGAGTGGTTCCACAAGCGTTAATTTCATATCCTTTGGTAACCCACCGACATTATGATGTGATTTAATGGTATCACGTAGACCACCACCTGATTCTATCCAATCCGGTGCGATGGTTCCCTGAACAAGGAAATCAATTTTTTCCTTCCGTGCAATCTGTTCGAAAACTCTGATGAATTTCTCCCCGATGATCTTACGTTTTTTCTCCGGGTCCTCCACTCCTTTTAATGCTTGATAATACTCTTTACTTGCATTAACGTACCGATAGTTCAACCCAAGGTCTTCCATCAGGTGTTTGACCTGTTCTGATTCGTTCTTCCGCATATACCCGGTGTCGACATGTACAGCGATCAGCTGATCTCCGATCGCCTTGTTGACCAATGAAGCGCAGACCGTGCTATCCACACCACCAGAGAACGCGATCAGTGTTTTCCCCTTGATTTCGTTCTGAAGAGTTGAAATTGTCTTTTCTATAAATCTCTCTGCATGAAACATCTGAGACGCTCCTATTTCGACACAGTTTTTTCCCGCATTTTTTTCCGATATTCAAGTAATTTTTTCTCTAATTTACCGTCTTTCACCGCAAGGATTTCCACTGCCAACAACGCCGCATTTTCCCCACGGTCCAAACCAACCGCCGCCACGGGAATCCCTGGCGGCATCTGGATGATGGACAGAATCGCATCAAGGTTGACTTTCCCACTCACCGGGACGCCGATGACTGGTTTGATTGTATGAGCAGCAATGGTCCCAGGCAACGCAGCAGACAGGCCAGCAATCCCGATAAAAACATCGGCATCGCTTTTTTCAACAAGTTTTTTCAGTAGATCCGGTGTCCGATGCGCTGAAGCGACCTTCAAGTCATAGGTGATTCCAAACTCCTCAAAGATTGCTTTTACTTTTTCTGCAACAGGCATATCAGAAGCTGACCCCATGATGATCTGTATTTTCATAGTCTCACATCAGGAAATATCATCACCATATAAATAGTTTCAACCTCCTTTCTTCCCCTATCGTAAACTAATTATAGCACATCTTAATGTTCAGTTCTCAAACTAGGACCCAACCATGAAATTAGTGATTTGTGAGAAAAATATCGCTGCGAGAAGGATCGCGTACATACTATCTGGTGGTCAGGTGAAGAGTTCACACCTCGGAGCAATCCCGGTGTACTCGTTTACAAAAAACAATGAAAACTGGGACGTCATCGGACTAAAGGGGCACATCATCAACCTTGATTACCCAAGTGGTTTTAATCAATGGACCAAGATCCCCCCTCATGAGCTTATCAATGTAGAACCATTAAAGAATGTGAGTGAAAAAGCCATCGCCTCCGCATTAAAAACCCTGGTGATGGGCACTCCTTCGTTGATTGTCGCGACTGATTTTGACAGAGAAGGGGAACTCATCGGTGCGGAAGTGGTCAACCTTCTGAGAAGCTATAATCCCGCTCTCACTGACATCAAACGGTCTCGGTACAGTGCGATCACTCCATATGAGATTAATACCGCGTTTGACAACCTTACCGAGGTGGATTACAATCTGTCGAACGCTGGTGAGGCCCGGCAGGTCATCGACTTGGTATGGGGCGCTGTCTTGACACGGTTTATCTCTTTGACTTCCCGTCGTCTCGGACGAGATTTCCTCTCCATAGGACGCGTGCAATCACCAACACTTGCTCTGTTGGTCGAACGGGAAAAGGAGATCAAAGTCTTCGTCCCGAAGCCATATTGGGTGCTTCTGGCTCAAATAAAGAAAGAAAAACCCATCGACGCGACGCATGAACATGGGGTGTTCCGAGAAGAACAACCCGCTCAGCAACTCTATGAGAAAATAAAGGACAGCAAAGAAGCGCAGGTCAAAGAAGTAAAAAAAGTTGTCACAAACGAACTCCCACCCGCTCCGTTCAATACCACGACATTCATCCAGGCAGCATCTTACCTAGGGTTCTCCGCTGCAAAAGCAATGAGTATTGCGGAGGAGCTATACATGATGGGGTTGACATCCTACCCCCGTACCGATAACACCGTCTACCCTCCATCGTTGAACATCAACAGTATCTTGCAGAAATTATCCCAGGCTCATTTCTCAAAGGAAGTAAAAGAAATTCAGACAAACGGGAGGGATTACCCGACCCGCGGGAAACAGCAAACCACGGATCATCCACCAATCCATCCAGTTGATGCACCCTCGAAGAAACTCGGAGCTGAACCGGAGAAAATCTATGAGCTTATCTGCCGGAGATTTTTTGCCACCCTGGCCAAAGACGCGATCTCTGAGACCACCGATGTCTGGTTCGATATCTCTGGGGAGAAATTCATCACGAGCGGATATCGACTTGTGGAAGCACACTGGAGACATCTCTATCCCTATTTCAAAGAAAAGAAGAAACAGCTGCCAGAGTTGACCGAGGGAGAAACACTCGAGATCATGAAGATCACATTGAAGAAAGATGCGACAAAACCACCACAGCGATACACCCAGGGTGCTCTCATAGCAAAGATGGAGCAGCTCTCACTGGGGACCAAATCAACCCGTCATGAGATAATCAGTAAACTGTATGGTCGGAAATACGTCATAGGCGGCACCCCGACACCGACCTCGACCGCTATCGCTGTTGTCGACGCTTTGATCAACTGCGATGTCGTCAAACCGAAAATGACCGCTGAGCTTGAGGCGGACATGAATCAGATAGCCGAAGGGAAAAAAACCCTTGAGGAAACCGTCCGGGAATCACGCATTATGCTGACGAAAGTCATGCAGGAACTTGAGCCTGAGAAAGAAAAAATAAAGGAGAACATCAACAACGCGGTGAGAGCTCAGAACACGATCGGACCATGTCCGAAATGCGGAAAATCCCTCATGGTCCGGGTCTCGAAAAAAGCGAAACGGTTTGTCGGTTGTTCCGGGTACCCTGATTGTAAAAATACATATTCACTGCCTCAACAGGGTGGTTTGACGATGACGACAAAACTATGTGACGCATGCAACACCCCTATCGTACAAGTGAAGATGAAGGGTCGTCGCTCCTGGGATTTATGTCTTAATTCCGAATGCCCAAAGAAGAAGAAAAAAACGGTTTAGATTATTTCTTCCGTTTCTGTTTTTTCTTCACTGTTGTTTTTTTCACCGCTGTTTTCTTTATCTTCATTTGCTTCTTCGGTTTTTTTGGCAACGTCTTTGTCTTTTTAAAAGGTTTTTTCGGTTTCTTTTGTTTTTTCACTGCTGTTGTTTTCTTTGTTCTCCCTGGTTTCTTGACTGGTTTTTTCTCTTTTTTGGTTTTTCCTTTCTTAAAGGACGCACCCTTTGTTGCTTTCTTTGTCGGGAGAGGTTTCCTTTCTTTTTTTGGTGGTATGCGTATTTTCTCTGGTTCGAGAGGCGGTAGTTGAACCGGTAGGTCGTCTCGTGGTGGTTCGTGTGGTTCGGTGAGCGGTTGTGTTTTTTGTTCAGCAGCTGGTTTTTCCTCAGTCATGCCGATCGGCATCTGCTGCATCGCCTCAACCGAAGCTGCCTCGCTTCCATTTTCATCTAGGATTTTTGTGATAGTCACTGATACGACCTTGTCTCCTTCGTTCAGTCGCATGATCCGCACGCCCATGGTGTTTCTCCCCTGCTCCCGGATGTCCCGTACGGGAATCCGCACCGTCATCCCATGCTCCGTCGTGATGATCAACTCGTTGTCATCAGAGACCTGACTGACGAACACAACATTACCATTACGTTCGTTGGTCACGATCGTTCGCACTCCTTTGCTTCCTCGATGGGTCATCCGGTATTCATCGATGGGGGATCGTTTCCCGAACCCGTTTTCTGTTAATGTAAACAAAGAACCGGTGATGTCAACGACGGTCATAGCGACTACCGCGTCTTTTTTGTTTTTCATCCGGATACCGATCACACCATGCGTAGCACGTCCAATGGGTCTGAGTTCTTTTTCATTGAACCGGCAGGCTTGACCACTAGCAGTTGCGATCATCACCGTCTTCGTTCCATCAGACTGTACCACGCTCATGAGTTCATCGTCTTCTTCCAGTTTCAATGCGATGATACCGTTCACACGGATATTACCATATGCAGACAGTAATGTTTTCTTAATTGTTCCTAGTTTTGTGGTAAAGATCAAGAAGTGTTGATCATCAAATTCATGAATAGGAACGGCGGTTGCAACCTTTTCTCCTTCTTCCAGTCGTGGAAGTAGGTTAATGATTGCTTTTCCTTTTGCATACCGGTCTCCCTCAGGAATCTTATACGCTTTCAGCCAGTACACCCGCCCATGATTAGTGAAAAACATCAAGTAATCATGAGTGCTGGTGATAAATGAATCAACGACGAAATCTTCTTCTTTTGGTCGTACGCCGATTAACCCTTTTCCACCCCGGTGTTGTGTTCGGTAGGTTTCTGTCGGAATACGTTTAATATAACCGTCTTTGGTAATGGTGACTACCACTTCTTGCACAGGGATGAGGTCTTCGATATCGATGCCGGCTTCGCCTTCAACGATCTGGGTGCGTCGCATGTCACCGAATTTTTCTTTTATCTCCAGGAGCTCTCGTTTGATTTCCGCAAGAATCATCTGTTTATCTGCGAGGAGTGCTTCAAGCTCATCAATCAGTTGTTTGGTTTCATTGTAATCCTTTTCGACAGATTCGATTTCCATGCCGGTGAGCTTCTGCAACCGCATATCAAGGATAGCTTTCGCCTGGATCTCTGAGAGATTAAAACGTTTCATCAAAGCACTTTTTGCTTCCTCTACCTCTTTGCTCTGTCGGATGATCTTGATGACCTCATCGATGTTTCGTAGTGCGATCATCAGACCTTCAAGGATATGCATTTTTTCTCTTGCTTTCTTCAGATCATAGGTGGTTCTTCGTGTGATGATCTCAATGCGATATTCAATGTAATATTGCAGGATATCCCTGAGCATCAGGACTTTTGGCTCTCCTTTGACAATAGCGAGATTCAGCACACCAAACGAGGATTGCAGCTCCGTATGTTCAAACAATTGGTTCAGCACAACATCATCGATAGCATCACGTTTCAGCTCAATGACGATACGCATGCCTTTACGGTCGCTTTCATCACGAAGATCAGCTATGCCTTCGAGTTTCTTTTCTTTGACCAGCTCAGCAATTGTTTGGAGTAAAACAGATTTATTCACCTGGTACGGCAGCTCATGGACGATGATTTTATTTTTCTGCTCCCCTTCCTCGATAGAGGTTTTCGCACGGACGACAAGGGAGCCACGACCAGTGGAATACGCAGAAAGAATCCCACCACGCCCGCAGATGATGCCACCAGTGGGAAAATCAGGTCCTTTGATGATCTCCATAAGCTCAGCAGTTGATGTCTCAGGGACATCGATCATCCGGATGGTACCATCGATGACCTCACAGATGTTATGAGGCGCCATGTTTGTCGCCATACCAACCGCGATACCGGATGATCCGTTGATAAGTAGGTTCGGCAGAACTGCGGGGAGCACATCAGGCTCCTTGAGGGATCCATCATAATTATCATGCCATTCCACGGTTTCCTTATCAATATCCTGAAGCATGAGTTTGGTAATCTTCGCCATTTTTGTTTCAGTATTATGGTTGATAAAGCCATTCGCGATATACGAGTGGCATGGGCTATCAACACGGAGAGAATACACTGTTTTTTCCTCACAGGTTGGTGTAATTTCGTATATTCGATTAAAGAAATATTCATGATGAAGGATATCGTCGATAAGTTCTCTATCAACTGCATCAAGTTTTTTCATCAGAAGACGGTAGTTTCTCCGAAGATTGTTATAACGATCATAATTATAGCGATGAAACAATGGGTCATTGTATTTGGCACGTAAATAATCTGCAAGAAACGGAATAAAATCGTTTTTACTCATGCGTGTCGTGTTCAAACTTTTAATCTGTGCTAAACGTTTTTGTTTTTTTGAACAGGAAAAATCAATATTTTCCTGGAATTTTTTTATGTTATTCACATCAGAGATTATCAGTTTGTAGCATGGGTTTCGTTTATCTTTATAGGGGCGAGTTGTAATTATCCCAAAATTAAGCAATACGGTCTTCAGTTGATGGATGAGTTTTTTGCTATTTGATAGATAGGTCAGCTCGATGGTTTTTCCGCCATGTCGTTTATCTACTTTATATGATACTGAGCCGTCGCCTTCATATAACCCGCTAAGGAAACTTGCGATGCATCTACGGGTTGATTGTAGAACCGTGAATGGTATTTCCTTTTTCGCAGAAGTGGTCTGTGTTAATCCAATGTTCTTTAAAAATTCAACGACATGGGTATAATAGACACTTAGTTCGACACAGTGACACTTCGGTAACGTACGCTCATAAAGGTTAATTCCTGGGAATTGATGAAGAATTGCTTTTTTCACTTTGTTGTAATATTCTTTATTGAGGTTATTGAACAGTATTTGCTTCTGGTGAAAACTACCTTCCGATACCAGAGCACCTAAAAGAAACGCTAGTTCCTCATTCATCGTTTGTGGTAATCGGAAGATTTTCGTTCTTTTACTCACCAACGGATGATATTGTCGTAACGAAATATTTTTTTCAGGGAAACAGTGAGAGGATCTACTTAACACCACATAATCATTTTTTGTTATTTCAGAAAGCATCTTCCATTTCAGGTGTGGGACACCATGGTCGTTTACCCAGGTGATCACCGGATGATTATACGATCCTTCTAATTCATACCCTTGTTGAGTCCGCAGGTAAATTGTTGGATGTTTTCCAGAGTTAAAAAATTTTGATGCATGGGTTTTTTGGTTCTGATAATTAACAATTTCTACATTGATATCTGCCTCTTCGCCAGGGGCTATATCTTTAATGTCCATGATCCCTTGATTGGTCAAGACCATGGCATCACCAGTGACACAATATCTCATAGCTGCCGCGCTGTCACCATCGACTGAACCAAAGTTACCTTGACCGGCGATCAACGGGTATCGGAGCGAAAAATCCTGTGCCATACGCACCATGGAATCATAGATAGCTTGATCACCATGCGGATGATATTTCCCCAGGACTTCTCCGACGATATTAGCAGATTTCTTATACGGTTTTTCAAAGGTAACCCCTTTTTCATTCATCGCGTATAAAATCCGTCGATGCACTGGTTTGAGCCCGTCCCTTATATCAGGGAGCGCTCGGCTCATGATCACACTCATCGAATAATCAATGAACGCTCGTTTCATCTCTTCGTTAATATCGCGTGGTCGATCGTTTTTCTTGTTAATCTCAGCCATTTTTCCTCACCTCAGATATCCAGATTTACTACATCTTTGGCATGTTGTTCAATGAACACTCTTCTTGGTTCAACGGCCTCGCCCATCAGAATTGTGAACAACTCATCAGCCTCCACAGCATTTTCAATCGTCACCTGAAGCATCAGCCGACAATCAGGATCCATGGTTGTTTCCCATAACTGCTGCGGATTCATTTCACCAAGACCTTTATAGCGTTGAATACCAAGCCCGGTTTCTCCCATCTGTTTTGCTTTTTGTACCCGTTCTTGTTCTGAAAATGCATAGTCAACGGATTTTCCTTTGGTAAGCTTATACAACGGCGGTTGTGCAATATATAAATACCCTTTTTCAATCAATGGTCGCATATGCCGGTAGAAAAAGGTGAGTAGTAATGTTCGAATATGTTCGCCGTCAACATCAGCATCGGTCATCAAAATAATCCGGTGATACCTGGCATTCTCAATGTTGAACTCCTCAGCAATACCAGTACCAATGGCGGTAATCAAATGAAGGATTTCCTCGCTTTTCAGGATTTTATCCATGCGTGCTTTCTCCACATTCAGGATTTTCCCTCGAAGTGGAAGAATAGCCTGGAATTCTTTATCCCTAGCTTGCTTTGCACTGTTATGGACAAACACCCCGCTTGCTAATGCAAAGTTATGGGTATNAGGAACCTCGATATCATAGACATCTATTTTTTCTTGTAATGATATAATATTGATAATTTTGTGATTATAATTTGTTACTGCTTCAAATGCTGCCGTTTTCAATGGCATTAAGGAATCGACAGGAGTGAGATCTTTTGCTTGTTTGTATGTCCCATCACGTGTCATAAAAGGATGATTTGGTGTACAGATCAGTTCTTCCCCGTTATCTAAGGTGAGTTTAATGACTTCTGCGTTCCTTTGCGTAACCCGCGGATGTTTAATTTCTTCGATGCCAATCGTCCCATCGTGTTTTATGGTGTAACAGAAATTTCTTTTTCCTTGTTTATCTTCTTCTACGAGTTGTCTGAATGTTACATCTCTTCCATCAAGAAGGGAAATTTTTGTATCCCCTGAAAAACAGCCACCTGCAGAATCTCCTTCCACAAGATATATTTCTGATTGAGCAGGGTCACGACTAGAGCAATCAGCAAGTTTACCTGGAAGTGCTGATGATTCCAGTAATCCTTTTCGTCGGGTGAGCTCTCGTGCTTTTCGTGCTGCCTCACGAGCCTTGCTGGACAGCACGGCTTTCTCAATGATGACATGGGCAACCGGTGGGTTTTCCTCAAAAAACTCAGCAAGTTTCTCGTATGCGACACTTTCAACAATGCCTTTTACCTCTGAGTTGCCTAGTTTGGATTTGGTTTGTCCTTCAAACTGTGGTTTTCGTATTTTCACGGAGATAATCGCAGTCATGCCCTCTCGTGAGTCTTCACCGCTCAGACCAAAGCTTTCATCAAATAACTTGTTCTTCCGTCCGTAATCATTTAAGACGCGAGTTAATGCGCCTTTGAAACCGACAAGATGTGTGCCGCCTTCAATGGTGTTAATGTTATTGGCAAACGTAAAGATGCTCTCGGTGTATCCATCAGTATATTGCAACGCGATTTCTACCTGAGTGGATTCCTTTTCTCCCTGGATGTAAATCGGTTTTGGATGGAGCGGTGTTTTATTTTTATTAATATGAAGAACAAATTCACTGACTCCGCCATCATAGCGGTATGTTTCATGTTTATCGGTTCGTTCATCAGTAATTTCTATTTGCAAGCCTGCATTAAGAAACGCCATCTCTCGCAGGCGAGTCGCGATGGTATCATAGTCAAATTCAGTGGTTTCAAAGATCTCTTTATCTGGGAAAAATGTAACAGTCGTTCCAGTGTCATTTGCTTTTCCTATGACTTTGAGTGCTGAGGCTGTTTTTCCTCGTTCGAAGCGTTGTTCGTATTCTTTACCGTTTCTTCTGACTTTCACTTCAAGCCATTTTGATAACGCATTAACACAAGACACACCGACACCATGTAGTCCACCGGAGACTTTGTATGCTTGTCCGTCGAATTTACCACCTGAGTACAGCATGGTAAGGATGACTTCGACGCCAGGTATTTTGTATTTTTCATGAATATCGACCGGGATTCCTCTGCCGTTGTCATCAACGGAAAGTGATCCATTTTTATGAATGGCTACTTGTACAGCTGTGCAATAGCCAGCGAGTGCTTCATCAACTGCGTTATCAACAACTTCGTAGACAAGATGGTGTAACCCTCGAACATCAGTGCTTCCGATGTACATCCCTGGATTTTTTCTGACGGATTCGAGTCCTTCGAGGACCTGGATTTTATCGGAATTGTAGGAGCTTTCTAGTATGGTTTTGTTGTCTTTCATGAGGATCACTTCGTGACAAAGTCTACACTAGTCTTGGTTGTCTTATGTTAAAGGTTTTTTATCCCATTCTCCTAGGGTAGCTTTACAGGAGACTCATATGGAGTGAAGCCTAATAAAGGTTACTATTGAGCGAACCTTAATAATTTCAAGCTTTATCGTTCCTTTATAAAAGTTAAAGTATTACATTGTATCGTATGATACTTAACATTTGAAAACTCGAAAAAAGTATTTAAACATATATAAACAAAAGGGATTTTTCCCAGGTTTTTTTAAGAAGAATTAAATAACGACAAAGCCATCCCCTCATAGTGGAGGCGTATGAATAATAAAATCATCATCAGCATATTATTAATAGGCGTCTTAGTAATCGGAAGCAACTGTGTAATCATAGGGTCTGCAGCGAATCAAGAACTCGCAGAACAATATGCTCCCATCCTGTATTTCGTGGAGGGTGAAAAATGCTATCCGGTGAATGTTTCCTATGCTTTTGAAAACTCTTATTTGTATGAGAATGGGAACCCATCACCATTGTCAACAGCACCAAATGCAGCCATCCTTAGCACGTATACCTCAGATAATTATTTCCTTGATAATCAACGAGGGACAGTGGCTGTCGGTGACAATGGAATAGAAAATGATTATCAAAGTAAGATGGCGACCCTAGGCTTCACCGTGTACGCGAATGTCGATACGGTCAATAACATCATTCAATACTGGTTCTTCTACGCATTTAATGGTGGGGACCTGAACCGTCATGAGGGTGACTGGGAGATGATCCAAGTGGTTCTCTCTGGTGGTCAACCCTCGGAGGTCATGTTCAGTCAGCATTATGCAGGGCAAAAAGCACAATGGAAACAGGTCGAAAAAGAAGGAGACCATGTCAAGGTCTATGTTGCGCGTGGAAGCCATGCAAACTACATCAAACCATACTCTGGAAAGGTTGGCTTGGCAAGTGACACCGTCGCAGACAATGGAAGAATCCTGCGACCAGCTGAGTATACCATTGATGTATTAAGCACGCAACCCTGGCTTTCCTTCGGAGGGCGCTGGGGCTGGACCGGTGTCGACCAATCAGCCACCGCAGAGGCAGCTATCATGGGGGAAGCAGGACCGAATGGTCCGAAATTCCGAGAAGGCGGAACCATGTGGCAGCCACTCTCCTGGGCAAGTGGACTTCAACCAGCGAACGATATCCTCTTCCTGCTTGAATGGCTCGTCTATAACTTCGTGCTGTTGTTCATCCTGATCACGATCGTTTCATTACTTGTACTGATCTTTTTCGTCTACCGGCGGAAGAAGAAACATGGTTTGGGACCGCGGGTGTTTGCCTTGTTCTACATCGACGGCTCCAATCAAAAGAGCATCGGCAATATCCTGTGCATCGTTGTCATCATCATGGCGGTGGTCGCGTTGTTCCTTCCTTGGTACCTGGTCACCGCGAATGTGTCTATCCCTGGTTCAGAGCAAACAGGCACCTTCAATGCAGTCTCCATCGATGGCATCAACGGGGTTCAGATACGACTTCCGAATCGGAATGGACCGGTCCCCTTGGGGACCTTTGCTGTACCCTTCTACCTCATCATCGGCATCAGCCTTGTGTTTTTGGTGCTCTCAACCATTGGGATCTCTCAGAGTAAAAAACTTGGGAAAAAATATGCTCTACGCGGCGTGCGCCTGCTGTTTCCCTTCCTACTCATCTTGATTTTCATTCTCCTGGTCGCATCGATCATTCCCATGGTCACGCCATCAAACATCCAAGAATATCCAGGGATGTCCAGTGCAGTCAATGCGATCTCAGCATCCCCGTTTAACGGCCATTATACGGTTCAGACTGCTGAGGTGGCGGGTGGGACGATCCAGATCACCTGGGGCTTTGGTATCGGTGCGTACCTCCTGCTGTTCGCGGGGATCCTGCTTGTCATGGCCGGTATAATGGAGATTACCGCTCATGAGCAGTTTTTTGAGGAACGCTCCCCTGCTGTCGTCAATGCCGAGAAAAAGAAATAAGGAAGAACATATCTGAAGAAAGGGACCCTGATGCTAATTAACGCTGACTTGCATATCCATTCAAGGTATTCTGGTGCCACCAGCGATAGAATGACGATTTCCGCTCTTTCTTTCGAGGCGCCCCGGAAAGGGATCACGGTCATGGCGACCGGGGATTGTCTGAACAGCAATTGGTTAAAGGAAATCAAGACATGTGCTGTCATCGATGATGGGACATTTGAGATGAATAACACCCGGTTCATTCTCAGCACCGAGGTTGAAGATGCATCCCGTGTTCACCATCTCCTGTACTTCCCTAGTTTGTCTGCTGTCGAGACGTATAAAGAAGCGATTAAAACAAAATCAAAGAATCTTGAGACCGACGGACGACCAAACGTGAATATGAACGGCGTGGAACTTGCAGGTTTTGCAAAGGATGTTGATGCCCTCATCGGACCTGCGCATGCGTTCACTCCTTGGACTGCCTTGTACGCGTACCATCCGTCTCTTGAGAGCTGTTATGGTGATCTTACATCCTACATCTCGTTTGTCGAACTGGGATTAAGCGCAGACACCGATTACGCAGATACTATCCAGGAGCTACATCGACTTACTTTTCTTACAAATTCGGATTGCCACAGCCCTCACCCGGTACGACTCGCTCGGGAGTTCACCCGTTTTGAGGTCGGTGATGCTACCTTTACAGAAATCAAAAAAGCGATCCTTCGAACAGGGGGGAATAAACCGGTGTTGAACGTCGGGTTGCCCCCGCAGGAGGGGAAATACAATGAGTCTGCTTGCATCTCGTGTTTCACCCATTATACCCTTGATGAGGCGATCAAACGACGTTGGAAATGCAGCTGCGGCAAACGCATCAAGAAAGGAGTACGAGACCGCATCGGAGAAATCGCTACCTTCAAAGAACCACAGCATCCTGCGCATCGACCACCGTATGTGTATCTTATTCCCCTTTCTGAGATCATCGCCAAGGCTCTGGGTCAGCATACTCCCTTTACACAGAGTGTTACTAAGAGATGGGATGAGCTCATTACTGCGTTCGGCTCCGAAATCAACGTTCTTCTGGATGCGGATCTTGGGGAGGTCGCACGGGTGACAGTCCCAGCGATAACGTCTGCGATACAGGCGTTTCGAGATCATAAAGTGATCATCATCCCTGGTGGCGGAGGAAAATACGGGACTATTGAGCTACCCACAGACGATGGCCCTGTCGTCCCGGTGTCCCTGGGTCCGAAGAATTCGCAGACAAGCCTTCTTGATTATTGACGGATGGTGATATTCTTGGAGTATGGAATCGCTGAACACAGAATACAAGAACTCTTACACGTGCATTCAAAGTCGATCGCTCTCAAAAAGATTGTTGATCTTCTGTATGAAGGATTTGAGAAATACAGCTGGGTCGGCATCTATCTTGTAAAGGGAGATGAGCTTGTTCTGGGTCCTTGGAATGGGGCTCAGGCAACGGAACATACGAAAATCCCGTTAGGGCGCGGGGTGTGCGGAGCCGCAGCAGCTTCGGGGAAGACAGAGGTCGTCGATGATGTTTCAAAGGACAAGCGCTATTTATCGTGTTTTCTTTCCACGCGATCTGAGATCGTCGTCCCGATCAAGAAATCACAGGTTGTCCTTGGTGAAATCGACATTGACTCTGACAAGCCGGCTGCTTTTGATGCCCACGATGTGGTGTTTTTAGAAAAAGTGGCAGATATGCTCAGTACGCATATCTGAGAGAAGAGTATCTGTTTCAGTACTCAAGATCTTCATCATCGCCAGAGTGGCTCAGAAAAGGTTCGTTCATCACGAGCAGCACATTCGTTCACTGCTTTTTAAGAGTTGTTATCCGGTGGCAGGGGTTGCTTTGAGCAGGTTATTGACATAGATTTTCGCCCAGATGAACGTGATTGCCGATCCAATGATGTTGGCGATGACAAGTCCCCACCATGCACCGGGGAGCCCCCAACCAAGGGTGACTCCGAAAAGCCATGCGAGGGGTACGATCAAGATGATGGTACGAAGGATGGTGACGATCAGGGAATAGAGTCCTTTTCCGACCCCTTGGAAGAGCGATGATGACAGCATCCCAAATGCTGTTGCTGGATAGTAGATGCAGATGATCCGAAGGAACGTGGTGATATCGTCTCCAAGGTGGACCATATCGGAAGAAGTCGTGAACGCTTGGGTGATGAATGGTGCGAAAATGAATGTTGCGATTGCAATAGATGTTTCGATGAGGATGCCGATCTTCAAAGCGTAAAGGTGTGCAACATCAAGTTTTTTGTATTCACACGCACCGTACATAGCACCGCTGACTGTGACGACCGCGGTCGCCATCCCAAGCAGAGGCATCGATGCGGTCATCGCAACCGCCCAGCCAGCAGAAAACACGGCGACACCATCGGTACCGCTGATATGTTCCACGATGATGTTCATGATGAATAACATGATTGCCATGGATAACTGTAATAAGGAGGCGGGAAAACCAACCGCGAGTATATCCTTTATGACCTGTCTGTTGAAGTGAAACCCGCGGAAGTGAAATGTAAGGAAGGTATTCTTTTTGAAGAATAACCAGTAGAAGAGCAGTGATGCAGAGACGCACATGGAGACAACCGAGGCGATTGCGGCCCCTGGGACTCCCCATCCAAAGACGTAGATGAAGATCGGATCAAGAACAGCATTCAAGATCCCCCCGAGGATCATGGCAAGCATGGATCGTTTCGCATCCCCTTCTGATCGAAGAAGAGCGGTCGCAATGGAGGTGAAGAACGATACCATGGATGCGGAATAGATGATTCGTGCGTACATTGCTGCGGTAGCGGTGGCTTCCCCTGCTCCGATCATCCGGAAGATATCTTCCGCAAATACGAACAAGGGAATGGCATAGGCGAGAGCGGCGATGATCATGAGGATAAGGGTATGGACTGCTGCGTTGTCCCCTCCGTTTTTGTCTTTTGCCCCGATTTTTCGGGAGATTGCTGAGCCCCCACCGACCCCTAGTCCTGTGGCAAGTGCGGTTCCCATAAAAAGTAAGGGAAAAGCAAATCCGACTGCAGCGGCTGCTTCAGTCCCCAGGCCAGACACCCAGATCCGATTGATGAGGTTGTATAATGTTTGTACGACCATGGCGACGATCATGGGCAGTGACAGGGTGATGATCGCTTTTTTCGGGTCCCCCAGTAGTGCTTTTACACCTTTTGTTTGGTTTTGAAATGGTTGTGAAGAATCATTATTTTTTCCCTGTATGTCCTGGTTCACGGCCCCGGGAATGAAGCGGTCGATATTTCAATGTTGTGTCGAAGAATAAGGAAAGAACTTATATAGAATCAGATGATATGAAATGATGTCGCATACCTTCGGGTATGAGGTTTGGAGGTTCAAAGAATGGGATTGTTAAACAGAAAGTTCCCAGCGTTTTCTCTTGAGTTTGTCGGTGAGGAAATCCGTAGCATGATCAACCCGGAGCTTGCGCAGGATATGGATGTGCTCTGTGATGTGATCGTCTATATGGAGTATTCGTTGCATTCGATGCAGAAGATCGTTGAGATTAACCATGCGCAGGAGAAACTCGCGAAATGTCATGAGGATATCCAGAACACTGAGTGGTGGAAGGAGAAACAAAGTCAGGTGAATAATGCGACGACCGTTGATGAGGTCTGGCCGTTTTTGAAAAAAACAATGAAATAGGTACATCCCTCTTGGGTTTCTTCCTCTTTTTTATCATTCGATAAGTAATGATTGTTTTCTTTTATTCGATAAAAGAGAATTAATAAAGGAACTCTTGTTATCAAATGTGAGGTGTTGTGAATGGATTTGTTTGGACTTATAGGCTGGGTATTGTTCATCGTTGTCTTAGTCTGGTTTTTCTCAATGGGTATTCGTATCGTACGGCCGACTCAACGGGCCCTTGTGGAACGGTTAGGGAAGTACAATCGTTTTCGTCAGCCTGGTTTTGCTTGGATTATCCCTGTAGTGGAGCGATTGATCAAGGTCAATGTCACCGAGATGATGGTCAACGCAGAGCCACAGACGATCATTACGAAAGATAAATTGAATGCGCAAGTCGACGCGCAGGTGTACTTCAAAGTGAAGATCGACGAAGATTCAGTAAAGGCATCACAGTATAATGTGTTTGATTACAAATATCAGATTGTGAATCTCGCTCGTACCACGCTTCGTAACATCATTGGCACATTGAATTTGAATGAGGCGAATAGTGATCGGAATCGGATAAACAATGAGTTGATGAGCACGCTTCGGAGTGAGACTGCGAATTGGGGTATCGAGGTCGTCCGTACCGAGTTGAAGGAGATTGACCCGCCAAAGGACGTGCAGGATACCATGAACAAGGTGGTGAAGGCGGAGAACGAAAAACAGGCAGCGATTGATTATGCGACCGCAGCGGAAACACAAGCAGATGGTCTGCGGAGAGCTGAGATTAAGAAAGCTGAGGGCATGAAACAGGCGGCGATTCTCCAGGCAGAAGGGCAAGCACAGGCGATAGTGAAGGTCGCCGAGGCCGATGCAGCGAAAATCGAGAAGATTAACACCGCTATTCAAAAATATTTCAGGAACGAGGCGCAGATATATAAGAAACTAGAGACGATCCAATTTTCACTGGAAAATAATACGAAGTACGTGATCGATCCGCATACAGGGATTACGAATGTGATCGCTGAGCAGATGGCAGGCATCGTACCAATTGAAAAAAAAGATACGTCAGAAACCTAATCGACCCGTTACAACCGTCTCATATTCAGAAAATTCCTTTCGTTCGAAAAAACCCTCTTTTTAGAAAAATCAGGAGTGGGCTCGTTGAGATTCGAACTCAAGACCTCCTCCGTGTCAGGG
>WSSedL1B2DRAFT_1000002_pt1 | contig 86690 bp, 76 predicted proteins | sample WetSurSiteL1Bulk_FD_9470 | JGI IMG/M metagenome (IMG submission 9470)
ACTAAACGAGCTCGCTCGACATTAAATGGTGTGGACACCATACAGGTGACAATAGCGCCGAGTTTCTTTGCAATTTCGGCAACGACAGGGGCTGAACCAGTTCCGGTCCCACCACCCATTCCTGCACAGACAAAGACAAGGTCCGCACCGTTCAGCATTTCCTCAAGCTCCCGGCTTGATTCTCGTGCAGCGCGCTCACCTTGCTCGGGGAATCCCCCTGCACCAAGTCCGCGGGTCAGGGTTTTACCTATGAGAAGTTTTTTATCGGCATCGACAAGATCAAGAGCTATTTTATCGGTGTTGATGGCAATGGTTTCTGCTCCTTTTACGCCTAATTTGTGAAGTCGGGTAATAGTGTTTCCTCCAGCTCCACCACATCCAACAATGACAATACGAGCATTACCAAAAAGTCCGTCATCAACCTTCTGCTTGCTTTCCTCAGTTACTTTATTTTCTATAGCAGCCTCAACAAAGGACTGCATTTTCATTTCGGCCATTTCTTCGTCCTCCTATTCTGGTAGTTGGGAAGGCCGTCCGGATTGGACGGCCTTCACTAAAGGGGTGCATCCCATCCCCTGCTTTTACATTGATTTTATTTTTTCATGTAAGGTTCTATAGCAGCGGCCGCAGCTTCCAATTCTTGAATTTTTTTGTATTTGTCGGCTTTTGCAAGAATACGGTTTGTGTGATTTTCTATATATTCTTTTACCGCATGTCGTACTACCTCAGATCGTGTAGTAAATTCGCCCAGACGGATTAAAAGGTCGATTTGTCTGAGATCGATTTGAGGCAATCGGATTGTTATGCGGTCGTTTTCCATAGTTCTCCTCACATTTATCGTGTTTGTCATAGTGATGTCATTGTTGCGTCAGACGCGTGTATTGCGGGCGTCAATAAACGCCGAACGACATCATTTGTCAGACAAACATAGAACGAAAACGTACTTGTGTTTAAATAATTTTCTATATTTCAGCATCAATACGACAGACCAAACGACGTATTTTTTTTGTCAAAAAAAGTCCGTTTCTTATCTGGAAATACGAAAAAAAATCGATGGAATACATAGAGGTATGCAGGTACTGATGCACGTACTGACACGTGTAGCGCTTTTTCAATTTTTGATTTTTTATAAAAAGTATCGATGTTCATTGCGTGACACGGCCGAAAGCAACAGTACCCGAAATCTTTTCTATCTTCACCTTCACGGTGGCTCCCTTAATTGCCCCAGGGATATACACGACGTATTTATTAAAAAACGCGACACCATCCCCTCGTTTCCCAATATCCTTTATGGTTAGTTCGTAGATCTCGCCTTCCTTGAAGATCTCACTTGGTACCACGGTCTTCCTTTTTTTCATCGAACCAATCGATCGGAAAGCTCCGCAGGCGTCGCATCGAATCAATAAGGTCCGATCCTTTTTCAAGAGATGGGTATCAGGTCGATTGCATTCAGAGCAAATCACATAGGTTACAACATATTCATCAAGCCTATCTTGAATCGTTCTGATCGGGATCTTCCCCTGAAAAATGACTCGCCCGCTGGAGATGTCACCAGCAGTACCAACACTCCCAAGCAAGAATTTCAAGAAATGATCTGCATCACGATTCAACACGTCAATGATCTTATCAAAGTTCTTTAGAACGGTGGTATTTCCTTCGTAGAACACATCGACTTTTGGGACCTTAAAACGATCATCGTTGACCCGTTCCTTCACAGTCGCGCTATGCACTCGTTTCAATAAATCATTGTAATTTATCTTGTTCATATTATACGATGGCGAAATACAAGGACAGATAAAAATCTTCCGTAAATGAAAAAGAAATGAAGAAAAGAAAGAAACAAGCGATAGCTATTCTGAACGAACTGGTCGGACGAGGGTTCCCATGACAAATAATCCATTTTTCATTGCTTGTTCCGCGAGGTCTACTTGCGTCGTGTATATTTTTTTATTTTCTTGTGTCCAATACCATATGAATTCGGACATGAATAATTCTCCCCCAACCACCATGGTTGTAGAACGAAGAAATCAACACCGCTTTATATATTTTTGTAAAAAAAACATGATGGTTTATCCAGGTAATACCTTCGAGAGGTACACACCATCATCAGAAAAACTTAATTTACGATAGTATGGTTTGACACCAACCCCACTGAGTACGAATAATCGTTTATTTCCAAACTGCTCAGAACAGATACGTTCCGCTTCTAAGAGAAGTTTTTTCCCAAATCCTCTATGTTGATACGCCTCAGCAGTTCGCGTTCCAAGTGACACCTCACGTCCAAGGACCTTCAACTCCCGGATGATCATACAGGGTTCAGCCTGCAGCTCGGCACGATGGGGCGTGACAACATCTCGTAACCGGATGTAGCCGACGATAACATCATGTACGCGGTCCTCCAAGGAAATAAAAAATTCATCTCCACCACTTGCATGGTACCTACGATGCACACATTGAAGGGAACGCTCCGTGATGTTCTTTGTTTTCTCACCGGAGACATGTCCGATTTCTCGACAGCGGATACACCGACAGGACGTCTGTTGCTTCTGCATCTCCACCTCAACATATTGTCTGAGATTGCTTTTCTTAATCCCAGAACATATCTCCTGGGCGGGGATATCACGTTGAATCCGCTGGATGCGGACCCATTCCGGCACATCCTTTTTTATTGTCGCGATGAGCCGGGAGGCATGCTCTGTGGTGAGCGGATCATAGTCCCCCTTCATCCAGAGATCATACAATGGTGTTCCTTTGATGATGAGAGTCGGATAAATCTTGATCATGTCTGGTTTGAACCGTTCATCAGTAAAAAGAGTATGAAACGAGTCAAGGTCTTTTTTTTCGGTACTGCCAGGGAGTCCAGGCATCAGATGATAACAGACCTTTAGACCCGCATCTTTAGCAATACGAGTTGCCGCTATTGAATCTGAGACGGTATGTCCTCGCTGGATTTGTGATAAGACATCATCATCGATGGTCTGTACCCCAAGTTCAACGCGTGTCGTCCCCAGATCTAACGCATTATCAACCTGTTGTAGTCGAAACCAATCTGGTCGGGTCTCTACAGTTAAGCCGATGCATCGAGACGGCGCAGTCTCATTCTTCTTCTTTGCATGGTCTAAAGAATGCGATCGTTGATCGTTGAGGGCGTCGTAGCATCGTTTCACGAACCATTGTTGATACTCAGGGAGGCGAGCCGTGAACGTTCCTCCCATGATGATGAGATCGACTTTATCGGTCAGATGCCCAATCGCATGGAGTTGTTCGACGCGACTGTGGACCTGCTGGTACGGATCGAAGTTATGACAGCAGGCTCGCATCGCAGCTGGTTCATAACCTGTGTAACTCTGTGGTGTGTTCCGCTCGGGGCCTCCGGGGCAAGGGACGCATCGTCCATGGGGACAGGCTGCTGGTGAGGTCATGGCAGCAATCACCGCAACACCGGACAAGGTTCGGGTCGATTTCTTTCGTAGTAAGGAATGTGCGACTCCGTTCTCGAGCGCATCGGCTGGAAGGTTCGCAAGAATCTCACTGTCGCGTGGGATCGTTCGAAGATTGTATTTCTTACATAATTGGACTTTGACCTTGTGCAGTTCGTCTTTTGATTGGATCTTCTTTGAAAGAATCTGTTCGATGATATCCTGGTGAAACGGCATTGGCTGGCGGTATACTACCTTATACTAAAAAAGTCTTCGTTCCTGTAAAAATAAAAAAAAGAATCAGAGGTACGTATCTATTATTGAGATATCAGTTTTCTTGGTCCCTCATTTTTTTTTAATCAAACTCAAAGGCACCAATGACCTCATATGTTGGGAGATAGAGGAGCACGACAACTCCAGTACAGTTTGTTATCACATCCCCTGCGGTCACATTCCCCGCAGGTAATGGATCGCAACTCCCGTCTCCAACCTCAGAGATATCGCTCCACAGAATATCCGGAGCGGAAGTGGAAATGACCGTCAAGGTATTATTCGTGTTGTCCTGCAGAAAACCAACGTCCGGTGTCTGAGTCTGTTGCTGTGAGGGGTCGATATAGCCCAGCAAGATACCAATTTTCACCCATCGAAGCAATCGTATCCCCCAGGTCGTCGTTCGTAGGAGCGTGAATTTTGATTGGAACTTAATGAATAAAAGAAGACTGATGACTAAACGGAACACTCGATAATTATAGATCTTCCAAAAGATTTTTTCAAGCACTGTTTGGTTGTCATCACCCTGGCGGGGTCCTTGGTTTTTATCAGTGACAGCACTATGTTGTTGATCTGGATTCACTGGTGTGTTTTCAAGGTCGTGAACCGCAGTGAGAAATTGCTCCATAACCTCTGGATGGTCACTGGCAAGGCCCTGGATATAAGCAACGAGTTCCTCAGAGTTCATATTCTTTATCTGCTGATACGAAATCAATGTTGTTGAGGACACGGGTTTAACGGTCTGATACTCAATAGCGTTGGTTGCTGGCACAAGAGCGATGACTAAAACAGCAAGGATGCTCCCTACAATGATCTTTCCCTTCATCTATTATCACCAAATTATAATATATTCATTGTTCATATAAATATTACTATAGATAGTTAGGTATCCCAGAATCCTCTGGTTTTCGCGTATTGGAGCTCAGCTTTGAGGATATCCCGTAACAACTTGATTTCCTGCTCCTCTGATTTTGACAGCTCAAGTTTGTTATACCTGCTGAGGATCCGAGCTGCGGTATCTGGGCCGATACCACGTCCGACTAATGCTAGGACCGCATATTTCCCATAGCTGAGGACCAGGCTTGCATTTTTATGTAACCGTCTGATTTCTTTATTTTCTTCCGTGGTTCGATGTTTCTTTGAGAGAAGTGGTAGGTACTTCTTGTTGTATCGTCGAACCACTGCAATCTTAATCGCACCACATCGGGAGCAGGTAGGCTGCAGAGAGGTCCGACCAGCGGTGGTGTTCCAGGAACGATGACAATTCGTGCATGACATGATGACATCTGCTTCTTCCAGTCGTTTCTTCAATGCCATCAGGATCGATCGGTCTGCACGTTGAGGAACCATCAGTCCGCGGATGGTCTCAAACCCGGTGAGTGCTATCGGGCTCAANCCCTGGATATGGACTGCGATCTCACCATGTTGTATTTTGTGTAATATCTGAATGGTCTGCTTGATATCCATCCGTTCCCAGAGCAGTTTATCCAATGCTTCTTCCAGGATGAGTGATTGTTCAAAAAGACCAAATAAGCGTTTCATCCCCACCATCTTATAATCAAAATCTTTTCGTAATGCACCGAATTTCCGTGCGACATGAACAAGTTGCCAGCGGAGGTACGTGGAATTCTGCAGGATTGTTTTCATTAGATATTCTAACGTGTCTGGTTGTATTTTGAAAAGGATTTCCTTGATGCGCTCTGGTGGAATACGCCCAGGGAGTTCGAGATTGATTCGATACGCGTCGCTATTGATGCCGATGCTTTCACCGATAGCTTGTGCAAGCATCGCGGAGATCAGCCTGCCGAGTGTCTCGTTGATCTTCGTCCCGAAACAGGTGTTCAGGACCATGGTTTTATCCTCGACATCGATGGTTATAGTAGAATCAGTAGGGACGATGAATCCTGCCTTTTTTTGCGTATCAATGTAAGCGATAAATTTTTTCAATGTTCCTTCGTTGCAAGGATACTGCGTGATTTCTCTTTCCTCTGCGACGAACCTCCGAAGCATTCCTACTTCCTGAGCGACCTCGAAAGGTACTGGGATGTCCTCACCGATCCATGAAGGGATCGTCCCGATCTCTTTAATCGGAGAGACCAATAATTCTGTGTCCTCTCGCTTGATGATCATCCAGGGTCTTCCGCGCAGGATGAATTTCTCCCCCTCAAAACCTGAGGTCAGGACAAAGCTTTCATCAAGGGTGCCAATGGATTTTCTTGTGCTGATATCGATGACAGGATATGTTTTTTCATCAGGGATCATCGAGATGTTGTCAAGGAAATAATGACGAGAATTCGCCCGTTTGACTAAGAGTATTTGCTCATGTTCTTCGTCGATCCATATCGACCTCTGATCCTTTAACTGGGAGACAATTGATTGAAAAAGATCCCATGAAAGGGTCGAAAAAGGGTAGGATCGGATGATGATCTCATACGCGTTTTTTGCTGGTATCTGTCCATATTCCAGTGCCATGGAGATGATTTGATTGGAGAGAACTGAGAGGGGGTTCTGTCGCACATAAAACTGTTCTAATCTTCCAGCGAGTGCTTTGCGAGCGATCACGAGACTTTCTGAGAGGTCCTCAGGGTTGGTCGCGAGAACCATCCCTCGTGAGGTCTGACCGACTCGATGACCAGACCGACCAACTCGTTGAACGATACGGGTAACCTCCCGGGGGGAGTTGTACTGGATCACAAAATCAGTATCACCAACGTCGATACCAAGCTCAAGTGACGAGGTGCAGACTAGCGCCTTTAACGTCCCGTTTTTGAATTCGTTTTCCGCCTCGATGCGCGCATGTTTCGACAAGGAACCATGGTGAACACCGATGTTCAGATCATCCATCCAGAGGTGAAACCGCGAGGAAAGGATCTCCGCNCCATCCCTTGTGTTGATGAACAGGAGAGTGGAGGTGTGTTCGTCGATCAGTTCCTTGCATCGTCGGAGCAACGCAAAGGAGGTTGGTTCGATGGACAATTTCTCTGCTAAAGGATAATCCTCCTTTTTCACCGAGGGGAGTTCGACTCTGATATCGATATGTTTGGTGACGTCGATTTCCAGGATTTCAACAGGACGAAACAGTTTTTTTTCATATCCCCCGAGATATCGTGCCACCTCGTCAGGTAAACCAACGGTGGCGGAAAGACCGATCCGTTGAAACTCATGACCCGCATGTCGTGTGACCTCAAGTAATCGTTCCAGACCTACCGCAAGTTGAGCTCCTCGCTCGTCACTAGCTAGCTCATGGACTTCATCGATGACGACCCAACGGACGCTACCGAGATGCTTACGGATACGTCTGCCGGTGAACAGAATCTGCAGGGTCTCCGGTGTTGTGATCAGCATATCTGGTGGGGACCGTGCTTGTTTGGCACGTTCGCTTACCGATGTATCCCCGTGACGGACGGATACGGAAATACCAAGATGTTTCCCCCAGTCGAACGTCCGGCGTAGCATATCCCGGTTCAACGCCCGCAGCGGAGTGATGTACAGGATGGAGATCCCTGGTGCTGCTTTTTCAGGGCGGTTTTCTTTTTGTTGTAAGAACTGATGGAAGATGGGGAGCAACGCTGATTCTGTTTTTCCTAAACCAGTCGGTGCTATCAGAAGCACATGATTTCCGCTGAGAACTGAAGGGATTGCTTTTTGCTGTGGTTCTGTGGGATGCTGTATGTTGTTAGCGGAGAGAAGTTCTCGGATACGGGGATCTAGAAGGTTAAAAACCGATGTCATGGACAAGGATGCATTCTCACCCTGTATTTAGTATTTTTTACTTAAGAAAATATCGTTAATAAGCGATGGAAGAGAAATGAAAAACAGTTAATTACGAATGTTAGCCTTCGGTTTTTTTCATTCCAAGACAGATTTCTATGGAGGAGACATTTGACTTTCGACCATCCTCGTTGGTCACTACCTCGGTTCCTATATCAATACGTTTTACCTCAGCGTTTGTCATAAACCGGTTGTGGGTGATTTCTGCGGCATCGACAGCCCTGCTGATCGCGTTTCCTCTCGCTTTGATGAGCACTTCGGTAAAGGACCCGGAGTTTAAGACCGCCATGATGGCGGTGACATAATTCATTGGTGGCTTGTTTCCGACATAGATGATGTTGCTGTCGGAGTCCATTTTCTTTTTCTCATCCTTAGACATACCAAATCTTGCTCCCCTGAAAAATGGTTCACTTTCTTATTTTCTGGCAATTGAAAAGTCATTTCTCTTTAATAAAGGTTTTGTTTTTTTTAGAGAAAATCAAGATGGTATTTGAGTGTTTTATCCGTAATATAAACGTTCTTAGTCAGTGTTACTTGACACCAGATATTACAATTTCCGGCACCTTAAAAAAGTGCAGGGAAAGGGATTTGAACTTAAGGTTCCTGAAATGACAACGATTGCACTATAATTTCTTTTAAATTTATTTATCACTTGAAGTGTAAAATACTCCTATGAAATGCGCTACAATACCTACGCCCCAACCAAATACAGATCCAGACATTATAGCAAGTAATCCAGATAAGTCAGTTTTTGTCCACCAATATGCAATCATACCGATATTCACCACGAGATAACAAGCTAAATGGATATAAAACCATTTTTTACTCTTTCCATGTTTTGTTGCTTTTTTCATTAATTCCTCAGCGTTATCCATAAATCACCACAGATGTAAAATAGTATAGTATCTAATTAATTCTTTCTAAAAAAACAAAAAAAACATCCTACTAAGTATAAATTGTTTCGTAATAAATTTAGAAACGTGTAAAAAAAATGCATTGGCAGGGATTTGAACCCATGGAACAATTCTCTGGTTAATAAGTGAATAAAAAACCTATTAATAGGAGAACTTTGTTATAAAATTGTAAAGGGGCAGGAAAGTATGGATAAGAAACCTCTGATGATGATAAGTATCTGTGCTGTGGTTCTTCTTGTTCTGGGTTCATTGAATAATGTTGTTGGGTATCAATCAGTTCAATCATCAAACCAGAATGTCATCAAAGAGAAAATCAACCAAAAAGAGTTGTTGTTCCAGACCATCGCTGATATAGCAAACAACAAAGAGATACAAGGAATCATTCTGAAATCCCAGATGAATCGGGGGATATTCCCAGCATCAGATATTCCTGTGTTAACGAAGAACCAAATCAGACAGATGTATTTCATTGGTCTGATTCTTTCAAAGGTTGTCAGTACATCTAGGATGCAATCAATGATTGGGAAGTATCAATTCGATAATCAGGAAATACAAAAGGAGATATCTGCTGTGATAGAAAAGAATACTCCACTTATCACTGAGATAACTCTATTATCATCTCAAAAGTGTGAGTGTGAAGCAACCACCACTGAACAAAAAACATCCCACATAACTCAAACAGGCTACCCAACACTTTTCTGTGGCATATTAAAACTCATATTCTTTGCCTTATTTTTAATTCTATCCCCCATGGTTCTCATCGAGGAACTGTTCCATTATACAATATATGAATCCTTAGGAAAACTCATTATTCTTATTACCTATCCAATATGGTATCCCATTATGATTCTGTTCGTTATCTCATATTATTTAGGGATGAGGATATGCGGTTGGTATGAATGGCCGACCACTTCGCGTGCATTCCCCGAAGACCTGGCAGGGGACATCCTATGAAAATAAAATGGTTGACCATTGGAATTATTTTTTTATTCCTTGGAATCGCATGTTCACCAGGTCTCACTGCTGAGAAAATACAAGAACAATCAACAATCGATCAATACCCAGAGATAACACCTGTTCGAATCCATTGTTACGAATATAACTCTGATGGATGTATTGAAAAGAACACGATACTGCTTCCAAAAAATGAGTATCGAAAAATGACACAAGCACTCTCATTAACATCATCACTAGAAGAAAAACTAGGGGTATATCAGAGATATAGTGTGATACCGTCAGACGTCACAATCCAAAGCCTAAAAGAACAATTTGACTACTATATCACCACGAAAAACATCAATGTCTCTGCCATCAAAAAATATGTTAATGTTAGGGAAACGATATCGGAAATAAATGAGATTACAAATTCACATTGTAAAATTCAAGCAGGAGGTCAACTAGGTATCCACATAAACGTAGGAATGAGTCCAATTACTCGATGGGGAAACTTCATCCAATTCCCATTCTTCTGGAACGTCTGGGTTTTCTATTTAGGGTTACCAGAGTTGTTCTTCATGCCACTGTATATCCCAGGGATTGATCTTTGTGATTTTAATATTGATTTTTTAGGTGGATATGTCACAACCTCGGATGGTGATCTCCCAGATGGAGAAGCTAGTTTTTGGACGATGGCAATGATAATACTTGGGTTTATTGGTTATTACGTCGAGGATATTCCTTTGCCTTTTTTCAATATCAATAATAATTATTTTGGGTATGCAGCATTCATTAAAGCAGTTGGCAAACCCATCGAATATTCAGAAGTATCTGGAATACGATAAGGAACAGAGAAGAAATGAAAAAGAAATGGTTGGCGGTTGGAATCATTCTCTTGTTTATTGGTGTAGCAATTTTACCAAATATTTGTGCCGAAATACAAAAAGAGAGGTTAAGACAAAAAGAATCGTTTACTAATACACTACTTTTGAAAGCCCATACCAAGATAAGAATTCGTGATAACTCTGATTTTGTATCGCGGAATGGAGTTGTTGGGGGGCGTGGAACAAAGGACGATCCTTATTTGATTTCTGGTTGGAATTTTAATGGCATTAGTTGGAAAAAAATAAGCACCAGAATTGAAAACTTAATGTCTCGAATTGATTTTTATAATCATCCATATCGATTTGCATTAGTTTTTCTTTTTCTCTTTGCCCTTTATACCCTATTTAATCCAAGTGCAATTAGAATACAAAATACCAATAAATATGTGATAATCCGGGGGAATAATTTTGAAAATTGGACAAGAAGCATTTCAATCATTAATGCGACTCATGTCATAATTGAAACTAATACTATTAATATAGAATCCAACCCTCTTTATGGAAGTAACACTGGTATTGACCTTAGCAGAACCAATTCAATTTCAATCGAAAGAAATACAATCTCTTCATGTTATTATGCAATTCATATCGAAGGGAATAACACTTATGTTGAAGAAAATCAGATACGAAATTGCCAGGCGGGCATTGGTGCTGATGGTTCAAATGTCTTTATTCGAAAAAATACTATATTATCGATAAACGGATTATGCAGTATATTACTTGTAGATGTTAAAGGAACTGCTCTTGTCGAGGACTGCTATATTCAAAATTGCACATTTGATGGGGGAATTATCTGTTTTAATAAAACAGAACAAGCAATCATCAGGAATAATACACTCATTCATTCCCGGGGTTTCGCTGCTATCACAGGTGATTCAGGGTTGATTGAAAATAATACCATTGTTGACAGTGATACAGGGATACAATGCGAATATTCGATTATCCAATATAATTTTGTAAAATCATGTGCTATAGGTATTGCAGTGAACGGACCGTCAAATATTATGCATAATAATATTTCACTGAGTACAATAGGAATTGGCTGTTATTATAATCCCGGGGGTCATTCATTTATTCTAAACAATTCTATTCATAACAACCATAAAGGAATTTACTGTATCGGAGATAGAAATCCTTTCATTCACGATAATAATATTTACGAAAACAATGCGGGATTTGTTTATGAAGGTGGTTCCATAATCAACGCAACTCACAACTGGTGGGGCGCAAGTGATGGACCAAGCGGATCTGGTCCAGGAAGCGGAGATTCAGTTAGCGATGATATAAATTATATTCCCTGGTTAACCTCACCAAATCCAAATGCTGGACGATAAGATGACAGGTAATACTTTATTGAAAAAAGAAATCTCAATTATTACTGTTATTTTTTTAATCAGCATTGGTATTATACCAAGTATCAATCAGAGTGTCGTCAAAGCATCCAATGACAACGACCTTATAGAAGTCACCACCCAAGCATATGGCATCAATGGATATGGGGATACCACCGTGAAACTCACCAGAGAACAATATCAGAACTTGGAACGGTATCTGGTTGAGTTCAGGGAACGATTGAACCAGACGACAACCAGGGACGAAGCTGTTCCTATTTTCAAGGATGCTGTGGTGGAGTTGGATAAGTATAGGTTGTTACCGAACGGAATGAGCGTTGAACGAGCACAAAATCTGGTAACATTTAGTACTCGTAAAGTATCGCAACTAAGACCTATAAAACCGAACATTTTAAGACAATCCAATTCACTAAGTAATAACAATACCATTGACTTCCTTTGTATGATTGCAGGGGAAAGTACTAATACATATTTTCAAACATTGCTGAATAGTGCTATTATATTTTTAAGTGGATTGTTTTTGATTCTCCCTAGTTTTTTCATATTAGGTGCTTTTATTTGGTCTGTAATCCATAATGTTGATAGCGTTCCATTATACATTCTAGCAATAATTGCTACTGCTGTAGACACAGGATTATTAGGGGTGGTCTTTCCTTTTTTACTCACACATAGTGGCATCTCTGCAGTTGGAATCATTAGGTATGCTTCAAGTCAAGGATGGATTCATTTAACCGTACATTCAAATGTCTGGGTAAATGGAACATTCAACGGTAGTTTCCCCACAATACCAAATTCAGATTTTACATTTATGGGTTCTCCTGGTGTAATCGGTTTCACTGGACTACATTTGAAAACAAATGCCGCTTCCCATAAGTCATATTATTTTGGTACTGCTCTTGTTGTTGCTGTTACATCTTAATTAAATGAATAGAGACCCTCTGAAATTGTCGAATGACGTGAGGAGATTTTCACGCCCTTCTGTTGAGTTGAGAAAAGGATATCAAAACCGCTGGGTACTATGTTTTAGTGATGGAAAACCAATTAAAAACCACTAGAACTGACTTTACCCGTAATAATGCCCACTTGGTTCTTTTTCCTCATCTTTTCCTTCATGGGGTTTTACGTCAAGGACATCAATGGCCAAGATCGCATGTAACGGGACGATACGGATTTTTTCAGTTACTTCCTTAGGTTCCGTGGAGAGTTCAATGACAAGGCCTGCTTCTTCGATGCCTATCGTGGCATACCCTCGGAACACTCCTTCGGTTTCCAGGGAGCTGTCGCGGCCGCCGATGGAGATGATCTTATAGCGTGATCCTTCGGTGAGTTTCCAGTCTTCCTTTTTTTCCATTGCGTCACTTCCTTTTTGTTTCGATGAGTCGTTGAAGATGTTCGACTGTCTTGCCGTAATTCTCAACTGCTACTTTAATATGTGCTTCGACGAAGTTCCATGCTTTCTCAAAGTTCCCGTATCGTAACCGGTATGCTTTTTTCTGTTGTTTAGAGACTTCATCAAACACGGAGACTTCCTCAAGGATATCGAACCCTTTCAGTTTGTTGAGATGCCGATACACGGTCGGTCGGGAGGTTTTCAGGGTTGCTGCGATGTCATCGACAAACCATGCCTTTGTCGGGTGTTTGAGGAAAAAATCCGCGAATATCTTGTAGGGGATCAAGGGATCAGATCCTTTAGAGAGATACCCGATTTGTTCGAAGAACATCTTCGCCGCGGTATCAAAATCTTCCTCACCAGTGAGTGGTGTGTTACTAACAATCTGCATTTCAAAGCCCATAACCGCACCCGTCTCACCCTGAATACATTCGTCAATTAATAACGTTTCTTTAACAAAGAAAAGGAAAAAAAATGAATAGGTAGCGGATCAGGCTTTACATTAGAGGAGAGGAAGATACGTCTCCACTTCCCATTTGGTTACCTGTAACCGATAAGTGTCCCATTCTTTTCGTTTCACATGAATCAGATTCTCAAAGACATGATCCCCGAGGGTTTCCCGAACCAGGTCACTCTTACTCATCACCGCTATCGCATGTCCTAGGCTTTCCGGGAGCTGCTCAATACCATATTTTTGACGCTCTTCTTCGGATAATGCGTAGATGTTCTTCTCCACCGGGGCTGGTGCCTCAAGTTTGTCTTCGATGCCTCGTAACCCTGCAGCAAGCATCACGGAAAATGCGAGGTACGGGTTGCAGGCGACATCAGGGTTCCGCAGCTCACAACGCGTGCCATTCCCACGCTTCGACGGGATACGGATGAGCGCACTGCGATTCCGGTTCGCCCAAGAGATATACGTCGGCGCCTCATAACCAGGAACGAGCCGTTTATAGGAGTTCACGGTCTGATTCAACACACACGAGAGATCCTTTATGTATTTCAGCAGACCAGCGATGAACTGGTACGCCACCGGACTAAGCTGGTTTTTATCAGACGGATCAAAGAATGCATTGGAACCATCGAATGTGAAGAGCGACTGATGGGTATGCATCCCAGAGCCACATTGTCCAAAGAGTGGTTTTGGCATGAACGAGGCATGAAGATTATGTTTGGTCGCAATGACCTTTGTGATATATTTCAGGGTGATCACCCGATCAGCGGTAGATATCGCATCCGCGTAATGAAAGTTAATCTCCTGCTGACCATCCGCGCATTCATGATGAGCAGTATAGGGTTGGATCCCGACAGCCTCCAGCGCCAGAGAGATGTCCGCCCGGACCCCCTCAGCAAGATCACGATGTGACAAATCAAAATACCCTGCGGTGTCGTTTGGAACGATTGTAGAGTCTTCACCATTTTTTTTAAACAAAAAAAACTCGCATTCAGGACCAGTGTTGTAGACATAGCCAAGCTTCGCGGCCTTATCAACCATTTTTTCCAAAATATATTTCACATCACCTTCGAATCGTTTCCCGTTCGGCTCGTAGATATCACAGTTCAGCTTCGCGGTTTTCCGTTCCTCGACAGTTTCTGGAAGGATCACGAAACTTGCTGGATCTGGTTTTGCGATTTTATCCGACTCCTCAATCGTAGCATAACCCGCGATCGATGATGCATCAAAAGGAACACCTTCATCTAAGGCGGACTGAAGTCCTTGAGCAGGGATGACAATGTTCTTCGGTGACCCAAGAATGTCGATAAACTGTAATCGGATAAAATGAACATTGTTTTCTCGAACCATAGCTAAAACAGATTCTTTATTCAATGATTTCATCGTATATGTGCTTATCATATTCCTCACCTATTGTTGGTATTCGTAAGGACAAAAATGATTCATTTCTGTCACGCAGGCTGTATAAAGATTCTGTTTTAATAGCTTATCGAATCTCCTGTTCTTTACAAATGGAAACAAAGTTTTTTCAAAACATATCTGTTTATTAGGACGTTTTTCGAAACAGGGGATATAGGAACGTTTAATTAGAGGCTCTGCATTAAATAATTATATCTATAATATAAAAAAATAAATCGAAGGGGAATTTTAAATGAATGGAAAAATAAAATATTTCATAATAAGCCTAATCGTCTGTGCATTGTGCATCCCGACAGCATTGAACGCCACGGGAAATACGGTGTTTTCCCAAGGGAATAGGACGATCATGAATGAACGAAGTATCATGGTGCCCGCCTCATCAGTTCTCATAAAATTATGGGATGAACAATTAGACACCGGTGCAGAAGTGTCGTTTTATTCAATCAGTTTAGATGGTGGAAAAACCATTGCAAGAACTGTTCAACCATCCTATGAACTTGGTCTTCGGTACGCACGCTTCGACCCCTTGANNGGGGAACCAGCGATCATACCTCTGCTTGCTGCAAGCGATGATACCCATCTGTATATCGTCCAGTTCTTCACTCAGCCTCTTGAAGAATTCCAAGAAGCGATCACCACGTACGGTGGTATCGTACGGCATTATATCGCTCAATACGCGTATCTCGTGGAAATGACCGGATCAGTCCGCACAGAGGTAGAAACACTCCCCTATGTCCGATGGATAGGAATGTATCACCCTGCGTACCGACTTGAGGAATTCATGCTCGATAACCTAGAAAACGCGTACCAACGCTATCCTTTGAAACAATATAACATCCAGGTGCTCTCTGTTGAACAAAAAACTGCAGTGAGTGAACGGATACGCTCGATTGGAGGACTCGTCAACAAAGCGGATGCAGGAAAGTTCCTCATCGAGGCTACCTTGACCCCTGATCAGCTCTTTCAGATGATCCGCTGGGATGAAGTCCTGTTTGTTGATCGATGGAGCCCGTATGAGGCGGATATGGATATCGCACGGGAGATCGGTGGCGCGAACTACATCGAGTCTGTCGCAGGTTATAATGGGAGCGGCGTCCGAGGGGAGGTATTCGATGCGGGATTTAATCTGGTTCATGTTGATTTCCAATCACGTCCATTAATCCCACATGGGAGCGTCGGAAGTGACTATCATGGCGCCTCGACCTCAGGGATTGTCTTCGGGGATGGAACCGGTAACCCGCAGGCTCGAGGGATGCTTCCCGCAGGTCAAGGGATCGTCGGCGATTACAATTATATCGGCTTAGAGGGGACGAATCGATATATCCATACCGGGGAGTTAGGTCAAGATCCGTACTATGGAGTGTTTGAGACCTCGAGTGTCGGTAGCGATCGGACGACCGAGTACACCACGATATCCGCAGACACCGACTCCGCACTTTTTGATTTCGACGTCCTGCATTGCCAGTCACAAAGCAATGCTGGTGACCAAATGTCTCGGCCACAGGCATGGGCAAAGAACATCGTTTCTGGTGGAGCAGTCTATCATCAAGATACACTGACAAAAACCGATGACGAATGGAACTATGGGGCAAGTATTGGACCAGCCACAGATGGAAGAATCAAACCTGACCTCTGTTCTTTTTATGATTGGATATTCACCACAACAGGAGGGAGTCCGACCGCTTACACCGATAACTTTGGTGGTACAAGCGGGGCAACACCCATCATCGCGGGTCATTTCGGATTATTCTATCAGATGTGGTCTGATGGCATCTTCGGAAACGATGTTGACCCGGATGGAACAGTGTTCGAGAACCGTCCGCATATGACGACAGCAAAAGCCATGATGATCAACACTGCTGAACAATACCCTTTCAATGGAACATCCGAGGATTTGACCCGGATGCACCAGGGATGGGGGATGCCCTCATTGAAGAATATGTACGATTTACGAGATAATTTCTATATCATCAATGAAGAGGATGTCCTTGAAAACCTTGAGGTATCAACCCATATTGTTGCAGTGGAGTCAGGTTCACCGTATTTGAAGGTCACCATGACCTATGCAGATCCTGCGGGAAACCCTGGTGTCCCGACACAGCACCGCATCAATGATTTGACATTGAAGGTCATTTCCCCCTCAGATGTCGAGTACTGGGGGAATTATGGCCTGAAGACAGGTGTCTGGTCCCAGCCAGATGGGACTCCTGATACGAAGGATACCGTGGAATGTGTCTTCATCCAGAATCCAGAAGTCGGGTCTTGGACAATCCAGGTAAAGGCCGATGAGGTAATCCAGGATTCTCACGTGGAGACACCAGAGTTGGATGCAGACTATGCTTTAGTGGTCAGCCCCGTGCTGTCCGGGCCGTTCCCACCAACAGTCAATGGATCAACCCAAGGTGACGTGGGGAGACAGATGGATTTCACCTTCGTCACAACCGATCCAGGGAATTCAAATATCTATTACTGGGTTGAATGGGGTGATGGAGATCACACCGAATGGTTCGGCCCTTCAGCCTCTGGAACCCCGGTCATCATCTCACACACCTGGTCTGAGCAAGGGAACTACTCGATCACTGCGAAAGCAAAAAACCTGCTAGGAACTGAAAGTGGCTGGTCGGAACCCTTTGATCTCACCATCATCGCGCCACAGCTCGAGATAGGTATGGTCTCTGGTGGACTGTTCAAGATAAAAACCGTCATCAAGAACACAGGTGCTATAGATATTACAAAGGTACAATGGAATATCACGCTCTCAGGGAATGTGTTCCTAGGTAAACAGACCGGGGGAAGCTTGTTAAGTATTGCACCTGGCGGGGAACGGACGATCAGCTCGGATTTCATCCTAGGGTTTGGCAGAACGGTTATCACCGTCTCCGCGACACACCCCTACAGCTCAGCGACCATCACACAGAACGCGACAGTACTGCTGTTCTACATCAAAGTGTAAACAACACAGCTATCACTCTTAAAAACACGGTAAGCCGTGTTTTTTTTTTTATTTTTTTGCAGAGAGCAAAAGATTTACATAGGGTTATGAAAATCAACACTTCAATGAAAAGTACACTACGATGCCAAACATGTCAGAACACATATCCTTCATCTGAGCCACGATGGAAGTGTACCTGCGGCGGGCTTTTAACCGTCGATTTTCATGCCCGGTTCCCTCTAGAAAAAATCAAAAAAAGAAAACCAACCCTCTGGCGATACCGGGAAGCACTTCCCATAAACCAGGATCGTTCTATCGTCTCGTTTGATGAAGGATTTACCCCGCTCATCCCGGAGGAGTTGTTCGGGAAAAACGTTTTGATTAAACAGGAATATCTGTTCCCAAGCGGATCGTATAAGGACCGTGGCGCATCAGTCCTGATCAGTAAAATAAAGGAGCTGGGACTCAAAAACGTCGTTGAGGACTCTTCCGGAAACGCTGGTGCTGCGATAGCGGCGTATTGCGCAAAGGCATCCATCGAGTGTCATGTCTATGTCCCTGAGAAAACCTCCCCTGAAAAGCTCCTGCAGATCACACGGTACGGGGCTCATATGCATAGGATAAAGGGGAGTCGGCAGGATACCGCACAGGCAGCATTGCTTCATGCGCAGACAACATATTATGCGAGTCATTATTGGAACCCGTTTTTTTTCCAGGGAACAAAAACCTGGGTCTTTGAAATCGTTGAACAGCTCGGGTGGAAATCACCTGACGTTCTGATTGTCCCCGTGGGTAACGGTACTTTGCTCTACGGAGCGTATATCGGTTTAAAGGAACTGCAACATGAGGGGATCATCGACGATCTTCCGAAGATTATCGGTGTGCAAGCGAAGAACTGCGCACCATTATCTGATGCATGGAAAAACAATGGTACGTCAATCACCCGTAAAACCTCAAAAGAGACCATCGCAGAAGGTATCGCTATTACCGAACCTGTGAGAGCAAACGATATTCTTCATTCAGTAAAAGAAACAAACGGTGATATCCTTTCGGTAAGCGAAAAAGAGATACGTGATGCATTAGCCGTTATGGGGAAAAAAGGATATTATATTGAGCCGACATCAGCGGTTGCTGTCGCAGGTTTTAAGAAATTAAATATGAGAAAAAATAATTGTGTGATAATACCATTGACGGGACATGGGCTTAAAACTAAAAAAATTCTTCCATAAAAAGTTTAAATCAATTGAATAAAAATTTCTCCTTTATCAATATTGTTATGCGCTTTTCTTCATAGAAATTGAGAGAAAGTATTAAAAGGAAATACTGATACCAAACCACAAAAAATAATGGAGGCATATTAATGGAGAAATCTGTCGAAGAGTTCATGATAAAAGTAAAAGAAAAAAACCCAGGGGAGAAAGAGTTTCATCAAGCAGTTCAAGAAGTCGTTGAAAGTCTCATGCCATACATTCAGAAAAATCCGAAATATAAAAAGGCAAAAATATTAGAACGAATGGTAGAACCTGAACGGGTCATTTTGTTTAGAGTACCCTGGTTAGATGATAAAGGAGAAATACAAATTAATAGAGGGTACCGCATTGAAATGAATAGCGCGATAGGACCATACAAAGGTGGACTTCGTTTTCATCCTAGCGTCACTTTAAGTATTTTAAAATTTTTAGCATTTGAACAGGTGTTTAAAAACAGTTTGACGACACTACCAATGGGCGGTGGGAAAGGAGGATCTGATTTTGATCCAAAAGGAAAAACCGACAACGAGGTCATGAAATTCTGTCAGTCTTTTATGACCGAATTACAACGACATATCGGCCCAGATACAGATGTTCCAGCGGGGGATATCGGTGTTGGTGGTCGTGAGATCGGTTTTATGTTCGGACAGTACAGAAGACTTAGGAATGAATTTACTGGAGTGCTTACGGGTAAGGGATTGAACTGGGGTGGTAGTTTGATACGGCCCGAAGCAACCGGATATGGTTCCACGTACTTTGCTTCAGAAATGCTGAAGACAAAAGGAGAGTCATTCAAAGGAAAAACCTGTGTTGTATCAGGGTCNGGGAATGTTGCGCAATATACTGTAGAAAAAATAAATCAACTTGGCGGAAAAGTAGTCACCCTTGTCGGATTCTTCAGGGACCATCTATGATCCTTCTGGTATCGATGATAAAAAACTCGTCTATCTCATGGAACTGAAAAATGTTCAACGCGGACGTATCAAAGAATACGCAGAGAAATACAAATGCGACTATGAAGCAGGAAAAACACCATGGCATTTCCCTTGTGATTGTGCATTTCCTTCAGCGACACAGAACGAAATTAGCAAACAAGATGCAAAAACACTCGTTGATAATGGCTGTATCCTAGTCGCAGAGGGAGCAAATATGCCAACAACACCTGAAGGTGTCGAGATTTTTATCGAAAATAAGATTCTCTATGGACCGGGAAAAGCAGCAAACGCAGGCGGTGTGGCAACCAGTGGCCTGGAGATGTCACAAAATAGTGCTCGTATCTCTTGGAGCCGAGAGGAAGTCGATAAAAAACTACAATGGATTATGGCACAAATTCATAACTCTTGCGTGAAATATGGAAAAGAAGGCGACTTCGTCAACTATGTAAAAGGTGCCAATATCGCAGGATTTGTCAAAGTCGCTGATGCCATGATCGACCAAGGACTCATTTAAAACAATCCTTTCTTCTTTTTTATTTTTCTTTCTCTCTGGTTCAAGTAAAAAAAAAAAGGACATCCATGAAGAAAAAACCTATTGCTATTCGCAAGGGAACCGAAGAAGATTTGAAGGAATTTTTTGAATTATACTGGATATCCTCTTTGGAACATACCCATTATAGTGGCACCCTCGATAGCCTGAAACCAAAGGAGAAATGTCAAAAATATATCATGAATCATCAACAAGAATTGATTAAGGATCCAAATCAATTTTTTCTTGTGGCAGAAGATGAAAAAAAAGTTATCGGAATCATCACAGGACATGTAGGAGAAAGAGATGAAGCCCGTGTCTATCGAATAGAACGCATAGGTTTTATCGATGAGGTTTGTGTCCATCCTGGATATCGCCATAGGGGGATTGGAAATAAGTTACTTGAGGCAATGCTTGCTCAGCTCTATGCACGGGATATTGATTTTGTTGGAGTAGGTGTCGCTTTTAAAAACCCAGCGTTTCATTTCTATAAATCCTATGGGTTTACACCTGAAGGGATGTGGCTTATTCAAAAAAAGAAATCATTTACGAAGAAAAAAGAACAAGGTAGAAAATAAAGAACTAATCATGATAAAAGAGATGTTCAAAAAATTCTGCGTGTTCATGGGCTTCTTTGTAACTCATCGCATGACTAATCATCAAATCAAGTTCAGCATATTCGTGCGCAAGAATCGATCTTCGTCTTTCAATGTCTTCATAGACATTTTTTCGTATCCAAATTTCGTTTTCTGGTATATTATATCGCAGATGCACCGGGAGTTCATTTTGTGGAACAAGACCGTGTAATGCAATATACTCTCCCATTTCTTCATTGCTTTTTACAACAATTTTGAAATATAACCATGGTTCATGCGTCCAGCATGATTTGATGACTTCACGATAGAATACCTTTTCTTTTACCGTTCCATGTTGTTCAGGCGGATAGATTTGAGAAGAAGTTTGTGAGGTTGATGAATCCTTTTTATTTTCTTCTTTTTCATTCAGTTCATTAGAATCATTTGTCATATATTTTCTCCTTAATTATANTAGAGTTTTTATTTTCCGATATAGGTTCGAAATAATTAACATTATNACTATTCTTCTTGAAAGAATCCTATGTAGGTTGTAAATTTTACTGCATCCCGATATAAATGTAGGTATCGAACATGAATTATATAAAAACATCCTTCAAAACGATAGCAATAACACATTTTTTCTACATATTTTCCATTTATTCCCTAATTCCTAAATTATTTATATAAGATTACAATTCATGGTGGGCGAAGAAGAGGCGTATGTAATATGCAAGTTAAACAAGACTTAAAGCACGAAAAAGGAACAACCGGAGTTTTTCGAAAAGAAAAAGAAGGTTTTAACCCATTTAAAATGGCTCAACAACAATTTGATAGAATTGCAGACCACCTTGAACTTGATGAACAGACACGAGAATTATTACGATTTCCACTGCGAGAATATAGTTTTTCAATCCCGATTCACATGGACGACGGTTCTATGAAAGTATTTCGAGGTTTTCGAGTTCAACACAACGACGCACGAGGGCCCTGCAAGGGCGGAATTCGCTTCCATCCGCAAGAAACACAGGACACTGTTCGTGCATTATCAATGTGGATGACCTGGAAATGTTCAGTTGCTGATATTCCCTTGGGCGGAGGAAAAGGCGGAATTATCTGTGATCCGCACAATCTCTCAGAACGTGAACAAGAGAAACTATGCAGAGGTTGGGTACGTCAAATTGCCCGCGATATTGGACCAGTCCGCGATGTCCCAGCACCGGATGTGATGACGAGTGGACAACACATGCTATGGATTATGGATGAGTATGAAACGATCATGGGCGGACAATACCCTGGGTTAATCACTGGAAAACCAGTGGAACTTGGTGGATCACGCGGTCGGACAGAGGCCACAGGTTATGGATTAATCTATATTCTTCGAGAATTACTAAAAGAAATGAAAATGGATATCACAAAAACAACAGCCGCGTTACAAGGGTTTGGAAATGTTGCTCGTTATGCAGCTGAATTATTCATCCAATATGGCGGCACTATCGTCTCGGTTTCATGCTGGGATCAGACAGAAAATAGCACCTATTGTTACTATAAAAAAACTGGAATAAACCTTGAGGAACTCGTGAAAATCACAGATCGTTTTGGTACCATTGATAAAAAACAAGCAGAAAAACTTGGTTATCAGGTTATGCCTGGCGACGATTGGTTAACACAGGATGTTGATATTCTCATACCTGCTGCCCTTGAACATTCAATTATCGAAGAGAACGTTCAACAGATAAAACCACGGGTAAAAGTCGTCATCTGTGGTGCGAATGGCCCGATAACACCAGAAGCCGAGGATTATCTTGAGAAGAAAGGTGTTGTTGTCATCCCTGATTTCCTTGCTAACGCTGGTGGTGTTGTCTGTAGTTATTTCGAGCAAGTACAAAGTAACCAGAATTACTATTGGACAAAAGAAGAAGTTCTCGGGAAACTTGATAATAAAATGACTGATGCATTTTATAAGGTTTGGGAGTTATCAAAACGGAAGAAAGTACGGGTCAGCGATGCGGCATATATGATTGCAATTTCTCGTGTCGCTGAGGCATGCAAGATGCGAGGCTGGGTGTAAGAAGACCATATGAACATCCAGTTCAACGATAAAGAAAAAAAAATCATCAGTTGCATCGAAGAAATCACGGGTATCACTCCGTCTATTGTAAAACAACAGGAACTTGAGAAAGAGCAACACGTTGAACCATATTATATTAAAGAGATTCTCCTCATTTCTTCTTCTTTTCATTTTTTCCAATTAGAAGAGGAAGGTCGATTAAGTTTTCTTTTGCAGGAATATACGGCATCATACGGACGGAAATCACTTCCGAAAATAACACATGTAGAGAGCAAAGAGGATTGTATCAATCTTCTGATGAATCAACCATTTGATCTTGTTATTATTTTTGATAAAATCAATGACATCGATAGTTACATCCTAGGAAAACAAATCAAAACAATAACCGATATACCAATCGTTCTTTTGGGGAATAGTATAACAGAACTGATGAAAGTCGAAGAGATAAATACAGAAAACATTTTTAATAAAATCGTAACCTGGAACGGCGATGGAAAAATCATTCTTACAATCATTCAGCTTATCGAAGATACAGTCAATATACATAAGGACCAACAACTTGCAAATCATGGTCGATATGTGTTATTAATCGAAGACTCGATCCAATATTATTCGTCCTATCTTCTTTTACTCTATGATGAAATCCATGGTTTTCTCCAAAGTATGTTATCTGATTCTTTATCAGAGGAACAATTAGTCCTTCGTCTCAGCACCCGGCCAGTGCTTTTACATGTACAGGATTTTGATGCTGCAGAACAATTGTATCATACAAATAAGAAGAGAATCATTGGCATCATTACAGATAATAATCTTGATCGCGGAGGAAATAAAACTTCTCGAGTTGGCGAAAAAATCGCTCAGTTTATAGAGAGCGATAAATTGAATATTCCGATTCTTATTCAGTCATCTGAACCTCATAAAGGGAATCTTCCAGAAGGACTGCAGCTTCGATTTGTATCAAAAAAGGAACCAACTCTAGCACTAATCATTAAAGATTTTATCAATGAATGTCTTGGTCCTAGAGAGATAGTCCTGAAAGATTCAAATCAAAAAGAAATCTTTCGAATTAGAAACATGAATGATTTAGAGAATGCGGTATTGTCAGTCAATGATAGTATTCTTACCTCCGCGATAGATCAACATATATTTTCTCGTTGGCTTCGTGTTCGAGGTGAGGCTGATCTTGCAGATAAAATACAGAGTATTGAAACTGAGATTCATAAAGCTGATGAGTTACGAAAACAACTAATCGATGTACTTGAACAGTATAAATATGCACAGACACAATCTTCAGTCACACCATTTGATCGGACTTCTCTTCCCTCACATCTTGAGATAAACCGTATTGGCAATGGAGCTCTTGGAGGGAAGGCTCGGGGACTTTCCTTTCTAGCAAAACTTGTTTCAAAATACATATCTGATGATATGTTTCCAAATCTGCGAATTTCTATACCACGTACACTGGTGATTTCTACCGATATCTTTGATGCTTTTTTAAAACAAAATTCCTTGCCCAGTGATGAACTTTTTGTCCTGCCTGATGAACGGATTGCATTAAAATTTATGTCCGCGAATCTCCCCGCGACGGTTCTTGGAGACCTGCGAACATTTATACATAACACACGAAAACCATTAGTGGTACGATCCTCAGGAGTCTTGGAAGATTCATTATTACAATCCTTTGCTGGAATCTATGATTCTATATTGTTGCCTAACGAGTCATGGGAAACAGATTTTCGGTTTCAGGATGTTTGTAACGCGGTTAAATATGTGTATGCATCAACATTTTTTGAAAAAGCACGGACCTATATCAAATCAACGCCGAAAAATATTGGTGACGAAAAAATGGCGGTGATTATACAGGAAGTGATTGGACAAAAACATGAGACGTTTTTTTATCCAGCGATATCGGGGGTAGCAAAATCCTTTAACTATTACCCCTCTGGTGGCTGTAAACAGGAAGAAGGGATTGTCTATCTCGCACTCGGTCTTGGAAAAGCTATTGTGGATGGAGGAAGTACATTTGGTTTTTGCCCGGAGAGTCCTACAATACCATTATTTGGGACCCCAAAAAACTTCATGCGATATGCTCAACGTAAATTCTACGCATTAAACCTAAAATCGGTATATAGGATCGTCGAACGAAACGAAGAAACTTCGTATAGCATCCTTGGGATTGATGACGCAAGACGACATGGGATTCTTGACAAGATTGCATCAACGTATGTACGTCAAGATGATAGTCTTTACCCGGGTATCTATGAAGGAGGGTCATTGGTCATTGATTTCGGTCCAATCACTCAATATGATGCGATTCCATTGGCAAAAGCTTTGAAATTATTGTTACGCATCAGTGAAATGACTCTAGGATATCCTGTTGAGATAGAATTCGCATTAAATCTCTCCATGACAGATTCGGAAAAATCTGAATTAGTTATTCTACAAATTCGTAGTATGGTTCCACCAGGTCGAACAAGTGATATTGTGATAGGTGATTTCAATGAAGACACGGATCTTTGTTATAGTGAAAATGCTTTAGGGAATGGTATTTTTGATACCATCCAGGATATCGTTTATGTAAAACCCTCCTTTGATATGTCGAACTCACCTCAAGTCGTTGGTCAAGTTCGTTCATTCAATTTAAAATTAATGGGAGAAAAAAAACCGTATATCCTTATTGGACCGGGTCGTTGGGGTTCTGCGGATCATTGGTTAGGAATTCCAGTGATATGGAGTGATATCGCTGGTGTGAAAGTTATTATCGAAACTCCATTTAAAGAACGTGCGATAGACCCCTCGCAGGGATCGCATTTCTTCCATGATCTCATTTCATCTCAAGTTGGTTATATTATCACAAAAGAAGATAAGAGAAATATCAGTATGAAATGGCTTGAATCCCTTCCCTTTGTCGAAGAAATGCCAGACGTAAGACATGTACGCTTATTAGACCCACTTGAAGTAAGAATCGATGGAAAACAAGGAAAAGCAGTCATTCGGCTAAGGAAAAGTAATAAATAACCGGATTAAATTCAGGCTTATAAAACGGGGCGGGATTGCACCATATGACGATGGAGACAACAATGGCAGATAAAACAGATTTCACGAAATATCAAAAAAAAGATGACCAAAATACCGCGGGTATTGCACCGAACGGTACGATGATCCATGAACTAAAGGAGCGTGTAAAAGAACTCAACTGTTTCTATCGTATCACCAAAATAATAAGAAACAGTAAATTATCCGTCGATGAGGCTTTACAAGAAATCGTAAAAGTTATTCCGCCGGCTTGGCAGTACCCTGAAATTACATGTGTTCGTATCTATCTTGAAGGGAGAGAGTTTAAGACAGATAATTTTCAACAAACCAATTGGAAACTTGATAGTAATATTATTGTCGATGAGAAAATTATTGGTGTCTTAGAGGTATTCTATCTCGAAGAACAATCGCAAGCTAACGAAGGACCGTTTCTGACTGAAGAACGTAAGTTGATCGATGCGATTGCTGACTTATTAAGTAAGTTTATCGAAGAACGACGAATCAAAGAGGAACTAGAGCGACAACGACAGAAACTCGACTATGTCGAAAAAATGATGAAAGCTGAAGGAGAGCCATTAGCAAAAATAAGATCAGATGAAAAAAAACAGGATTGGGAAGTCATCCTTGATCTTTTAGCAAAAACAGATCCTCGGACATTACTGCGATTAACCAGAAAAATGGCGTATCACCTCTATCGGATGGAAAATGAAAAAATCACTACCCTTTTAAATAAAATCACACCTGTTGATAATGATTCCGCAGCAGTAAATTGGCGTAGTGTCAATATGTCAACTCCTCGCGAGGATCTTGAAACTTTCTTATCCATCCAAAAACAAGTCTTTGAAATTGCAAAAGAAAGCATCCCTGCTGATGTTATATCCACGTTATTTGCCAATTGGATGATGCAGGATAAAGCTCGTCCCCTGCTGCTCATGTCACAAAAAACAGGGATTCCTCTGGTTGAAATTGCTGCTGAACTAAATAGGTTTTTTGATCAAGAAGACGTGGAGACCGCGATTTCACTAGAAGATTTAATGAGTATTAAAACCGCGCTCATTCGACGGTTCTTTGCTGAACGTTTAGAATATGTGAATGTGGCAAAAACAGCTTTCGAGCTAAAAGATTTTTTAGGGATCGTTGATCATATCGTTGGTCCCGCACAAGGAGCCGGAAAACTTGGGGGAAAAGCATCTGGGGTTCTTCTCGCAGAAAAACTGATCCGGGAGGAAATGAAAAGAAATCCTGTGCTTAAAAACATCAATTTCCCGATAAGCTGGTACATAACCTCCGATACAATCCTTTCATTTATTCATTATAACGATCTTGATGAGGTTTCCCATGTGAAATATCTCGATCCTTTGGAAATCCGACAGGAACAACCGTTTTTAGAACAGATGTTTAAAAGCTCTACTTTTCCATTTGAAATTGTAGAAGGACTAAGAAAAATTATTCGGGATTTCAAGGACAAGCCGGTTATTGTTCGTTCATCGAGTCTCTTGGAAGATAATTTTGGTTATGCGTTCTCCGGGAAATATAAAAGTTTGTTCGTTCCCAATATTGGAACAGAAGAGCAACGAATATGCTCACTGATGAACGCCATCATGGAAGTGTATGCATCAACCTTCGGACCAGACCCTATTGAATATCGTCGTGAACGTGGATTACTGGATTTCAACGAGGAAATGGGTATTTTGATTCAAGAAGTCGTCGGAACCCAAGTCGGACCGTATTTCATGCCTACTTTTGCAGGAGTTGCATTTAGTAGGAATGAATTCCGTTGGTCACCACGTATCACGAGAGAAGATGGTATGGTTCGTATTGTACCTGGACTGGGTACTCGCGCGGTGGATCGTGTAGGAAACGATTATCCTATTCTTATATCACCAAAACGACCAAACCTCCTTGTAAATACCTTGGTCGAAGAACGAGTGAAGTATTCGCCACGATTCATGGACGTCATTAACACAGAAACCGGGATGATCGAAACCGTTGATGCCGTGCAAGTGTTTAAAAAATATTTTGATGATTTACCAAAAATAAATGACGTCATTTCAGTCCATGACCATGGACGGTTGATAAATGCGTCAAATATATTGATGGATATAGAGAATGCTGATATTGTCATAACGTTCCAACATCTCTTTGAAAAAACAGAGTTTCTTGAACAAATTAAACAGATCCTCGGTCTCCTTGAGGAAAAAATAGGGGTCCCTGTTGATGTTGAATTTGCTTCTAGTGGAAACCAACTCTATATCTTACAATGTCGTCCTCAGAGTCAATCACAAGGTATTGAGCGTAAACCGGTTCCTAAAGATATACCAGAAGACCGGAAATTATTCTTTACAAAGAGATATGTCACCACCGGTAACATTGAGAATATCGAATATATCGTTTATGTGGTACCGGAGGAATATACTAATCTTTCTAAGAGAGAACAGATGCAAAGAGTCGCTAAAATAATCAGTGAATTAAATGTAAAACTCCCAAGACGAAAATTCATCCTTATCGGCCCCGGACGGTGGGGAAGTAGAGGAGATATAAAACTCGGCGTACCTATTCGATATGGAGACATCAATAACAGTACTCTTATAGTTGAAATCGCAAAAGAAAAAGAGGGGTACATACCTGAATTATCCTTTGGGACACACTTTTTCCAGGATCTTGTTGAATCCAATATCAGATACTTACCCTTGTATCCTGGTCAAGAAGATAATTTATTCAATGAGCAAATTCTCTTTGATATGGAAAATAAGTTATCAAAAGTATTACAGGGGTATAAGAATTTTGAATCCGTTGTTAAAGTTATTAGCATATCAGATATGCTTCCGGGAGGAACTCTCTCGGTAATCATGGATGGGGAGGCGAATGAAGCACTCGCATATATCAAACCAGCAGATCATCTCACATGGCGAACAATGAAAATTGAAGAAATCGCCCAAGCCCTCGATCCTGATTTGTACGGGATTCAAGGAATCTATCTCATCGGAAGTACAAAGGATGGAAGTGCTGGTCCGACGAGTGATATCGACCTCCTGGTGCATTTTAAAGGAACAGAGGAGCAAAAGGATAAACTCATGGCTTGGTTCGATGAATGGGGTAAAAAACTTGCGAAAGAAAACAAGGAACGAACAGGGTTTGATACCGATGCTCTGCTTGATGTGCACATTATAACGGATGAGGACATCAAAAAGAAGAGTTCATGGGCGTCGCATATCACCTCTCCATATCAGACTGTTCGAAAAATTACTCTTAAAAAAGGAATTTAAGAAAGATCAATGAGTTCCCTCGTCGCATCTTGTAAACGACGGGTATCAAATCGTATTACCGCAAGCTCAGGTCCATCATGAGCAGCACTGAAAGAATAGGTTCTGTCGAATTTTTCCTTCCATCGTCCGGTGATATGAGCGGATTCATGAACATGACCATGCAGAGTCAATAATGGCTGACAAGTTTTAATGAAACGCTGAATGGCAATACTTCCGACATGAACATCGAGAGGGGCATGGTCGACTTTTTTCCCAGAGAGATCTGCTCGATCAAGATAAGATTGATACGGTGGTGAATGAAACAGATAGATGGTTTTCCTTGGAGGACTCTGTAAAGAAAGTTGTTCGAGATCTTCAGTTATTGTTGCATATTTGATTTCATCAAGTGGAATATCTATTGTTCGTTTACCTTGTTCCAGCGGAACTACTCCAACGTCAGTAAACTGGGATACGTCATAACGTTCCCAATCTTTGAGTTGAAATGGTGTAGGCGGAACAAATGAATAACCTGTAATAAACATTTTTTTATAGGAAATGGTTTTTTGATTGATATAATCGAGGAGACCAGCCTTTTCCGCAAACAGAAAAAGATGCTCATACATTCGAGGATCATCGTTTCCCAAAATAACAATAAATCGGATTTTATTATCACAGTCATTCTGAATCTTTTTCATTTCAGAGAAGATTGTTGTTTCCAAAAATTTTTCCATAGTACCATGTTTTACAAGGTGGAGAGGGAGGAGATCTCCTCCGAAAAATACTGCATCTGGCATTTCCTGGCGGATAATCTGAAAAAGATGCTGGAAATGGGGAATACTCCCATGAATATCAGAGACGAAGATACCTTTCACCATTTCACCAGAGAGTAATCTGTCACACGAGCCATCTGTTTATTCTTAATAAATATTAGCTCCTTTTTAGACAAATCATAAACTATTAAAATTATACCTGATTACAGATACACCAAGAGAGTGTAATAGTAGAGGGGTTCTATGTATCCGATTGTTGAAAAAAAGGTGCTATCCGAGAATGTCAAACTTTTAAAAATAAACGCCCCATTGGTCGCAAAAAAAGCGCTCCCCGGTCAGTTCATAATTTTACGGATCGATGAAAAAGGCGAACGCATCCCCTTGACCATTGCAGATTCAGATCCAAAAAAAGGAACAGTGAGTATTATTTTTCTTGAAGTAGGAAAAACAACAAAACAACTGGGTTTGCTGAATGTGGGGGATTCACTGGAAAATTTTGCAGGACCACTTGGGATGCCATCTGAAGTGAAAAAATACGGAACCGTTGTTTGTGTTGGCGGAGGAGTTGGCATTGCACCACTTTTCCCTATTGTTAAGGCATTGAAAGAAGCGGGAAATCGTGTCATATCCATCCTTGGAGCGAAAACCGCAGATCTTCTATTATTAGAAAAAGAGATTCATACATTTAGCGATGAATTCTATATTGCGACTGACGATGGATCAAAAGGTCATAAAGGATTTGTAAGTGACGTACTTCAACAGATAATCGATAAACATAAGGTGGACATGGTGATGGCGATTGGCCCCATCATCATGATGAAGGTTGTTTCTAATGTTACAAAAAAATATAATATTAAAACCCTCGTGAGTCTGAACCCGATTATGGTCGATGGGACTGGTATGTGCGGAGGATGTCGAGTTTCAATAGATGGAAAAACAAAATTCGCGTGTGTTGATGGTCCAGAGTTTGATGGTCATAAAGTGGATTACGACAATTTGATGTTACGAAATCGCCGTTTTGTCCATGCGGAAGGAGAAGCATGTAGATTGGCAGGTGCCTAATGAGCATACGAAGAACAAAACCAGAAATGCCAGAACAATCACCACGGGAACGCATTAAAAATTTTCAGGAAGTTCCTTTTGGATACGGTAAAGAGATAGCCACTCTAGAAGCAAATCGTTGTCTGCAATGTAAAAATAAACCATGCATGAAAGGATGTCCGGTGGAGATTGATATCCCTGGCTTTGTCGCCTGTATCGCGAAAGGTGATTTTGACAAAGCAGCGGAGATTATCAGAGCAAAAAATAATCTACCTGCGATTTCTGGCCGTGTCTGTCCATATGAGAAGCAATGTGAAGGAGAATGCACGTTAAAAAAACTTGGAGAACCCCTTGGCATTGGACGCCTAGAACGGTTTATTGCGGATTATGAACGAGAGAAAGGGATAAAACCTCCAAAAAGACCAGATCCGACCGGTAAACATATCGCTGTTGTCGGTGCAGGTCCTGCAGGATTGACCTGTGCAGGTGATTTAGCTCGGATGGGGCATGCAGTCACTGTCTTTGAGGCGTTACATGACCCTGGTGGCGTGCTGATGTACGGTATCCCCGAATTTCGTCTCCCCAAAACCATTGTAAAATCTGAAGTAGAATATGTGAAAAGCCTTGGAGTCGAAGTTATCTATGACGTTGTAGTAGGAAAAACAATCACCGTTCAAGAGTTAATGGACAAATATGACGCTGTTTTTATTGGTACTGGCGCGGGTCTTCCAAAATGGTTAAACATCCCTGGTGAAAACCTCGATGGAGTCTATTCAGCCAATGAGTTCCTCACCCGGGTGAATATGATGAAAGCATATCGCTTTCCGGAATTTGACACCCCGGTGAAGGTGGGCAAAATAGTCGTGACCTTTGGTGCAGGGAATGTCGCAATGGATTGTGCACGAACAGCCTTACGGCTGAAGGCTGAGAAATCCTATATTTTCTATAGGAGGTCAGAAGCCGAGATGCCAGCAAGAGAAGAGGAAATCGAACATGCAAGACAAGAGGGAGTCATTTTTAAGTTGTTGACAGCCCCGATACGATTCATTGGAGATGAGAAAGGGATTCTCAAAGAAGTCGAATATTTGAAAATGGAGTTAGGGGAACCTGATGAATCTGGGCGGAGAAGACCAGTTCCGCTTCCAGGTTCCGAAGAGAAGTTAGCTATTGATACCGCACTGGTCGCAATCGGTCAAAGCCCAAACCCGTTAATCCCACAGAGCATGAAGAACCTGAAAATCGGCAAACACGGGAATATCACCACTGATGATGATGGACGAACATCAATCCCTAAGATTTTCGCTGGTGGTGATATCGCCACCGGTGCTGCAACCGTTATTCTGGCGATGGGTGCAGGAAAACGAGCAGCACGAACAATCGATGCTTACTTAAAGAAAAACATTTAACATGTTTTTTTTTATTTCGGTGAAAAGGAGAATCTCCCGAATTTGAATTCACAGTTTGATTGAACTAATGAACCGATCAGGTACCCACCAATAAGATAGATGATCAGTAGCACGATAGGCAGGATGCCTGTGTACCCAAATATCGTTGAGTATCCCAGGATGGCAGCAAACGTCACATCCAGTAAAATCGTTCGTCGGTGATCCTGCGGTTTTTCTTTTACTAAAAATCGATACATGATGTAGACCTGAGACGGAATCCCATACAGGAGAAAGAACAGAAGGTAGTAGATGTTTTGGGAGTACCAGTACCCAAGGAAACTACAAAGCAGGAAGCCAATTTTCAAGGCGCATCCGTAGAGGAAGTATGGATGGGTGATACGAAGTCGTTTGTTGTTTCTGACCTTAGTGACCACGGCGAAGCTTTTGACCCCGACACTACGGTCTGCATCAACGTCCTTTAAACCATTCTCCCATTGTGCAAACGCAGTCGCTGCGAAGATGACCACCCCAATAAAGATCCAGGTGTATATCGTTGGCATTCCACCGACAGCAAACACTCCGAAGAGGACAAAAAAAGAATAGGAGATAGAAAATGAGAAATCATAGGAGAGGAGGACTTTTTTTCCTTTCCAACCATACCAGATGAGAGACCCAAACGCCGGGATGGAGCAGAGGAAGCACAGAAGGACAAAGGATGAATCAATGGAGAAGAAGAGCAGGGCAATCATCAGCAGTGCGATGAGGGTTCCTCCATAGAAGAAACCCATCGCTTCCTTCCGGGATAACAAGCCGCTGATGACCGGGTTTCGCGAGGGAACATAGGTGTGCGCATCGAGTTCGACGTCACCTAACGCGATATAGGTGTTTAGAACCATGTGAGCGATGATTGAAAGGATCGTTAAATACACGATATGGTACCATGCAACAGGCATGGTTGATGTTAACGCACCGACAATTGCAATGGATGCACTGGTGGTGATCCCTTGTGTCCGACCGATGTCTGCAAATGAGCGAAGTTTTTCAAGCACAGAAGAAAAAAATAGGAATCGGTATAAAAAGCTATAGGTTACAAACCGATGGTTTTTTATGGGCGTCTAGTTTACTTTTATGGTGATGCTTCGGGATTATATCGAAATAACGCGTCTCTTCAATATGGGCTTGACCGCGGTCGCCCCCGTTCTTGGTGCGCTCTCCATGTGGAATGTTGGTTCACTGCATCTCTGGAAGTTATGTATTTTATTTCTCATTGGAAGCATGTCTCATATCTATGGATTTGTGATTAACGATGTCATTGATTTCCGACTTGATAAACTCTCAAAAGACCTCTCGGCACGTCCCTTAGTCCGAGGAAGTATCACTCGGAGAGGTGCTGCGTTCTTCGCCATCTCTTGTATGATTGTTTCGTTTCTCCTTTCTTTTGTATTTTTTTCTGATCTTCTCCAATATATTATCCTAGCTTGTATCCTTCTTGTCGCATATTTCTTTGCGACGGTATATGACATTGCCAGTAAAAAATACCCAGGGATGGACCTCTTTGTTGCTGGTGCAATCTTCTTTCTGATTCTCTTTGGTGCATGGACGATTGGTACTCCGACATTGCTTGCGTATGTCGTGGCTCTCATCGGAAGTATACAAGTTATTTTCATGAACATGATTAATGGTGCCATAAAGGACATCGATCATGATAAAGAAGGAAGCGCCGACACTGTTGCGATTCGACTAGGGGCTAAAGTACATGCTGGGATCATAGCGTTGCCCCTTTCCTTTAAGACGATGGGATATCTGATAGAACTATTACGGATGACCTTGATCTTTTTACCGTTCGTGTTTCTTGGTCTGTCCGCGAACCTTTGGCAGATCGGATTACTTGTGTTGTTTTCGGTTGTGACGTTCTTTTCGATTTATAAATTGTTCTCGATTACGACCTTTGACCGGGCACGAATCAGAAAATGCATTGGGATCATCGTTATTTTCATGTATGCGACGACACCGATCATGCTCAGCACATTGAACATCTACATCATCCTTATCGCTTTAATCCCACCAATCTGGTTTTTCACAAGTAACCTGGTGTTGCATAAAACGATTTTCGAGCCAAAAACAATGTGATTATTTTTATTCTTTCTTTTTCTTGGCTGCCTTGATGAGTCCATCGAAGAGCGGAGCAGGCTTCATCGGTCGGGATTTGAACTCTGGATGGGCTTGTGTCCCGGTAAAATAGGGATGGTTTGGTAATTCCATGAACTCCATAAGAATCCCATCAGGGGAACGACCGGAGAAAACAAAGCCTTTTTTCTCAAGGACATCAATATATTTCGGGTTGACCTCATAACGATGCCGATGACGCTCAGTAACCTTATTCTGATCATTATACAATTTTCTGATCAATGACCCCTCTGTGAGAATCGCAGGATACGCCCCAAGCCGCATGGTGGCACCATAACGGGACTCGGTGACGATCTTTACTTGATCAGGGATGAAATCAATTACGGGATAGGGTGGGTTTTTTTCAACCTCGGTGGTGTTCGCGCCTTTTAACCCGCAGACGTTCCTAGCGTATTCAACCACCGCAAGCTGCATCCCAAGACATAATCCAAGATAAGGGATGTTGTTCTCACGAGCATATTTTATGGTCGCTATCTTCCCCTCGACACCGGAAAGACCAAAACCCCCGGGAACAATGATTCCATCGACTTTTTTCAAATTAACGATCTTGCGAGGATGCTTCTCGAAGATCTTTGAGTCGATCCATTCAATCTCCGGGCGTACGTTGTTGTTCCACGCAGCATGTTTGACTGCCTCGATGACAGAGATATACGAGTCAGAGAGCTTAAACGCCCCGATATCAAAATATTTTCCGACGATCCCGATTTTTACTTTTTTATCCAGTTTCTTGATTTTCGCAATGTAGTTTTTCCAGGCATTGAAATCGTTTTCTTCTTTACGCAACCCGAGTTTCTTTAGGATCTTCTTGCAGAGTTCTTGGTCTTCGAACAATAAGGGGACTCCATAGACGTTGTCGATATTGGAATCAGAGATGACATCTTCCCCGGAGACGTTACAGAATAAGGCAATCTTCTCCTTTCGCACATCATCTAATGGTTTTTCAGAACGTGTGATAATGAAATCCGGTTGGATACCGATTTCTCGGAGGAGTTTTACGGAATGCTGGGTTGGTTTGGTTTTTGCTTCCCCAAGAGATTTTAACACAGGAACATAGGTGACATGGATATAGATTACTTTTTCACCCTCATGCTTCATCTGACGGACTGCCTCTAAAAACAAGACGTTTTCGTAGTCTCCGACGGTGCCCCCGATCTCCACAAGCACAAAATCAAATTTTGTCTCATCACTTGGAGTGCGGATCCGTCTCTTGATCTCATCGGTCACATGAGGGATTGGTTGCACGGTCTTACCAAGGTATTTCCCACTTCGTTCTTTTTCGATGACCGCGCTGTAGACTTGACCGGTGGTGATATTGTTACATTTCGGGATGTTGACATCCAAGAAGCGTTCGTAATGTCCCAGATCCTGGTCAATCTCCCCCCCGTCCTCCGTGACCCAGACCTCCCCATGTTCCGTCGGCCGAAGGGTGCCTGCATCAAAGTTAATGTAGGGATCAATTTTGATAGCGGTCACTTTGTACCCATGGTTCACAAGAATTTTCCCTATTGATGCGGTCGTAATTCCTTTTCCCAAACCAGAAATAACTCCGCCTGTGACGATAATATAATTAACCATCCCGATCAACAGGAAAGCAGAATACGATAAGTGATTTAAATGATTTTGGATTTAAAGAAAAACGAGTTAACTTTTACCATGCTAATTAAGGGTGCTAAAGAAAACAAGGCCACAGCCAAGCCAGGTGATACATAAAAGATAAAACCAGACATTATCAAATGTAAAAACAAGTCCGATTATAAGAACGACCCAGGGTAGAATTAAAAGGAATACCGCCTGTAACAAGCTGCCGACTCTTTCAGAGAGATTCAGTTCCATAGGTCATCATTATCTGTAGTTGTAAGTCGGTGTCGTATATTACATGATGTATTTAAAGGTTAACGTGAATCTTTAAGGTCTTTTACCTTCCCCAGGGAGGATCCATCCAAAAGATACAAATCTGCGTTATCAACATCGATGAGATTTTTAAACGGTCCAAGCAGTGCATCTTGATTCACCGCGGTCCCTCCACATAAAGGGTTGAATGCAGGCATGAGAAGGATCTGCGATGTTGGTGATTCCGGATATTTTTCATGCAACACATCGAAATGAGGTGAACCCCGGAGCCAACATTGTTCAAACGTCCGGTACCCAAGACGGTCCATCATCATCACGGTCGGATGGGAATGGCCGATGATCACCTGATCACATTGCATGACCTCAACAGATGGCTTGCGATGACCATGAGTAAACCCAATCCCCTCAAAGACGTATCCATCGGAGGAATGCAGCTGAATACCCGCGGTGAGCAACCGGTCAATGTTCCCATCATGATTCCCCGGTAGCACATGCAGCGTGCTATTTGATTGAATCACGGCGAGAAAGTTTTTCACATCGGTTCGTTCTTGATACGTCGAGGAGGGGATAGTATGTTTGATGTCACCAAGAAGAATAATATCGTCGACTTTATTCTTTTTAAGAATCGAGAGCAACCGTTCTTCCATCACCTTGGTCTGGGAAGGAACCTGCAAGCCATTCTCCCGTAACTCACTTTCGATTCCAATGTGAAGATCAGCGATGACCAAGAGTTTTTTTTCTTTAAAAAGAAGCGCAGGTTCATCGATGAGTGGTTGGAGCGTTGGTTGCATACATCATCCCATTGCAAACAGACTATTAAAATCAATCACCAAAAGAAGAATGTTGAAAAATAAAAGCAGATAAAATCCACTGAACACCCAGATAGATAAGTCGCCGACCGCTTTCCATATTCCATTGCCTCCTTTCTCGACACCGAGATAACGAAGGATTGCGTACGATAGTAACTGCAAGGGGATTGCGAGTATACAGAATCCTATTATCCAGATGAGAGCTTCTAAAAGGAAAAATGCACCAGTACCAATAGAAAAACCTTGTGACACCAAGGAAGAAAGCGCACTCATGCCAAACAGGATGTTGACTTCCAAATCAAGAAGTAAAAATGCAATGACTAGAGCAGAGATATGGACAACAAGACCGTATCGCCTGATTTTCTGATCAAGAGTAATATCAACCAGAGGCCGCAAGAAAAACCGAACGTAGACAAAGATACCAAGTGATAGGACCCAGATGAAGAGCAATTCGTATGGGAACGCGATACCGTCATTGCTTCGTTTCGCTGATGGATTGTAAAAATGATCCCCAAGATAACATAGGGTGCAATCTCCTTTGATGAACAGCCCTGTGGGAGACCCGAAATTAGTAACAGAGAGGGTGTTGAAACGTATAAACCCTGCTGAAGAAAATCGTTGTGATGAATGATCTATCGTCACCGTATCATTTGTTTGCTGCAGAATCATTGCCCCGTTTGCGATGAAGGAGGATGTCTCGATGAACNCATCCAGGTCATTGATACTCTCAAGAAAATCTGTGTTCGTATCACTAAAGTCTTTAAGGATCACCGCGACATTTTGGATGAGTTGTTTAATCTGTATATCCTCTGGCGCTGCTGGAACAACTGACTCGGTCAGTGTCATAGCTGATGCAGAATCGGTGAGAGGGAGAAGAGAAAGTGAGGGATGTTTTACCAGAGAGAATGACGGATCTTGGATGATGAGGTAATCGTTTGGTGACCCACCGGTCCAAAGCGTCCTCCCATTTCCATCTTTCAGGATAATTGTACTCGTGTCCGAAAGTGTGGTGAGGGCTGCAAAGTCTCCCGAACACTGCATCGTGAGTGGAGAGTTTGTCCCAATGACAAAAAAACGTGTGATGTAATCAGGGACTATTTCAAGGGGAACAATGGTGGTCACTGCATAGGAAAGATCAGCGGAGAGACTGATGAAACCATCATTGATGCCAAGAAGGAACAGACCCTCTTCTGTGACAATATCGACATTGGTGTAGGTAGTGATATGATCGGAGTATTGCATGATAAGATCCTCAAGGGATGTTGCAGTGGTGATATCGATGTCTTCTANAACAATAACCGAATCAAGGTCAGTGAGACTGCTTTCTCCAATGAGAGGAAATCCTCTCATCTGTTGAAGAAAGGAGGAGTCCATGAGATGCTCCAGAGGTTGACCAGTGAACGATCCGTTGATGATGGTTCTTCCGATAAAAAAGGCTTTTGTTTCCTAAAAATCGCGGTCGCTGAAGAGGAAAGTATGAAAAGGACGAAGTAAACAACGATGAGGAGATACGTTTTTTTCATCTGAACCGCTGATGACACAGGAGTTCTTAAAAGTTTTTTTTCTCATAAAGTAAAGATTTTTATCTTCCCTGACGATATGAAAAATGAGGATAGAATGATGTGGGAGAAGAAATCATCGGGAGTGTTTGTAAAAAAAACTGAGAAAGCGGTTCGGAAGCTTGCTGATAGAAAGACCGAGATGATAGAACAAACGGCGGAATGGATGAAGAAATACCAGTACGCCGAATGGCCGAAGAACCCTGATAGAATAGAGCAGGAGATGAAAAATAAGATAACCACCGCTCTTTCTGAGGAGATGAGACAAGAACCTGCGTTCCTCGCATGGGTTTTATACCAGGTCGCTGGTGAACTGGTGAAGCATCAAGAAATCAAAGCGATATGGGAATAATCAGTATTTTGTTTCGTCCAGTCCTTGTTTTTTGAAAAAAAGCGGTTAGAGATATTTTTTCAAGATGGTGGGGATTTCTTCGATGATGTCGGTGGCGAGCAGTCCATAGGATTTTTTCTGGAATGCCTCGTTGCCAGCCTCCCCGTTGAGGAATGCTGCGACTCGTACAGCCTCGAAGGGTCGTACTCCTTTTGAGAGCAGTGCTCCGATGATGCCTGCCAGGACGTCACCTGTCCCTCCGACCGTCATCGCCTCGTTATGGACCTTATTTTGTTTGATATTGATTCCATTGCTCAGGATATCCAGGTATCCTTTCAAGAAAATCGTGACTCCTATCTTTTTTGACCATTCTTTTACAAGGGTCATTCGCTCGTCAAGGTCCTGTGGGAGAGTGATTCCCGTGAGTTTTTTGAATTCACCGACATGGGGGGTGACGACGGTTGTGGAGTTTTTTATGAGAGAAAGGTTTCCCCCGACTGGTTTGATCGCATCCGCATCAAGGACCAAAGGTTTTTTTTCTGCAATAATGCGTCGTACTAAAAGAATGATTGCTTCTTCGGTTTCTGGTGCAGTCCCTAACCCTGGACCAAGGATCACCCCAGTGCTTTTGCGAAGAAGCTCTTCGATAAGAGGGATATCTATTTTGGTGAACATGTCTTGGGTCAAGTCCTTGACGATGAAGTTTGGTGAAAACGCTGCGACAGATTCCCAGGATCGTTGTGGTGTCGCGATATAGACAAGGTCCACACCGGTTCGTAACGCAGCAAGGCCACTGAGGGCTGGTGCTCCTATGTACGGTCCACCACCGATGATGAGCACTACCCCGTTATCTCCTTTATGTGATTTTTTTGCAGGGCGTGGATAGTATACCGTGAGTTCCCCGGGTCCAACAAAGGTGAGTGCCTCTTGAGGAATGCCGATGTCGACAATGGTGATGGTGCCGCTGTTCTGATCGGTCATGCCGGATTTTTTGTCATGGAACGTTACCGTTTCATCTGGTCTGATGGCAGTAAGGGTGCCTAGACCTGTTGGGACATCCACGGAGATGATGATTTTTTTCTGTGCGTCATTGATTTTTTTTACAATAGTTGCGTAGGGTTCTTTGAGGGGACCAGACAGACCGGTTCCCAGCAGTGCATCAACAAGGACGTCGTTTTCTGCTAAAAGACTGTCAAGGTCCTGAGGCGAGGTTGAGATTTTGACGTCACAGGTCTGTAGTTTCTGGTAGTTTTTCTTTGAGATTGAGGTTTTTATTTCAGTGCCTGCGAGAAAGACAGAAACCTTGTAATATTGGGTGAGGTATCGCGCAGCAACGAACCCGTCTCCACCATTGTTCCCGGTTCCACAGAGAATAAGAATGTTTTTTTTGGTGTCTTTGATTTGGTTTCTCACAAACTCTGCAACGTTTTTTCCCGCGTTCTCCATGAGTTGCAGGGTGGGTACTCCAAAGTACTCTGAGTTTGTATCGATGACTTTCATTTCTGCTTCTGAAATCATACTGAAAAATGTTAAACAAGTAGAGCTCTATAAATTTATGTCTCCCGAGAGAAAAAAACATGGTATCATTTGTTTTATCGAAGAAAAATCCGAAGGAGTGGTTTTCTTATTTTTTTGTATCTCAACGGGGTGTATAGGAGGAGTAATCGAAGAATGACGCTGCTGAGCTGTTGGAGGTTTTTCACACCGGTTTTCGGATTATTCGAATGAATAAGATCATGTTTTTCCTTGTTAAAGAGCGTATCGATGGTGAAGCTTGAGACCGTCCCTTTATGGGTTTTGGGAACCGAGTGGTTTATCAGAAGGAAGCGTGCGATCGTCCATTGCTCGTACTCAAATGGCTCAAGGCGTTGGTGGAGACGCTTGTTTATCGTTATGATACGATGGTAAAATGTTTGTATGGTTTTTTTATCAGTGACCCGCCCCTGTGGAAGGGACGAATCTGAAATAAAGATGAGTGCGGCAATTCCTATTGAAAAGTTAAAGGTCTCATAGGCCATGTATTCGATGTGGTGGGCATCTCGGTAGAGATCCTGATAATAGTCTCTGAGATATGCGATGGATACCTTCGCCCCAAATCCACTTTTTATGAAGTCTTTGTTTTCGCGTCCGATATAGAAAAGGTTATCTGGTGTTTTGTATCTGACGATGTCACCAGTGGAGAAAAACTCTTCTGCAGGACTCTTGGTTTCTGTGAGTAAGGCTTTATGGCCATAGGGGGATTTTACATAAAGCAAGTACAGGTCTTTGTCGTATTTTTTTAAGCCAAGGATGACTCCGGCGATGGGTTTTCCCATGTCGATTTCACCCAGATTCTGTGTGGATGAGGCGGTCAGTAGTGTGGTGAGCACCTGCTGAGTTTCGGTTAATCCATACGCATTGTGGAGAGATAGATTGAACTGTTTTTTCATGCCCTCCGCAATAGTGCTGCTGTAGGGTGCGCTTGTGGATACGACAGTCCTGAGTTCGGAGAACGCCAGGTCTTTTACCTCAGGGACGAGCGTAGTGAGCTCGAGGAGGAACTGAAAGGAGTTGGGGGCAAGCGTCATTACTTCCGGACGCATTTTGATAAGGAACGGAAGGAGCTTTTGTGGTTTTTGTTTAATCCATTCTGTCTGTACGATGCAGAGTGGATAGCCGGTCCAGTAGGAGTTCAACAAAGCTCGGATGCTGACGGTGTGAGGAAGGATGTCAAGAAAGCTTCGTCCTCCAAGTTTTTCCCAGGCATATAATCCTGATGCCTGCCAGCAGTGGCAGTTTCTGAGAAAAGCCCCCTGTTCGTAGAGGACGAGTTTGGATCGACCCGAGGTCCCTGAGGTGGTGAAGATGACGCTTTCTGTCGTCGGATCTGTTGTGTTTAAACATGCTTGTACATGAGCGTTCGTCGTATATTCCTTAGGAAGATCTGTTTTATTTAACAATGAAGTGAGACAGAAATCTTCAGTGGTATCGAACAGAGGAAGCTGATGTTTCTCTGCGATTCTCCGAATATCATTGATTACCTGTTTTTGTCGTTCATAACCAGGTAGATTTTGTATTTCAACGGATGGGAAAATCACTGCAGAACAGTTCGTGTTTTGTATCCAGTTATCCAGTTCGGTCGTCTCAACAAACATAGGAAAGAGGACTCGGGCGCCATACGAGACCAGTCCAGTGAATAACAGGATCGTGTACAGTTCTGTGTTGACGGATAAGGTCGCAAGCAGGACCGTATCCCCTGGTCTGATGTTCTTTTTTTGAAATTCCTCGTACAAGGATGCGGTGATGTATCGTAATTTCTGTAAAGACACTTCGACGTATGTTCCGTCCACATGTGTCAGGATGAGAATGGATTGTTCGTCTCGATGAGGTAAACGGGTGAACAGAAGCGAAGCAATGTTGTTAACGATGAGATTAGGAACGGGTGTTTCTGAAGAAATCATCACATCGAAATCGTTTTTTTGTATCATCAGTTTTGCATCGTTGTGTGCTATTATACAACAATTATTAATATTCTGTTGTTGTTGAATCCATAGGCCCGGTGATGCAGAAACACTCGTTATTTCGGATGTTGAACTGGAAAAGAAAGCTTTTGTGTTTTTTGTACTATTACTTAGAGGTGTTCTCTGTAAAAAGCCGTTTTGTTCATCGATGGTATACAAAATGGATCGGAAATATTTTCGTCGATGAGTTCCAGCTAGCTGAGGTGACTGAGCAGGACCAGGTGTTGCATATCGGATGTGGCTCTCTTCCTACGATGTCAATCCTAGCTGCTACCGAGGCGCATGTGAAGGTCGTCGCGATCGATAACGACCGAAAGGCGATACAACGTGCGAAGCAATATATCGCATCGCAACATCTTTCAGACCGCATTATGGTGGAGTATGGTGATGGGACGACCTATCCGGTCCACCCTTTTGATGTCATTTTCATCGCAACGAACGTTACCCCTATTGATGGCGTGTTCCAAAATCTCAGGGTAAATGCAAAACCAGAGGCAAGGATCATCTGCAGGGACCTTGGGCATGGTGTTATCCACTTGTTGCAAACCCGGGAGTTTTCTCCATATTTTTCCATACGTACTGTTCTCACGCACCAAAAAAGCTCTTCTTTGTTGATTACAAAAAAGGAATGAATCACCTGATTCTAGTGATGTGCTCGTCAAAAAATTAAAATCAACAACAGTTAAATAGAAGAGGCTCGTATCTTATATATCGAGATAGGGGAGAAAAAAATGAGACAAAAAAACAGAATTGTGTTAAGCAATATTATCGTCATAGTGATTCTGAGTTCGTTGTTCATACCTCTTGGTTCAGCGACAACGACAGCATCGTTAAAAAATAACTCCTGGCCGCCAAACCATGAGACAGTTATGTTCCTTCCACGGGTAAACGTTGTCCATATGAATGAGGATGACACGGATTCGGAATATAATTTTCTGACAGCGATCCCTATGACGGTCTTCCATTACGATGGATACGTGTACCAATCGCTGCTCACCACCGATAAGATAACAGATTTAACCACGCAATACATGGTTGATGATTGGGAAACGTATTTGAGTACATGGGATGGAGCGACCGATATCAATTTTATTGGAGATGTTCCAGATTTTGAAAAAAACTTACTCATCAACAAATACGGGGTAGACCCAAACCATATATCGACAATCAATGGGACACCACTAAGTATCGCAAACAAGATCGCAACTCATGATTGGAAAAAATCTGATCATGTCATCATCGTCCCCTATTTTGATCCGGTCATTTCAGAGAGCGATATCGAAAGTATTTCCAATGGTGCATCTCTTGCGTCGCTCTTTAACGCCCCGTTGTTATTAACCGAGCCATCATCAATTTCATCTGATACCCTTGCGGTGATCGATTCACTTGAGGCAAAGAAAGCGATTCTTGTTGAAATTGGAGACTCCCTGCCCCAGGGGATCACCAATCAACTCATCGCGGCAGGTCTAAGCATAGAAAGTGATTGTGTGACACAGGAAAACATCGTATCTCTTGTACGGGGTATCACCGGTGGATCAACGCTCTGTGGCATTCTTGAGAACTGGCAGAATCTCCCCGCGTCGATGGCTGCAGCATGTTATGGGGGATACGTTCTATTTCTCCCTTCATTGATGAAGCAGGTGGCATATCAGACGTTCACCAGCCTGACTGCCTCACAGCTCAGCCCGTATAAATTACGTGAACCGATGAGTCTTCCAAATGAGTATCGCGAAGGTGAGGAAACAATCGCAGAGCAGTTCTACACATGGCTAGACGAGATAGGGGGAAATGATTCAGAGAACCTTGAGACGGTCATCACCTTTAACACTCAGCCATACTATGATCCGGTGAACGGATTTGACGTGACCTTTGAACGCGCGATCAGCGGGGATCCTTCTCGACTCACCGATCCTGGTGCAGTGCCTGGGAGGATGCCACTAGGATTCATTGACAATATCGCCCTGACGAACCGGGATACCCTGTATCGGGCAACGATATTTTCGAACCCGCGACCAAAACACGTGACTCTCTCGATGAATGCGTATGAGGTGGAACATACTGCGAACAGTGGTGTGGACAACTGGGGTGGGAACCATATCGTCAATGAGATTTTCGGATGGCCGTTCCAGGGCTGGTGCGCTGAGAATGGGAATTTCCCCTGGCAGGACATCCATGACAATATGCCAGATCTCTCACCAGTTCTTCCTCCAGGACCCGGAAATGGTCCTGACTGTGACCCAGGGCAATTTGCTTCTTTTCTTTCAAGCTATGAGGCACATTTCCACTCAGGTGCTGATGCACATCCAGGAAGTCACCCTTCACAGCCGGATGTTCCAAATTGCGGGTTTGTTGAAGATCTCAACAACGGATCGGTGTTCCTCTATTTCAGTTGTCATGGTGGTGGGAGCGGTATCGCGGTTCGCACCTCAGATAACGGAGTTGCCCAGGATAATGACAATCTGGTACCTTGGGAAGGAGCGTTTTGGCCATCAACTGATGGAATCGTTTATGATGGTAGTCAAGGTGGATACTACGATCAAGTGATGCTAGATGATGATATCACGAACGTGCATGGGTCGATGACCGCGTATAATGCCTGTGATATGGCAAATGGGAAAATGAATGAAGTCTTACTNGAACACGGGGGAGCCGCCTCGTTTGGAAGCTACACCAGTGTTTCATTCTCAGGTTCTGGATGGTGGTGGAATATTTTCGTTCACTGTATGACGCATCTGAATTACACGATAGGTGAGGCAGCGACCTACGCGACAGCCCGTGTCGCCAAACTCTATGCTCCTGAGACACCCTGGCAACCGAGTCCCGATACCTCTCTGCAATATGTGGTCTATGGAGACCCAAATGTCCATTTTGTTCAGCAAGACTGGTCCTCACCAGAGCCTGCATCCATCACAAGTAACTATGGAGGTCATTTCCCTGAAGTCCCCCCAAACGAGCCACCAAACACCCCTGAGAGACCCACGGGGCGAGCCTCAGGAAAACCAGGGGTGGCATACCTCTACTCAACCGTATCGACCGATCCAGAAGGACAGCAGCTCTGTTACCAATGGGACTGGGGCGATGGGAACTTCAGTGATTGGATTGGACCAGTCGCCTCAGGTCAGACAACCACCGTGACCCACAGCTGGCCAGAGCAAGGAACCTATCAAGTACGAGTGAAATGCCGGGACACTTTTAATGATGAAAGTGATTGGTCTGAACCTCTCTCAGTGACGATGCCGAAATCAATCCCGATCATTTTCCCACCATTCTTCAATACTTTGTTAAACCTCTTGGATCAGTTCCCGCTCTTGGTGAAGATACTATCGCTTCACCCCATCCTTCATTTTTTTGGTGATCTCTAAAAGAAAAAATACTAATAACAACAACGCTATCCCTCCCTGAAGAAAGAGATGATGCGACTATGATGCCAGGCAAGATGAACAGCAGGCAGCTTGCACAGATGATGAAACGCTTCGGGATTAACGTCAAGGACATCGATAACGTTGAAAAGGTGATCATCCAGACAGACACCAAGGAATATATTTTTGATTCTGCAGAGGTAACAGTGATGGAGGCACAGGGGCAGAAGACGTTTCAGATCGTCGGGGACCCGGTAGTGAAAACAAGAGGCGGAGAACCACAGGATGCACAGAAAGAAGATATCAAATTAATCATGGAGCAGACAGGGAAATCCGAAGCAGAGGTACGAAAAGCGTTGAAGGAGACGAACGGTGACCTTGCTGAAGCGATCCTCAAACTGACCCAAAAATAATCATTTAATATTATTGTGAATATGACTTCGTATAAGGATGCAATCAAAGGATCATCACAGGGTGTGCTACTTTCCTTGCATGTGATCCCCGGGTCTTCTCAGACGGTTTTTCCAGTTACCTACAATCAATGGCGCCATTCTATTGAAATGAAGGTCTGTTCACAGGCAAAGGAGAACAAAGCAAACACCGAGGTACTTGAGACCATCGCACAGTTTTTTCAGCTCGCTGGAAAAGACGTTATTCTTATAAGTGGTGAAAAAAATCGGGAGAAAACCGTGTGTTTAAAAAACATTGCTCCGGGCAGAGTAGAGGGAATGCTGAAGGAGTTTTTTGATGGATGACCTGCAAACAGTAGAAGAACTAGAAGAGCTCGTTCGTCAGTTATCTGAGGAGAATAAAACAATCCCCATCATCGTCGAGGGAGCCAAAGACATCGCAGCATTGCGCAGGCTTGAGCTGACTGGTGAAATCATCAGCTTCAACACAGGACAATCCGTTTCAGATTTCTGTGATATCATCGCTCAGAAATATAGGACGATCATCTTGCTTACCGATTGGGATTGGCGAGGAGGCAGGCTGGGTTCTTCGATTAAGAAACACCTTGAGAACCGTGTGGAATGCAACATCAGGTATCGGCAGATGCTTGCTCATCTTTGTGCCTGTCGCACCGTTGAAGGGATACCATCGTGGCTGCAGACCTTACGAAAAAAAGTTCAAGGCGAATAAATTAAATACTTTCACTGCTCTCTAATGAAGCTATATAAGAGTGTTTGAACCATGGGGGATCTGGTGCAGAACAGTTCGAAGAATCAAAAGAAACTCGTTCCTATTGTGAAAAAGGAATCAACAAGTGTCTGTGCTCTCTGTCGTGGAACAAAGTTTTTATGCGGTAAGAATCGATGCCCCGTGATCGTCCGTTATCATGCCAAAGTGAAAACAAAACCATTCCTTGATAGTTTACGACTCGAGGGAGCATCACCCCCGAGTGTGTTCATTGGGAGAATCGGATACCCAAAGGTTTCGATAGGGCCCATGATCCCTCCTGTGATGGGAGACACCTCAGAGATCGACACCCCTGAGCGATGGCTCAATAAAACATTGGACGATATCGTGGATTTCCGCAGTCAGCTGGTCCGAGGGAAATTCACAGTGGATGTCACCAATGTCGAAAGCCCTCATCGAATCGTGGAATTCACCAGAGAGCTCGCTCTTTCGAAGAATGCGGTGTTCGCAGATGCCGTGTTTGAAAAAAAACCCTATGGAAAGATAGCGTTCTATGATGAAGTCCAACCACATGGACCATCTGCGCCTCTCAGAACATTAGATATCACAAATCCAAAGTATGAACAACATATCGAAAAAGCATACTATGATATTGATCTGAAAGCTAGGGATGCGATCCTTGACATCTACAAAAACGGGGTGCTCATCTCAAAGATCCAGCGCGCATTCAGCGTTGGAGCATTTGGTATCAAAAAGAACAGACGCTTTGTACCGACCCGATGGAGTATCACCGCAGTGGATTCAACACTTGGTGCAGAGCTGATGAAAAAAACAAAGACATATCCCTTCATCAATGAGGTCCGAGCATACTATCTGAACCAATATGATAACCGCTGGATCATCTTGATGATGCCCTCGGAATGGCAATACGAGCTCATCGAGGCATGGTATCCGAACACCACCTGGAACCAGTATGGGACCGGCATTTCCATTTTCAACAGCTATGAGTTCTACGATGGTCGAACGACATATGCGGAGATCGGTGGGTGTTATTATGCAGCAAGACTCGCGGTCAACGAAGTCCTTAATAAAGAACGAAGACAGGCCGGGGTGGTCATCCTCCGCGAGGCACACCCCGGGTATATCATGCCGATCGGTGTGTGGAATGTCCGGGAAAGCGTCCGTCATGCCTTGACTCAGCCGTTTAGAAAATTCGATACAGTCCAGGAATCATTGGTGTACGTCTCAGGGATCATGGATATCCCTGTGCAACGATGGATACGGAACAGTGCGGTCTTAAAAAATCAACTGTATCAGAGAAGGTTGGAGGATTTCCTGGTGAGATAAGATGAGTGTTCAGGAAGTTGATTGTAAAACCGCTTTGTCGAAATCAACATTACCGGGGTTGACCTATTCGTTGAACCCCTACCGAGGCTGTCAACATAACTGTGCGTACTGTTATGCACCAAACGTCCTCCGACAACCACGGGAACGTTGGGGAGAAGACCTTATGGTCAAAAAGAATATCCCTGTGATTCTAGCTCATGAGCTAAAGAAAAAGAAACCAGGCGTCGTCGGCATCTCAACAGTCACCGATCCATATCAACCCGTAGAACAAAAATACAAAGTAACGCGGTTTTGTTTGGAACAATTATTACTCTATGATTTCCCGGTTCACATCCAGACAAAATCAGCCCTTGTCATACGAGATATCGATCTGTTGAAACGTTTTTCTGATTCCCAGGTGATGTTCAGCATCGGAACGTTGCATGAGAATGAACGTCGGTTGCTTGAGCCGGAAGCATCCTCGATTCAAGAACGGATAACCGCATTACAACAGTGCTCAAATGCTGGTCTGAAAACCGCGGTGTTCTTCGGACCGGCGTACCCGACCACATCAGTGAATGAAATCCCTAAGTTCCTGGACATTATGAAGGACGCTGGTGCAAAGGAGATTTGGATCGACATGCTGCGTTTAAAACCTGGTATACGGGAGAACATTCAGAAGAGTATACAAAGGGAACCAGAACTCATCCGAAGGTTTTCAGAACCAGTGGATTACTACAGGAGCATCAGAGAAGAAATACGAAAACAGGGAAATACGCGGAACATCAGAATTATCGATGCTTTTTGACCTCTTTTCATTGGAATTAGCTGCTTTCTCTGAAGGGTTCCCCCCTCGTAGCATTTAAGTATAAGAACTCTATTACTGCAAAAATCCCTTAAAACAAAAACATTGAGATTTATAAGTGATAGATATGGCCAAAGCACGTGCACGCACGACAACCAGAAAAGTCAAAGATCGATGGAAAGCAAAAAATTGGTACACGATACTCGCTCCATCATTATTCAACAATGTCCCTGTCGCAGAGACGCTTGCGGAGACCCCAGAGAGCCTCATCGGCAGAGTCACCGAGGTTTCTTTACAGGACATCACGAATGATTTCCGGAAATCCCATATAAAACTCCTTTTCAGTATCGATAAGATCGAACAAAACACCGCACACACCCAGCTGAAGGGCCATCTGCTCACCTCCGATTACCTCCGACGAATGATCCGAAGGAGAAAATCCCGTGTCGACGGCGTGTTCGACGTTGAAACAAGGGACGGCGCACTTCTCCGAGTAAAACCATTCGCTATCGCCGAGAAACGAATACAAAGCTCACAGAAGAAGCTCATTAGAAACGTCATGAAAGAAGTCATCACCAAAGAAGGAAAAACAAAAACACTCAATTCCTTTATCAAGGACTGCCTTGACGGAAAAACCGGCAGCGAGATCTACAAACACTGTAAGATCTACTACCCAGTCAAACGCATTGAAGTCAACAAAACAGAGATCATCCGATTACCAACTGTGATTATCGAGGATGAAAAGCCTGAGGTAAAACCAGAGGAACAACCGCAAGAGCCACCCAAAGAGGAATCAGAAGTACCGACGGAAGAAGAAATGAAGGAAGTAAAACCAGAATCAGAAACTCCCGTCGAAGAAAAAGAAGGACCTGTCGAAGAAGAACTCACCGCGGAAGACCTAGCGGTTACAGAAAAACCAAAGAAGAAAACAAAGGCAAAGACCGCAACAAAGAAGAAAACCACGACAAAAAAAACAGCGAAGAAAAAGAAAGAAGAATCTCCTGAAGAATAACCTTATCCGGGAGCATACGTTTATATATCGTGGTTCCTATTTTATTTTTATATGTGTCAGAAGCAGAAAATCCTGCCATATCTTTTCTTTATAATCCTTTTCGGTTCTCTCATCATCATTCCCGTCGGACAAAGCTGCAAAGATATTATCATCACACCTGATGCAACAGCAGGAGAGTATAGTCTCCTTCTTAAAGTACGAGACCCAAGTAGACCAGGGTTGCAGGTCCTCTGCCGAGTCCCCCAAGGAACGCAGTACACGTATCGATATCCCTGGACGGGGAAGGCGTGGGATTTTCTTGTGACCCATACCTATATCGGGGTCGCGACCAAAGGAGACACACTTCCTAATATCGTCAAAGCAGGGATGGTTCTAACCGACGCAGGTCTTGCATTTGGCGATGCAGATACACTTTCAAAATGGATTAATCCGACAAAGAACGCATGGGATGATTTTGACTGGATTCGATACGCATGTCAGACCGCAGACAATGAAGACGAAGCCGTCTCGTTATTGACAACGGAGGCTGTTGATCAGCTCCATGCGACCGGAGTTTCCGAGAATCTTTTCGTAGTCGGTCCGCAGAAGGCAATGGTCATCGAAGCAGATGCGATCCATCATACGACAACAGAAGTTACTGATGTTCTTGTCATGTCCAACTATGCAAAAAATCTCTGGCAGACACAACAGATACGATCCCTTCCATTAGCCAAATCATTTGATGCACAGAAAGAAACCATGGTGCGACAAGGCAGTGTGGTCCATCTTGGATCGGTTTGTGGCATTAAAATACTAACAATAACCTCCTCAACGATCACCGCTCAGGTATTTCCTGTTTTTGTTTTTAAGAATTCTGAGCAAAAGAAAGAGGTGATGATCTCCCTAGGAAATCGTGCAACGGTCGGACCTTTTAGCGTAACCCTGTCGGAAGTCAATGGAAACATTGCAAGGATATCGATTTGCATGGTTGATTATGCATGGGAACAAGCATTACGGAACCAGATTCAGCCACAGATCGGCAATATCACCATCCAGGATATGATAGGCTGGTCGCGGTTGCATACCGATGACCTTGATGGCCTGCGTCCCATGTGTGAAGATCAAAACACCTACGAGGCTGTCATGATATTCAAAATACCAAATGAACATGCCACGCTCCTCAGTAGTGGTTGGTTTGCTGCAAACCATGCCTGCTCATCCATATACGTCCCGGTACACATCTGCGATGCTGATTTCTACGACCCCTATGAAACTGGGGACGCAGCAGCACTCTCCCTCGCACTCCTTCAGAGATATGGTCATGGAAATATCACCTTCCTTTGTCAGAACATAGAAAATGTGTTTTATGTTGAAAATGAGATAAACGAAGCACTCGCTCATCTGATGATCCATGCGGATGTCAATATCTCGTCGTTCCTCACCGAATTGGACGTAGGGATGCAGGAACAGGCGTTTCTCACCGAGCAGCTCTGGTTGTCTGCACCAAACCTTTCACGCGGAAGCCTCCAGGACATCTGGATGCAGAATTATTCGTTTACTCAGCAGAACATACAAAAAACGATATCAGAGCTTACGAGAAATCCAGGTTCAGATACCATGATTTCTTTGCTTGAAAAAATTAGTCAGAGCATCTCTGATTCTATCGAGAAAAAACACATGATGCAATCATTGTTTTTTATAAAATCGTCTGCGGTACACTACAATGAGTAGCGACAAAAAGACCATGATAATCACCGAAAAAATTAACATCAATGGAAACTGAGTTGCTTGGGTCGACGATGTTTGATGGAGTATTGAGAACATCTCACCGGTTGTGACATTGTACTCATAGTCCCATTGAAGATCCCCATTCACATCAATAAGATAGACACCCTGCCGTATTTCCGTCGCTGTTTTTATGCCTGTCTGTTGGTTATGGAACAAATCAAATATTCCATCGCGATCGTCATCGGTAAGGTAACCAACATCACCTACTGCGACAGCATCTATCCAGATTATGTGTTTCGATGATACAGTTGTGGTAGGATCGCTCGCAGTCACTTGGAGGATGTATTTTCCCGCTTTCATCCAACTATGGTTTCTCGTGCAATTCATACCACTTTGCATCAATCCGCTTGAATCGATGACACCATCTTCCCAGTCGAATGTATAGGTGAGAGAGTCATTGTTTGAATCAACTGAACGAGTATTAAATGAATAGAGTTGAGAAACATGACCGGTTGTGGGACCGTCTATTGTCGGGTTCGATGGAGGGATGTTTTCATTATGAGTTCCTATCTGTGCCCGCTTTGATGTCTGTTGATTTGTGGTAAACGTTGCATCTGAAGAAGAATCATGATTCCCAGCTAAATCGTAGGATATCACACGGTAGTAATAGGTGGTTGCTGCGGATAGACCTGATAACGTATAATGATGCGATATGGTGAAAGGTATGCTATGAAGCCAGAATCCAAAGGAAGGAGTAGGCCCAAATTCGATATGACCGGTTGTGTTTTCATTGGTTAACCAAGAGATTTGGACTGAGCTTGAGGTGAGAGAATCTATGGTAAGGTTGGATATTACGGGTGGTGTGTTGTCGATGTGCTTTGAGGAATCTATGGTCGGGGAAGGATCAAGATCGTTTGATACTGCATCGGACGCATACACTCTTGTGGTGAACACACCGTCTTCATCAGTGCCTGATGGGACAACCCAATCATAGAACCAATGGGTGTTATCAATCATGTTCATTGAGGTATTGTTTAAGCTACCGTTTCCCAGTGTGGAGATCGCAAGCTGTACGCTGGATTCATCGATTCCTGAATACGTCTCAGAAAAGGTTGCAATGATCCGTATCGGATCAAAGGCTTTGAAAGAATTTTGGGTCGTGTTGTAGGTAATCAAACATGTCGGGGATTGAATATCATATCCACATTCAGAGTCGTTGAGAAGGGGGGCGTCCTCGATATGACTGCTGTTATCTGCAGCGCATGAATGGAACCTGTAATAGCCTGTTTGATTGGGAAACGGAAAACTCCAGCTACACGTTATCCAGGGGTTTGAATCAACATCATACAACCAAGGACCAGTCCAGGAGCTATTATCCGTGCTGTAATAATAATACAGTGTCACATTCTTTAGTCCACTAGGTCCGAAATCTTCTGCTGTTGCCTGTATCACGAATGGTGTGGTGGATGTCCAATATGGTGAGATTTCATCTACCTCGGAGACTGGAGCACCAGTGTTATACCCACAGGTCGTATCTCCAGTTCCACCAGGGGTTGTTTCGATGTTTGTCGCATTGTCTGTCGCGATACTATAGAGACGATAGTGGCCTGCTCCTTCAGGGAACGAGAAAACCCAACTACACAGACCCCAGGGTGTGTTATCGACACCAAAACTGATATTGCTCCCCCAGCTAGACATATTGGTGGCACGATACCTATAATACAACGTGACGTTCTGTAACCCACTTGGACCAGTGTCACTAACAACCGCAGTGAGTGTCAGTGGTGAAGAATCTTGCCAATATTCGGAGATCGTATTTATCACCGAGGATGGCGCTTGATCCTCATACCCGGTTGATGCATCTGCGGCTCCCGGGGTGGATTCAGTATTTGCTGCATGGTCTTTTGCGATGCTAAGGAATTGATAATACCCGGTTCCATTCAAGAAAACAAAATCCCAGGTCCAGGGTTGAACAGGATCAACACCAGCATTTACCCATCCATTCCAAGAAGAATTGTCGCTGCTGAACCGATAGAGCAAGGTGACATTTTTTACTCCACTTACAACATCTGTTGCGACAGCGCTAAGAGTCACTCCTTGGTTTTTCCAATACGGGGTTATTATATTCACCGACGAACTCGGGGCAGTTGTTTCGTATCCACATCCAGTGTCTGCAATGCCAGCGACAGTCTCAACGTTCGTTAGATTATCGCGAGCAATACTATAGAACTGATAGTATCCTGTTCCATTTGACAACGTGACAAACCAGGACCAGGGTTGCATGGTATCAACACCGGCATTTGTCCATCCGTTCCAGGATAAATTATCAGAGCTGAAACGAGAGTACAAGGTGACATTTCTGACTCCACTACCCCCATCGGTAGCGGTCGCAGTGACTGTCAATGATGAAGATGATGTCCAATACGTATCAATCATGTTGACCGAAGAAATCGGTTTTTCGTTATCAAATCCGCATGATATATCTGAGTTGCTTGGTATTGATTCCGTGTTTGTCACATTGTCACAGGCGATGCTGTAGAACTCATAGCGACCGGAACCATTCGGACAGGTGAAATCCCATGAGATGCCAGCCCACGGGTTGGTGTCTGGGTTGTTTGCGTTGTTCCATCTGACCCACCCACCCCAGCTTGAGGTATTGGTGACTCGATATCGATACCATAACGTGACGTTCTTCATTCCACTCGGTCCCGTGTCTGATCCTGTGCCGATGATGGTGTAAGGGGATACTGTTTTCCAGTAAGGGACCTCATTTGTCGTCAGGGTGAATGAGCAACTCCACCCATCATTGCCGGTGCCTTCATAGATGATCAACCAACCAAAGGTGGTATTGGTCATGACCAACCATGGTTTGCTGATACAATCGGTTGCATCAAACTCCAAGGTATCAATTTCAGAGTTAATCATCCCATTCCTCGTGATATCAATACTACTCACGTACCCGTCGCTTCCCTCACCACTGAAACCAACAAGAATTTTTTTATTCGTCGCAGAACTATTCAATCCTACCAATGCGAAACTGCAAAAATCACCATTGGTGATATCGATGGCTTGAGTATCAACCCAACTTTTTGTAATCACTCCCGCATCCGTAACGGAGCAGGTTTTTACGTACAAATCATTATTTGTATCCTCATAACCAATCGCAAACCAATTTGCTCCACTGCTTTCCGAATCATCCCATACCTTCATGATAGACGGAGTCGTACCCCTTGTCGTATCAAACTCCCATTGGTCGGTCCATGTATTTTGAATATCCCCTGTAGATGATATATTGTATGTGACAAGATACCCATCATTGCCACCAGCAGTGCCACCATCATAGACCAATGCAAGAGTATTTTCATCGACAAGACAAAGTTGCGGATTTAACGCATCGCTGCTGTTGAACTCAAGGGTGTCATTTATGGTATTGCCAATATCTCCAGCACTTGTGATAGAACAGGTTGCAAGACGACCATCCCCGTCGCTGTTATTTACATAAGCGATCGCATAGATGTTCCCGTTCACATGAAGCAGGGAGGAATAACTCGTTATTGTACTCCTGTATAGTGAAAGGGTGTCAAGAATCGTCTTCTGCATGCTCCCATTGTTACTCCAGACACGGGTCGTGATGATTTTCCTTGCGACACCCCCTGCATCCTCATAGTTGATTGCATAGATGTTCGAACTCCCATTCACCAGGCAGATACTTGGATAAAAACCATCGCTGACATCATACTCCCAGCTGTCGATGAGACTTTTTTTAATCGTACCATTGTTACTCCAGACCCGAATAGTAAAAAGCCATCCATCATAGGTTGCTCCTGCACCACCCAAGTCTCCTTCAGCAGCGATGAGATAATATTCTGAACTTCCTAAACGAATGACCGCTGGATGTCTTCCTTCCGCACCGTTCCATTCGAAGGTCGAGATTGTTGAATCACTGATACTTCCATCTGCTAAGGTGGATGAAGGGGCTTGGTTATCATAGGCACATGAAGCATCGGCAGATCCCGGGGCGGTTTCCGTGTTTGTCGCATTATCATTCGCAAGACTATAGAACTCATAATGTCCACTTCCATTGGAAAATGTGAAACTCCATGTCACAGAGATCCAGGGATCAGTATCGACTACTCCTGAGTTTACCCATCCACCCCAGCTTGATGCATTTGCTGCTCTATAACGGTAGCGGAGCGTAACGTTCTTCAATCCACTCGGTCCGGTATCAGAGGCAGTTCCAGAGAATATTTGTAGTGCAGATGTTTTCCAATAGGGTGTAATCGAAGAGACAGATGAATTTGGAGTTAAGGTCTCATACCCACACCGAGCATCAGGACTCCCCGGTGTCACTTCTATGTTTGTCGCGTTATCAATAGCGATGCTGTAGAACTGATAATATCCCGTGTTGTTTGGGAATGTATAGCTCCATGACCAGGGTGATGAGGTATCGACACCTGCGTTTATCCAACCACCCCAGCTTGAGTTATCGATACTGAAACGAGAGTAGAGCGTGACGTCTTTCAACCCGCTCCAACCTGTATCTGTCGCAGTCGCAGTTAATGTCGCTGCGCTTTTTTTCCAGTATGGTGTGATTGTGGCGATAGTAGAGGTAGGTTTAGTTAGATCAGGTGTCGAAAAGTAAAATAGAGAGGTATTCGAATCGATTCCATCAGAGACAGAGACTTTCCACCAATATTTTGTATTATTTGTGTTAAAATTGGTATTGGTTTGATGGTAGGTTCCATTTCCAACCGTGTTATTTGTACCAAAAGTTTGCCAAGAGCCACTACTGTTGCTTGACCAGGTGATAGTCATGTTCGCTCCATCAGGGTTATTCACGGTGATATTCAGTTGTGGCCGAAGCGCAATACCCCAGCTTCGGTTCGTGGGACCCTCATATGTGATCATCGGAACCGGTCGCGAGTTATTAAAATCAAGTTCATATAATTGATAGTACAAACCACCATTGTTTGCATTGATGCGGAATCGTATCCGTGCCTGACTCACGCTCCCCTGCATGAAGCTTTTTACCACCCATTGTTTATCAGTAAATGTGCCTAGATACGCGTCGATCCATGCCCCACCGCGGTACACATCAAGGTCTACTTGGTCAATCTGAGAAGGATCACCGGTTGGTCCCCGGGCAAAAAAACGGATTTTATCACAGATTAAAACACTATGATTCAAATAAATGTAAAAACTCCATTGTCCATCGGGATCATTGATATCATGATAGGATTGTGTATAGGTATCGGTGTCATCATCATAGGCATAAATCTCATTGGTCCATTGCGTGTTTGGATCATAATCGCTTGTTGGAGAGACCCATCCAAGAGAGGGGACTGCTGTCGTAAAGTTTTTATCGGACCCATTTACTGTACCGATATCATTGCGGATCTGGACTCGATAATGATAGGTATTTCCAAGAACCAGATTATGAATCATGACACCGAATTCTGAGTTTTGTACTTCGCTTCCACCCCAAGTGGTATTGTTTCCGTAGGAGGAATTCGATCCGTATTGGAAACGATATTGACAGGGCTCTCCGCCGTCATCAGAGATATTCCCCCTCAAAATCGCGGTTGATACATCAATTGATGTTGCATTAAAGGTAGTACCGTTTGGTAATGAATGTGGTTTGCCTTGCCAAAAATCAAACTCATAGAACCAAAAAATCACTGAACCGCTGATGAAATGATATCGAAAACGAGCTTTGGTGACATTTGTTTCACCACTGAATTCTAACTCAGTCCAAACACAATTCCCAATCGTTCCATTGTACTTTTCTATCCAGGTGGTGCTATTGTAAACATCGATGCTTATCCTGTCAACATAACCTGTGTCAAAATCAGCGAAAACGCGCACACGATCACAGTAAATCGGATTGCTTAGGTTTAATACTAAAAATCCTCGCCATCCGACCGCAGCAGTATGAGACGCATAGGTTGCTGTATTCTCATCATAGGCTCTTGTCTCTTGTGTCCATTGACTGCTTGGGTCGCCATAGTTGGTGGGGGTTATCCAACCAGTTGGATCAACGATATAATCATATTCAATTGAATCCCCTTTCGTTCTGAGGTCAAAGGTGGTCGATGAACCATTCAAGTTTGTTAAGAAAACTTTGTACTGGTGGTTATGGGTGATGTTTTCAAATGTTGTAATAGGTGACTGACTGTCTTTGGTAAAGACTTCTATACAAGATGAACCACTGCTTCGTGCAACAATGGTGATATCGTTGCTGTTCCCTAATGCTTCCTCAAATGTTACTCGGACGTATTCCTCATCGGAGATTGGCTCGGACCATTTTCCATCAGGTGTCTTTACCTCGTTGGAGATATCTGAAAGAAACGTTCTATTGGAGTCAAGATGTTCTGCTGTTAGTATCTCTATGACAATTTCATAGGTTTGCTCGGATAAGTGAGGCACGGTCCATTCAATACGGTCGACTAAGGTATCATTATCGAGGTCAATTCCTACGAAGTCTACCTCTTTTTTTGAGTCGTTCATGAGGTGGTAGAGATGGATAGTGTCCTTTGGTCGGTTATCGATTGATGAAAAAGCGGTGATATTCGTATAATGAATGTCGCTGCTGACAACGACTTGTTTATGCAACACATCAAGTGATGTTTCGGTGATTTCCCAAGCGTCCGTTTGATTCTGGCTACCGGTTCTTTCTAATGCTTCCGGGTTATTGGTTTCATTGTTGGTCTGGTTCCCTGGCGGATGGAGCTGTGCTAAGGTTTCTATGGTCGTTTCATTCGTTATACTCGCATTTTCACTAAATTCCTGAGGAAGCAAAGTCCATGATTCCTTTAAAATAAATGATTCATTTGTTTCATCAATTAAGGTGATCACTGCTAGATATTCACCATTTTTTATGGGGGGTATCTCCCAGGTGGTTTGCCAGGTCTGAATCGTCGAATTCGTTTCTGATAAAATCATGGGAAAACTATTATTTCCATCCATGGTAGCAACGGCAGAGCTGACATTAAAAAAGACAGGGACATCCACTGTTATTGTCATGATATCTTGTATGTGAACCTGTTCAGGGGAAAAAGTGAGAGTTATTCTATCTTGATCTTGTCGTATCGGAAACGAGATAATGGAGACGGAGAGGAGAGGAACGAGGATAAGGAAGATTGATACGAATAAAGGAATAATCTTTTTTCTATCATATTTGTTTTTATGAGGATTTTTTTTTCTTAACGAGAATTTTTCTTCGATACCATGGTGAGTGGAAGGGTGAGGCTCGTCCTGACCCTGCATGGCATCGACTGCAGCATGAATATGTTGAATCGTTCTATTATCAATTAGTAAGTTATCCGCACGCAAGTATGCATCCACATCCAAACCATTTAGTACTTATAGCAAATAAACAAATCATTTTTAAGATTTTCTTATCAAAAATCGACCCTAGATTAAATAAAGCCGTAACATTAAAAAAAACCTGTCCTGTAGAACCTTTTTATTATTAATCTGTAAACTCTTTTGTGTTCTTTTCTAGGAAAAAATTATTTTCAGGATAAGACAGGTTTTTTGAATATCTTAGAAGCTTTCTCCTTGTGCCTGATTTTTGATAGACAATACGTACATTAAAAACGTTTAAAAAAACATTCATGTTAGATGGATGGAGGTTTTTTACGTGACCGACGCACGACGAATCATTATCATCGGTTGTGGAGCGGGTGGTGGAACCAGTGCTCAGTTCGCACGAAAGACGGACCGGACTGCAACCATAACGATTTTCGAAAAAGGCAGATATCCGCAGTATTCGAAATGCGGGTTGCCGTATGCGATCGCAGGTACTGTCCCTGCTTTTCAGGACCTTATTGAGTTCTCGGAGGAATGGTTCCAGAAGGAACATATCGATATTCACCTTGGAACTTCGGTTGAAAGCATCGATATGAAGAACAAACGGGTGGTTGCACAGAACAGCTCTGAACGCATCGAAAGGGAGTTTGACAGCCTTATCCTAGCGACTGGGGCGACACCCTGGATACCACCTATCCAGCAGATCCAGAACAATGGGCAGTTACTCCAGGGGATCTTCGTTCTTCGGACCATCGATGACGGGAAACAGATACTCGCTCAGATAAAAAAAGGGAAACATGCAGTGATTATCGGAGCTGGACTCATCGGTCTTGAGATGGCTGATACCCTGCATACCAAAGGAATGAACGTCACCGTGGTCGAGGCTCTTCCAACCATCCTTGCAAACACTCTTGATGAGGACATGAGCGAACCAGTACTACAGAGTCTGCAGCTGAAAATCTCGGTTCTGACGAATCATCTCGCGATGCGGGTTGAAGAACATCATGGCGCTATCATTTCCCTTACAATAAAGGAGAACAATACAGGCAGAGAGAAAAAGATCCAAACCGATCTTCTCATCATCGCCACCGGTACAAAACCAGAGACTGATCTTGCAAAAACCATCGGCTGTGCGATCGGGAAGACCGGTGGAATCATCGTCAATGAAAAAACAGAGACGTCAGTAAAGGATGTCTATGCGGTCGGGGATTGCACAGAATATAAGGATTTTATCACTAATGAACCGCTCTGTGTCGGTCTTGGGAGCATCGTAGTTAGACAAGGGATCTCCGCAGGAACCAACGCTGCGGGAGGAACCTATACACTACCACCGGGGGTGATCTTGACACGAACCTCGGAGTTTTTTAGAATGGAGATTGCTGCGGTTGGCCCGGTCAAACAGGGGATGAAGAACCTACCACTAGTGACGGGAAAATATACGGGGTTCTCAAAACCAGAGTATTTCCCAGGGAAGGATTCCATCACCATCAAGGTCGGAGCCGAAGAGCAGACCCGACGAATCATCTCAGCCCAGGCGGTTGGCAGCAACGCGGCACAACGGATCAACACCCTTGCCTGCGCGGTTCTCGGGAAGATGACCATCGAAGAGTTCCGGAAACTTGAGACAGCATACGCACCTCCCATCGCACCAACCCTTGATGCACTCACTCTAGCCTGCGATGTCGCTGCACTGAGACTTGATAGGAAAAGAAGGAATCCATGAAGATTGTTCATCTCGCGGATACCCATCTTGGTTATTCTGCATATCGGAAAGTAAACGAACAAGGGGTGAATCAGCGGGAGATGGATGTGTATGATGCGTTCACCAGATGCATTGATTATGCTCTACGGACAAAACCGGATCTTATCCTCCACGCTGGTGATCTTTTTGACTCGGTTCGCCCCACGAACAGGGCGATCACGGTCGCGGTTCAACAGATCCTCCGTCTGTCAAAAGAAAAGATCCCTTTTGTGGTAATATCCGGGAACCATGAAACACCAAAACTCAGAGAGACAGGTAATATCTTCACGATCTTTGAGCATCTTGACAACGTGTATCCCATCCATCACAATCGATATGAAACAGTCGACTTGGAAATAAAAGAGGAAACCGTATGTATCCATGCGATTCCCCAGTGCCAGAGTCCTGATGAATTTGATAAAAACTTGAACGACATTTCTGTGAATAAGAAAATGGATTACAACCTGTTGCTTGTGCATGGGGCGGTAAAAGGGATCAAGGAATTCAAAATGAATGAATTCAACGAGGTGTTCATCCCGGTAAAAAACCTCTCGCAGGATTTTGATTATATCGCGCTTGGTCACTACCATCAGTACACAAAACTTCAGGAGAACGCGTTTTATGCTGGCTCCACGGAGCATCTGACTTTCACCGAGGCTGGCGCTCAGAAAGGATGCCTTGAAATCCAACTTGGGCAAAAACTAAAACACCGGTTCGTTCCTCAGCAAACAAGGGCTATGATCGATGCTCCACCTCTTGATTGTTCATCCCTTCGCATCGACCAGATACTCCAGCAGGCAAAAGAAATCATCCAAACAATCGAACCAAAAGACAAGATCATCCGTATCCGCCTGGAGAACATCCCCGCGCATATCCAACGAGGAATCGATTATCATCAGATCCATGAGCTAGGCAAGACTGCACTACATTTCGAGATAAAACCCATCCCGCTGAAAACGGATAAAACAACCATGGGCGAGAGCTCGTCAATGAAATCTCTTGCTGATGAGTTTGAGACATTCCTCATATCACAGACATATCAGGAGAAACCACTATTACGGAAACTCGGACTGCAGTACATCCAGAAGGCAGAGGAACAAGAGAAAAAACCATGATCCTGAAATCGATCCGTCTGAAAAATTTTCGAAAATTCAAGGATAGCTTCATAGAATTCCCTGATGGAGTCACTGGTGTGATTGGGTTAAACGGTGTCGGAAAATCAACCTTGTTTGAGGCGATCGCCTGGACATTGTATGGTCCTGTTGCTGCTCGAACTTCCACCGAGCAGATTAAACGAGAAGGCGCGGCCCCCTCTGACCCCTGTCGGGTTGAGCTGGATTTCATCTTCGATGACGACGCGTATCATGTGGTCCGCGAGATAAGTGGGAAAAACCTCTCCGCATCAGGCAGTGCGACCGTGAACGGGAAACAGGTCGTAAACGGCGCGGAGGTCCTAAGTAAATTCATCCAGAAGAAACTCGGGATGGACTGGAAATCGTTTTACACTTCTATTTTCGCAAAACAAAAAGAACTTAACACCTTATCATCGATGAACCCCAGTGAACGACGACAACTCATTCTACGAATGCTTGGGATCAATGCAATTGATGAGATCATCAGCCAGATCCGTTCAGATCTTAAGGAGAAGAAAAACCTCATTGAAACCCTCTCCGGTATGCTTGTGGACGAACAAGGCAACAACAGGATACTACGCTTCCAACAGGAAATAGAACGTCAACAGCAAAGACTGAAAGAACGATCCTTCCGCATCGAAGAACAACAGAGACACCACCAAAAAATACAACAGGAGCTTCTGAAAATAAAAAAAGACAGCGAAACAAAGAAGATATCGTATGAGAAAAACCTTCAAACCGCAGCATTGCTCGAAGAGAAAAAAAGCAAATCTGAAAAAAAACAACGCTTGGAACATGACATTAAAACAATAGAAACAACACTTCAGGAGCGAAAAACAGCTCTGAAAAAACTCCAGGAAAATCTTCTCCAGACCAGGAATCTTGAGAAAGAAATCCAAGAATTTGAAAAACAACAGGAGAAAAACACGGACAGTCTTCAAGTATTGCTCCGGAAAAAAGAGCAGAACCTGACCATCACCACCCGTCTCCAGGATGAGATAACACAACTCAGCGCAAAAAAACACTCTATAGAAAAAATAGGACCCAAGGCGAAATGCCCGACCTGCGAACGAGTACTCGGTGATCAGCAGAACAAACTTATCAAGACTTACACAGAAGATATAGCGAAAAAACATCAAGAGACACAGCGATTAATGGAGGAACAGAAAAAACTACAAGATGAGTCTGATCGATTCTCCCGTGAAAGACAAGCGTTGCAGAAAAAAAATATGTTTCTGCGCAACCGAGTCGTCGAACGGGAGAAAACCCAAAGCAGCCTTCGACATACAACCGGGGAGATGGAACGAGAAACCAATCAGCTTGAGCAGAAAAAAAAGGACCTCAAGCTACTTGGTGATATTGATTTTGATGAAAAATACTATCAACAGATTCGATCCCAGGTCAATGATTGTTACAGACTCTATCAGCAGTCATTAACGACACTTGACGGAATAAAAGAAAAACAACAAGAAATAACCATAGCTCTTAAGGAACAAGAGGGGGAAAAAAAACTCATCGACCAGCAGATAAAGACCACTGAGAGAAACATCGAAGAACAACAGCAAGTGCAAAAAAAACTTGAAAAAGAACGAACCGAAACCCAGCACTGCAGCATGCTTTCGGAGGTCATGGAGTCGTTCCGGACATATCTTATCTCCCAGATCCGCCCGATGCTTTCCGCTCATGCATCCGAACTTTTCAATGAGTTGACCGATGGGAAGTACTCACAAATCGAGCTTGATGAGAATTATGACCTGTTGGTGTATGACCACGGCGTTGCGTATACCATCGAACGATTCTCAGGAGGAGAAGAGGATCTGGCGAACCTCTGCATACGTCTTGCGATTTCTGAAATCATCACAGAGCGGGCAGGGAGTGTCTTTCAATTCGTTATTTTAGATGAAATCTTCGGCTCACAGGATCAGATACGCAAGCAGAACATCATTAAAACACTTAATGGTTTTTCCTCAAAATTCAAACAGATTTTCCTCATCACTCATGTAGATGACATCAAACATTTCACGGAACATACCATGATGATCTCAGAAGATGACGCAGGGATTAGTTGGATAAAAATAGAATAAAAAAAAGAAAAAAATGATGGGTTGTTTTATTTTCTGAACAGCAGTCTTCGTTTTGGTTTCTCAACAGGCGCTGACTGATCCTCTAGCGAAGGCGGTATCTCGATGTCCGCGTCTGTTGTTTCTGAGATAGGAGCTGCTGTGTGTTGATGCTTTAAGTGTTCAACGGAGGAAAATAGTTTTGTGAAGAGCTCTTCATTGGTGGCAAACCAGCTCTGCCAACCGCGGAGTTCTTCCTTGAGTTGCTTGTTCTCTGATTCGGTTTCCTCGTACAGTCGGAAGAGTTTTGTGAGTCGCTCTTTCTCTTTTTCGAATTCCATGGAGACTGCTTCAAATTTCGGTTTAAAGTCAGCAAACTGCTCAAATCCACGGAGTTCCTCGACTTGTCGTTCCAAACCTCTGATGACCTCATCCTTTGTTGAGAGCTCAGAATGCATATTATCAACATTTGCTTCCAGCTGTGTTCGTATCGCGTCGAATCTCATGACCTGTTGTTTCATGTCATCCATTTGTTGGACTGTCTGTGCTCGTTCGTCTAATTTCTGTGTCAGAGTCTGGATGCGGACTGTCGCATCTCGTTCGAATTGCATATGCATCTGTTCAGTATCGCGAAGTCGCTCTTCGAGTTCTACGACTCGTTTCTCTTGTGCAGCTAAGGACTCCTCCTGGTTCTTATAGGCGTCCCAGAGCTTTATCAGTCGTTCTTTTTCTTTCTCAAGCTCCATGCTGTAGCGTCGAGCTCCTTCGGCCGCTTCGTCTCGACGTCGTTCTGCTTCAGAAAGGCGATCCTCGAATGACCGCATCATGGAATCCATTTTGTTTAATCCCTCGAAACTGAGCATGCTTTGGATTTTAGCGAGATCCTCCATTCCTTTGGAAAACGAACTTTTTACAGAACCGAGTTCAGTTGATGCTTCTTGCAATTGTTCCATAAATGAGTCTTTTACTCCTTTCACGCTTATACCACCTACTTTTTCTTCAGTCATAAATCATGCCGTCCCAATTACCATATAAATTAATACTCCATCATGCGAATAATGTTGATGCTATTTAAGGGTTATTATTTTATTGTGTTTTTCGTAAAGAATCGTGAGCCGCTAAACTAATAAAGTATTATTTGTATACTATTTTTCAAATTTAGAAAAATAGTTTGGAGACAGAACGGGATGGGATTACTCGAGAGATTTAGAGAAAGTAGATTTTCGAAAATGATGTTTAAGATTTTTGGGAAGAACCATGCCAAGATTGGAATCTATGGTCCACCAAATGTCGGGAAAACAACGCTTGCGAACCGGATTTTGCGTGACTGGACGGGGGATATCATGGGCAGCGTCTCAGAGGTCCCTCACGAGACACGACGCGCGAAATGGAAGAACAACATCAGGATTGATAACGGCGGGTCCTCATTGACCATGGATCTGGTCGATACTCCAGGGATAGCGACGAAGATTGATTTTAATGAATTCATGAACATGTACGGGATGAACAAGGATGATTCACGAGTCCGCGCAAAAGAGGCGACCGAAGGAGTGATCGAGGCCATCCGCTGGCTAGATGATATCGATGGGGTCGTCTTAGTCATGGATGCGACGCAGGATCCTTTTACGCAGGTCAATGTCACGATCATTGGGAATCTTGAGGCTCGGAATCTTCCGATTCTCATCGCAGCTAACAAGATTGATGCGGAGAATGCAAGTCCTGCGACACTGAAATCCGCGTTTCCGCAGCATCCAGTGATCCCTATCAGTGCCTTAACGGGGTATAACACAGAGAACCTTTATTCGATGATGATCAAGGAGTTCGGCAAAAAACGACATAAACAGAGGAGGTAGGAACCATGACGAAGAAAGACAGTGGGATAACATTTAATCTGATCTCGCATCAGAAACTTGAGCATTATTCCTCTTCAGAGAAATTGAAGTATATCCTCAACGAAGTCAAAGAGGGAAGGATCCTTGTGCTCGAACATGGTCTGACTCCGACAGAGCAGGCACAGTTGATTGAGCATACCATGAAGGAGATCAACCATGATACCTTCATTGGTATTGAGATCGGTGGATATGAGAATGAAAAAGTTGGGTTCTTCCAGCGGGTGTTTGGTGTCGCAAAGAAACCCCGGATGACGGTTATTGGACCAGCGCATCTGCTCAGGATGGTCCATAAGGATCATGATATGATAGAGACGACGATTATTCCCGGGAAGGGAGTCAACTAATGCCACATCAGTGCCTGAAATGCGGTCATGTATTCGAAGAGGGCTCCTCGCAGTTGTTGAAAGGCTGTCCGGGGTGTGGGGGAAACCGGTTTTTCTTCACAAAGCAACCGCTAAACGAGTTGGAGCGAGATGTGATGAGTAAAGAGATCGGTCAGGATCTCACGACACGGATCATGGAGCTCGCGGTTGAGAAACATAAGGAGACACTCAAAGGCACAGAAGCTTGGATAACGCTGAAACCAAAAGATCTTCGCAGGATGATTGAGGATCAAAAAGAGCAGAAACAACCTGAGAAGGAAATGCCCCTTGCAGAACCTATCAGTGATGACGATCGGAAAGCGATCATTAACAAGATTAAAGCAGAGGCAGATCATTCTGATAGACCAGAGACCATAGAGGTGGAACAGCCAGGAAAATATGATATCGACCTTAAAGGACTCTTGGAGAAAGAACCAATCGTGATCCAGAAGGATGGGACGTATACGATTCATCTTCCATCGTTGTTTAAAATGCGTGAGGAAAAGAAAAAATAAGTCCTTTTTTCTCGGGAAGATCCTTTCCATTACCTTTTTATCGAAGTCAAAGATACTTCTTTGGTTGATTCTATGAAATGGTATGATGAGGTTGAATATATCAGGAAACAGGCGATGTTGAACAACGAGTTTTTCGCCAATTCCCTGCCGATGATCGCTAGTGAGAATGTGCTGTCTCCGTTATGCCGGGAGATGCTGATTACCGATTTTCATGGGCGGTATGCGGAAGGAACCCCAGGGAACCGGTATTATGAGGGGTGTAAGTACTTCGATCTTGTGGAAGAAAAAACCATCGAGCTTGCGAAGAAATTATTCTCCTGCAGGTACGCAGACGTGCGACCGACCTCGGGGACTGTTGCAAACATGGCAGTTCTGAAAGCATTGATCAAACCAGGGGAGACCGCGACAGTTCTTGATACTGCGAATGGTGCGCATATCTCGTTTGGGAAATATGGTGCCGCTGGTGTCAGAGGCATTAACCTTGTTTCGTTTCCGTTTAGTAACGAAGAGATGGTCATTGATGTGGATGGTGCAGTAAAACTCATCCGGCAGGTAAAACCGAAGCTTGCGTTGTGCGGTCAATCAGTATTTTTATTTCCGACTCCGTTGAAGGCGATCGCGGAGGCTGCTCATGAGGTTGGTGCGTACGTGGTGTATGATGCTGCGCATGTGCTTGGGTTAATCGCTGGGAAGCGCTTCCAGGACCCATTGCGGGAGGGTGCTGATGTGATGAACGGGAGCACCCATAAGACATTGCCTGGTCCGCAGGGAGGGATGATTCTTTCAGATCATACCGTGGATACTGAAGAAGATAAAGCGTTTTTGCGGAAACTCGGGTTCGGGGTGTTCCCGGGAGTAACCTCCTCGTATCATCTGCATCATGTGGCTGCGAAGGGGATCGCGTTTGCTGAGCATCTGGAGTTTGGGACGGCGTACGCAGATCAGACGATTAAGAATGCGAAACGACTCGCGCAAGCACTCTTTGAGCAAGGATTCAAGGTGTTCGGGGAGAAACTCGGTTTTACGAAATCCCATCAGGTTCTGGTGGAGATCGGGCCAGGGAAGGGCAAAGAAGCATCTAGAGCCCTTGAGGACGCGGGAATTGTCACCAACATGAATATGATCCCTGGGGATGCCGACCCGTTAAACCCCTCTGGATTACGGTTGGGGACCCCAGAGCTGACTCGTATCGGTATGAAGGAAAAGGAAATGGATGATGTCGCGATCTTTTATGCACGAGCGCTGCTGAAGAAAGAGAACCCAAAGAAAATCAGAGATGATGTCAAAGAATTCCGTAGAGACTTCCAGGAGCTACATTATTGTTTCAAGGAAGGGTTCCGGGGATATGATTATTCGCCGTTGATTTAACATGCGGGTGGTACTCACCGGCACTCCCGGGACAGGAAAAACCTCTGTTGCGACAATCCTGAAGAACCAGGGGTACAATGTTGTTCATTTGCATGTCTTCGCAAAGGAGAACCATTGTATCGCAGGAGTGGATCGGAAACGTAACAGCCAGCTGATTGATATGGTCAAGTTGGACAAGGCAGTCCAGAAGACCTTTTCTTCAGATAATCTTGTTTTTTTTGATGGACATATCGGGCATCTCCTAAAATCAATGCAAAAAGTCATCCTCTTACGTTGTCATCCAAAGGAACTGGAACAAAGACTTCTGAAAAAAAAGTGGACAGCGAAAAAAAGAAAAGAAAACGTTGATGCGGAGGCTCTTGATATCATCCTTTGTGAAACAGTACAGCGTCATGTATCAGAGAATATTTTTGAGATTGATACCACTAAAAGAACTGCTGAAGAAATCGCCGCGATCATTGTCCGCCTGGTGAATAAAAACTTTCAACCAACAAAAACATATAGGGTTGGTCAGATTGACTGGTCTGAGGAGATCCTTAAAAGGGATCATGTGTAGGAGCAAGACATGGTGCTAGATAAGACACGGGAGCGAGTTGATCCATTATTGACGGTGATCGCGAAACGGTTTTCGACAGTAAACCCTGATCTGCTCACCTGGTGTGCACTTCTTTTTTCTGTGATTGCTGGTGTGTTTTTTTATTTTTCAACCCCGACAGCTGAGTCGCAGAATTTCTTTTTGTTGTTTGGCGTTCTGTTTGTGTTTTTAAACGGGTTGTTTGATGCAGTGGACGGGAAGGTTGCGAAACTGACCCATAAAGCATCTGCCCGGGGGGATTACCTGGATCATGTGCTCGATCGGTATGCGGATGTGTTCATGGTTGGTGCACTTGCGTTGAGTCCTTGGTGTCGTTCTCCGATTGGGTTGTTGGCAATTGTTGGTGTATTACTCACCAGTTATATGGGGACACAAGCCCAAGCTGTTGGATATAAGCGTGATTATTCTGGGCTGTTAGGAAGGGCGGATCGATTGGTGTTGTTGATTTTTTTTCCGATAATTCAACATATGGTGCTTGGTCTTTCGTTTGAGTTGCCCTGGAATGTGACGATCATTGAGTTGGTGCTGGTATATTTTGCGGTCGTGGGAAATATCACTGCAATTCAACGTTTTTATATTACGCTCCAGTGGTTTCGAAAAAGGATTCCATAAAAAAAAAAAGAGGGGAATGTATCCCTTCGGAATTATATTGGATTTGGGGTGCTTGCTGCCCTAAGGTCGAACTGTGGCCATGGCACGCGTAGGGTTGGGAAAAAATTCAACTGGAAAATACCAACGATAATATAAATAGGTGAAATTCCAACTTTGTTACTCCAGTAGTTGTCATGCCAGTAATTAATACAATTCAAAAAGGTTGCTTGTTTGTTATTATCGATGAAATTATTGAAGGTTATCTGATTTATGTAGGATCGGATTAATGTCATGCTGTAGCCATTTTGAGTATCTCGAATTTCATTTTGTTTGATTTCATTGGAATTTGAAACACTCATTTGTATCCCATGGGTATTATTTACTATATGATTTAAAGAGATAGTGCAGTAGCTGGAAAATTCTATGATGATGGCCCAATCATTATCCTGAATTGTATTTCCCTGAATTTGATTGGTTTCAGAATAGTACAATTCGATTCCATGATGGCATTGAATAATCGTATTGTAAGAAACAACAACGGTTTTTGAATATTCTGTATAAACACCAGCATGTCTATTACCACTATGGGTGATATAACATTCAGATATTTTTACTGGTGCATCCTGGTTCTCTGTATAGACAGATATGACGTTATCGTCACCGATACCATATAAAACCGGTCTTCCGGTGTCAGATCCAGTCCCGTATTCAGTTGATTTTCCTTCGAGATTTATCGATTTTTCAATGACGATATTTTCAATATATGTTCCACTGTATATCTCAATGATATCGCCTGCCGTAGCGTTATCGATTGCTGCTTGTACTGATGTAAAGTCTCCATCTCCTTCATCATCAACAATCCATGTTGCTTTCGAGACTTGTTGATAGGTGTTTTTTTGTGGTTGTATTGATGTTCCAATCGGTAAGACACTTGCTCCAATACATAGGAGTATTATTCCTATGACAAAACATCTATTTGCTTCCTTTCTTATCATTGGGCTCCCCCGTTCATTCTTTTTCCAATACCTGAACCATATATAAATGTTTTCTGGACGATAAAATAAATTTTTATTAAAGATAAAAGGAGGGAAGGGAAAAAATTAAGGGGATTTAATGAAGAATAAGACCCTTCCTCCGTTTCTCAGATAAATGTAGAGATACATCCGTATATAAAATTATTGGTGAATTTTTATTACATTTGTTACAAGTTTTCCTCATTTTATTTCCTTGTCTCTTTTGAGAGTATTCTATTTTTTAGAGTGTTAGGTTCTTTTGAGGATATGGAGGAATTTTTTGTAGATTTTTTCGGAAGAAAAAATCAAGGGTATTCCTTTGAACTGGCAGTCGTCGCAGGTGTAACCTCGCGCGAAATAGGGGAGTCGTGCTGGTGTGGTTATCATCGAATGGGTGTTCTTACTTCCACAGAGTGGGCAGGCGATTATCTCCATAATATCATCAATGATATGTTATAGCATAGCATGTATTTAAATGTTATGTCGCAAAAAGACACTTTTACAGGAGAAGTTTATAAAAAACCATGAGAGAAATCTCTATTCACAGGTACCAAATATTAAAGAAGAACAGCCTGTTATCCTCCCCAGAAAACAATGACCTCAAACCAAAAAAAAGCAATACTCATCTCGCTTGACGACTCCACCGCAGAGATCACCCAGCTCGCAGAAACCCTTAGTTACACCATCCTAAAAACATTCATCCAACACCGAACGAACCCTGATGTCAATTACTACATCGGCAGCGGAAAAGTAGACGAAATAACCGACTACTTCAAAGATACTAATGAGACCATAGACCTCATCATCGTCAACGGCGAACTAAAACCATCACAATGGTTTACCTTAGAAAAGACACTAGAACACAACGTTTACGACCGCATCAGACTCATCCTTGCCATCTTCGAAGAACATGCAGAACGACGAGAAGCGCTCCTGCAAGTAAAACTCGCACAACTCCAATATGAACGACCCTACGTCCGCGAACTCATCCACCGGACAAAGGCAGGAGAACACCCCGGTCTGATGGCAGGAGGAGAATACCAGGTTGACGACTACTACGAGATGATCAAACGACAATCAAAGAAAATCAGAGAAGAACTCCAAAAAATACGAGAAAACAGAGAACTCCAACGACAAACCCGGTCCCAGAGTGGTTTTTACTCTGTCTCCCTCGCCGGATATACAAACGCAGGGAAAAGCAGTCTCATGAATCTCTTATCAGGGGAGAAAGTCAAAGTCGAAGAACAACTGTTCTCCACCCTCTCCACCACTACCAGGAGCATTTCATCAAAAAACAAAGAAAAACAAATCCCCATCCTTCTCACCGACACGGTCGGATTCATCGAAAACCTCCCAGCGTGCATCATCGACGCGTTCCATTCGACCTTGGAAGAAATAGAACTGGCAGATGTCGTCATCTTAGTCGTCGATGGCAGCGAAACAAAAGAAATCGTGGAAAAAAAACTCCGTGTGTCGATAAACGAGTTACGCAATATCGGTGTCGGAGCACCCATCATCATCGCGTTAAACAAGATTGATATCATCGACACGACAGCACTTAATACCCTCCAGGAATATCTTGAAGACACAGGTATCATCGAGGACCACACCATGATAGCAGTCTCCGTAAAGGAACAGAAACACATCGATGAACTGCTCCAGACCATCTATGATTCCTTACCTCACATGGTGAAAATCACTTTTCAGCTCCCCTTAGAGGAACACTCTCAACGGTTCATCTCACAGCTCTATGAAAAAACAAAGGTGCTCCACATCACGTATGGTACTTTAATAAACGTCGAAGTTGAATGTAACGAAAAGATAAAAGAAAAACTCATCGCTACCGCTCGAACAGTCAAAGGCAATGCCCTATAAGAAAACAAAACTCTTATAGGCTGTATCGTAATTCCCTCCACAAAGGGAGTATGTTATGATGAATATAAAAAATCAGGGAAATCTGCTACAGCTGATAACAATCATAGGATTAATCCTCTTTGGAACCATCGGACGATACGTCCTATTTGGGATGGGAGTTCAACCATTCCCGAACTTCGAAATCATCATGGTGGTGACGTTTCTTGCAATCATGCTCATTCGATCACCACTCGCACTCATCGTGCCGCTCGCAAGCATGATCGGCAGTGATATTCTCATCGGAAACCCGATTTTCGTCGGAGATCAAATGAACAGAATCGTGCTGTTTACCTATTCAGGGTTCGCCCTCATTGGCCTTCTCACCTTACTGAACAAAAATCGACTCTGGAACAACCTAGGACAAGCTCGTCTGAAGAGCGTTGGTCTTATGGCTGGTCTTGGCGTTGGCACCGTCCTGCTCTACGACATCTGGACAAACATGGGATGGTGGTACCTCATGTATCCCCATGATGCCTCATCGCTGGTTTTGGTGTACACCGCAGGCTTACCATTCATGCTCTATCATCTGATCTCAGGGCTTGTCACCTTCAGTGCGATAGGATTACCTGTTCTTCTCTACGCTGCGAAGAAAAACGACCAGATGCACCTCCACCCATTTCAACTGAAGCTCACTCATAAGATACCCGCCGTGCTTCTTGTCCTTGGTCTTGTCGCCATATCATTCACAGGGACTGCAACAACAATTCCACAGAAAAGCGAGGTCTGGGTCGAGAAATCAGACCAAACAAGCATCCGGATCATCATCACCGCGGACAGTTGGACCATCACAGATAATCTAGTGGCCAAAGCAGGGGACACCGCCTATTCTGTCCTGGAGAGAAGCGCACAACAAAACGGGTTTTCTATCGACGCAACCTATTATGCACAATTTGACTCGACACTGATCAATTCCATCAACAACGCAGTCGGAGGAACAGACGGGAAATACTGGCAGTACTATGTCAACGGGAGACTCCCGGATGTTGGCGCTGACAAATATCTGGTGACAAACGGTGATGTGCTGACCTGGAGTTTTGAAGTACCACCCAGTTAAAATAAAAACACTTTTTTCTTTTTTTTTTAACAATTCTGTCCATCAAGGGTACGAATCTTCTTACGAATCATGCTAATAGCGAATATGACGAAAAGAAACGCAAGGATGAGACCGGAAAGCACCCCAAACAACTCATAGGAGACAAGAAAATTATAGAACCCGTGAAGAAAAATCGCAAGCAGAAAATAGGGAAGCACGCCGAAAAACGATGATTTCTTCATCACTGTTTTCCCAAAACCATATCCTGTTAATGCTGTCGCAGACGCATGAAGCAGACATCCTCCAACGCTTCGTGTCGCCATCAACACCAAAAAGATAACAAAACCTTCAGAGAAGAAACTGTATCCGTAGAGGAGATTTTCAGTCGCAGAAAACCCTAGACCAGCAACCGCACCGTAAATCAACCCGTCTTCCATTTCACTCAGATTATTTTTTACAGACCGAAGACGTAACGCGAGAGGCTTGGTAAACTCCTCAACAACAGGGGCGATAACGACCACCGCCAGAAAAGGAGTCACCTCAGTAAGAGACACAGACGATTCGAGTGGTATCTGTAGAATAATTTCTAGGATTAAGGCTGCCACAACAGCGATCGTTGCTCCCCAAAGGAAACACAGAAAAATAGAGAGCCATTGCTGGCGATGGCACCGCTCTGTATTCCGTATCCAGATAGTGTAAACAAGTGGAGGGAGAAACGAAAGAAAAACAAGCAGACCCCAGGTGAGAAAAGATGCCATAGACAGAATAAAATATCTATCTCTTTATTATGTTTTTTAAAACTTATAGTAATACTCACCGTTTTGTTTCTGTTGACGGTCCATATAGGAGTCTGGTTTGTTGACACGGGGTCGTTTGGTCTCCTCATCACGCCGGAAGGTGATGTCGACATTTTTCAGGAACCGATTCATCCCCTCATGAAGGCTGAATGGCCCCTGCGCTCGCCCTTTTCTACCAGGTACGCCATCAAAGACGATTAATGCGTCGCTGACCATGTCTATGAAATAGACATCGTGGTCGACGATCATCGCTGATTTCCCGGATTTTTCGATAAGTCGACGTAACATCCGTGAGACAATCATCCGTTGTTGACTATCCAGGTATGCTGATGGTTCATCAATGAGGTAGATATCCGCTTCTTTGACAACTGATGCTGCGATGGCGACTCGTTGGAGCTCTCCACCGGACAAGGTCATCAACTCACGGTCTTGGAGGTATTTCAGATGGAGTGCATCATGGACCTCGGCCTGTAAAAACGAGGAGGTAAACAGTTGTGGTGAGAATTGTTCGAAATATTCATGGACGGTTCCTTCAAAATCAGGAGAAATGTACTGAGGTTTGTAACTTATTTTCAGATCATATTCGATGGAGCCTTTCGTTGGTTGGATCACTCCAGCAAGCATTTTCACAAATGTTGTTTTTCCAATAGCATTGGGACCAACGATCCCGATGAGTTCACCTTGTCGGATGATTCCTTGTTCTACTTGGAGGGTGAAATCCTCAAATTCCTTGAGCAGAGTGTCATAGGAGACAAGGATACGAAGTCCCTGTTGTTGTTTTGGGGGGCTTGCGAAAAACTCGATTTTTGTTCCAAAACGGATGTTCTCCTCCTTCAGATACCCGGAGAGATATGTGTTGATCGCATGACGTACCGCTCGTGGGAACGTCACGACACCATACGCCCCCTCCGTTCCATACATGATATGGACGTTTTCACACAGGAAATCCAGGACCGCTAAATCATGCTCGACGACGATGACTTTTTTTTCCTTGGAAAGCTCTTGGATAATCCGTGCGACCTTCAATCGTTGATAGATATCAAGATACGAAGTTGGCTCATCAAAGAAATATAAGTCAACGTCTTTGACTAGAGCAGCGGCAATAGAAACTAGTTGAAGCTCTCCTCCAGAGATGGTTCCTTTCTCGATTTCCTTGTCAAGCAGTTGGGAAATACCAAGCTTAGCGACGACCGTCTCAAACTTTTCTGATGTATCAGCGCTTTTCAGGACATCCCGTATTTTTCCTTTGACGATGCGCGGGAGTTGATCGACATACTGTGGTTTGAGCACGCAGGCCATGTTCTCTTCTGAGAGCGCCTTGAAATGTTCATACAGCTCCATCCCTGCATAGTATTCAAGAACAGGATCCCAGGAAGGTTTCTTTTTGCGATATTCCCCAAGATTCGGGATGACTTGTCCTGCGAGAATCTTGATTGCGGTCGTCTTTCCTATACCGTTCTGACCAAGGATACCAACGCAGCTTCCTTTTTTTGGGATCGGGAGTCGATACAGTCGAAACCCGTTTTTCCCGAATTGATGGACAAGGTCCTCTTTGAGTTCTTCAGCGAGTCCGATGATTTTTATTGCTTCGAACGGGCATTTATTCACACAGATGCCGCAGCCGACACAAAGATCCTCAGAAATGATTGGTCTTCCGTCTTCACCCATCACAACAGTCTCATCCCCAGCGCGAACTCTAGGGCAGAATTTGATACATTCCTGCGCACATCGTTTTGATGTACATCGATCTTTCAGCACAATTGCGATTCTCATTTCAGCGAACACTGTGAAGAGCCAGGTTCTTAAAGGTTTTTTGGTAATCGATTACTGTGAAATCTTATAAAAAAGCAAATGATACAAACCATTAGAGGTGAAATTTGGTAGGGCTGAATTTATTCCTATGGCCGATGCTGGTTCCAATGATTATACCGTTAGTCTATAGTATGAAATACAAAAGAGACGCATTGTTTGAAATCGGAGCTATCATCACTGCTCTGATGTTGATCGTATTCTTATATTGGCCATTACTTACAAGCAATTTTCTTCGTTCATACACCTATGTAGGGACAAAAGTTCTTCTTTTCGTCGTCCTCCCCCTCGTTGCTCTCCTGTCAATTAAACATAATTTCTCTCCCCTGCAAGGATCAAATTATGGGATTCAAAAGAAATCAATGAAAAAAAGCATGGTTTGGTGTATTCTATTCTTACCGTTCATGTTTATTGTAACAGGACTGATACAATATGCGTATGGAATAACTTGGAGCGCAGACCTAGCCGCTGGTATCATCAGTTTTTTTGAAGCATTTACTGAAGAATTCTTATTCAGGGGCATTCTCTTCATTCTCTTATTACGAAAAACCAATATGAAAATAGCGTATGTGACTTCATTGATGAGTTTTTTACTGATGCATCCACAAAATCTTCTGACGATATTCACTATTGGGACACTCGTACAAGGAATTCTGACGTTGGAAATTGCACGAAGATCACAGAATATTATTGGATCGTGTGTGTTGCACGGGAGTAATCGATTTTTTACTCTGGTGTTGCTCCCGTTGTTGTTGTAGCACGTTTCTGGTTATCGTCCGAAAGTATGACGAGAAGGTCCTCTGAACGAATGTTGTCGTTGCTCTATCCGTCGTAAAAATGGAATTTTCCGAAAATCAGGGATATCTGCTCGTTCAATCCGGAAATCGTCATTACTTTGGACTCGCCGGAAGTTATCATGGTCCCGCTCAGTCAGCAGTGTAATCGCTGCTCCGTTTGCTCCAGCNCGGGCGGTTCTGCCGATCCGATGCACATACTCAGTGGGTGTCTTTGGCACATCATAATTGTAGATATGGGTAACGTTTTTAATATCAAGACCTCGTGCAGCCACATCTGTTGCCACTAAAACCTTTGTTTTTTGGGTTTTCAGATCGTCTAGGGAGCTTGATCGTTTTTGTTGCTTCATACCCCCATGGATTGCGGAGGCGCGAATACCTTGACGCGCAAGATTCTTTGATACCGCATCAGACTCTCTTCGAGTTCCACAGAAAACAATGGATAATCCATCGGTATTGCTGTTCAGCAAATGAACAAGAAGGGAGAACTTTTGGTTCTGCTCGTAAATATCATAATAAATCTGTTTCAATTTGCTATGATCGACATACGATTGGGTCTTGACGATCATTGGATTTTTCAGATGTCTTCTCGCGAGACGATGAACCTCCTCAGAGATCGTAGCACTGAACATCAGTAACTGACGTTGCGAAGGTATGTAGCGGATGATATCTTCGACATCGTCGACAAACCCCATCTCGAACATTTTATCGGTTTCATCAAGGACAAGAATCTTGATAGTGCGTAAATCAATGGTTTTTCTTCGGAGATGATCAAGCATCCTTCCAGGTGTTGCGATGACGATTTCAGATGAGCGGATGTCTCGTATCTGTGGTCCGATGCTGACGCCACCATATACACTCATGGTGCGTATCCCAAGGGTTTTTCCAAAATCCTTAAAGACGTCGGTTACCTGTACACATAGTTCTCGTGTAGGAGTAAGAACAAGGGCTTGCAGTCCTCGTCCAGGAGTAATATTATTCAGGATAGGTAGACAGAACGCGAGTGTTTTTCCAGAACCCGTCTCTGCTTGACCGACAACGTCTTTTCCCTGGAGGATCTCCGGAATACATTTCTCTTGGATAACCGTCAGTTCTTTAAACCGTTGTTCTTGTAATTTTGTCATAAGTTTTGCTTGTATGCTCAATTGTTCACATTTCATTATTTTTCACCTTATTATTCAATTATTGTAGAGTCTTTAGTCTCTTGTTATAACAAATCGTTTCTTCTTTATTTCAAATCTTTTTGAAAAAAAGTACTATCAGATCTGTTGATTGTGGTAAGAATATTACGCCTTCTTTACGTTTTTTGCTTGTGGTCCTCGATCTGATGTTTCAATTTCAAATTCTACTGCATCTCCCTCATTTAGAGATGTTTCCATTGGGACGGCGGTCCGATGAACGAAGACTTCTTTTCCATCTTCGCATTGGATAAATCCGTATCCCTTTCTTGCATTATACCATTTTATTGTTCCTTTCATGTTATTCACGTTTTCCTCAGATTCTATCTGATTTTCTACAAAGAACAAAAACAAAAAGATTTCAGTTAATCGAATTTACGAAACTAGGAAACTCTTATTTCTATTCCTTTTGGCTCGCTATAACTTTATCTCCTTTATATAGTTTTTCACAATGATGGTTATTTACTCCTGTTGTGAGATGGCTATTGTATTTCTACATCACAATATGAATATCGAGTTTCTGTGCGAGTTCTTTGTATCGATTTCGAATGGTTACCTCAGTGACTCCTGCGATCTCTGCAACCTCACGTTGTGTCCTGCGTTCACCACAGAGAACAGAAGAGATGTATAAGGAGGCGGCAGCAAGTCCTGTCGGGCCTCGTCCGCTGGTCAGCTCTTGATTGACTGCATGTCCTAATATTTCGAGTGTTTTTGCTTGAACGTTGTTACTCAGTTTTAATTCACTGCAGAACCGTGAAATGTAATCTTTCGGTGTGGTCGGCATTAATTTTAAAGCAAGTTCACGGGAAACATATCGATAGTTTCTGCCAATCTCTTTTCGTGATATCTGTGCGATGACACTGATTTCATCTAATGTCCTTGGGACATGACATTGGCGGCATGCGGCGTATAATGCGGCGGCAGTCACCCCCTGAATGCTTCTCCCTCGAACAAGATTCTTCAATGCTGCTTTTCGATAAATCATTGCAGCGGTTTCTCGTACGGATCTTGGAAGACCCATCCCGGATGCGAGTCTGTCGATTCCTGAAAGAGCGACCGCGAGGTTCCGCTCGGTTGCATCACTGATACGAACGCGTCTCTGCCATTTTCGTAATCGATATAATTGAGCCCGATTTCTTGTCGGAATCGCTTTTCCATACGCATCTCTATTCGTCCACCCTATCATCGTACTAAGTCCTTTATCATGCATAGTATAAGTCATCGGAGATCCAGTTCGAGATCGTTTCTCCCGTTGTTCGTTATCAAAAGCACGCCATTCCGGACCATGATCAATGATATCGTGATCAATAACAAGACCACAACCTGAACAGACCAATTCCGCTCGAGAATAATCCTTACTCAGATGTCCACTACCGCATTCAGGACAACAGAGAATTTCTTCTATTTGTTGTTTATTTTTTTTTGTCAAAATTAATCAACTCCCCACGTATTTTTATCCATATTTTAGTCGTTTTAATAGTTACTTCCTTTGATTTTTACATTGGTGCTGTTGAGACGATCTCATTTCAGAAAGAACAAAAATAAAAAATCTCATATGTTTTGTTTAACAAAAATGTGAAACTTTTATCTCCATTCCTTTAATATATAGATATACGTCTCTTACCTTTATATCGTTTTGCCATACGTTGATACGTGTAGGTTATCTTCCTTGTATAATAGGGGAGAATAGGAGTTTTGATATAAATCAAGGATTCAATAATCATTCGTATAGGTGATAATTAGATATGTTTTTTAATATTATAATAAAAAATGATATATACTTATAAGTAACAAATATACTGTATTGGTGTTGTAATAGTTTTTGAGCTTATGAAAAAGAGAATAGTACGTGTCGTGATTTGTACAACATTACTTTTTTGTTCATTGTTAATTATTCAGACACCAAATATTCATCTGGAGGCAACAACCTGCATAACACCAACGGAAAATAGAACACAATTGATCTCTGAGGATATCTCCCGAATTGATGGAATAGGCACCACTCCTGCACAAAAGACACAATTGAGCTTTGCAGCATTCACTGACACTCATATTGGGGCTACATATCAGGATCCATTTTTTGACAGTGCAGATCATCTTGATAAAATCGGGGATGATTTGGTTGATGCGACCAACCAGCTTGATTTCGTGGTACATCTGGGAGACATCGTGAACCATAACACCGCGCAGGTGAACGGAGAAAGACTCCCCCAGTTTGTCAACCAGTATAAGAATAACCTGAAAGCCTACTTGATTTCTCATCTGAATCTACCGTTCTATTATGTGGTAGGAAACCATGATGTGACCGATTATCAAATGAACAAGGATGATCCGCATAACCTGACGAAATCAATTATTGACGAACTGTGCATGAATGCATTGGTATATGCGATGATGTACAACGGAATCCTCTTCCTTGTTGTCCCGGAGTTAGGATCTGTGACATGGACGCATCCAGTCGAGTATGAATGGATTGCATACATGACGAACCAATATCCTTCGACGACGACGGTCATCTTCTGTCATCAGGCCATCGAGGATACGACCGCGGAGGAAAGCCTTAGACCCTATCGGGGGAAGCAGGATATGGACTGGTGGGCGACTTTGTTTCAGAACAACCCACAGATCAAGCTCTGGATCCATGGTCACAACCATTGGCTTGACTGGTATGTGGGCAATCAGAGTACGGGACTGACAAACCCAATAAAAGAATTTGGTCATGACATAGCATTTTCCTCACCTTATCCTCAGATGGATTGGGATTATCGCTATGAGACGGACAGAGTAGTGATTTACAATATTTCTTCTACCAGTATTAGTACGGGGAGTTGGGAGAACAATGGCGCTGGTGGTCATTGGGTAACAGACTATCTCCATTCATGGAATACCCCAACAACCTACAATCCAAATGTGGAGAACTGGTATTCGTTTCCTGTGTTCCTACAAGACAACGAAACACAACGAACAGACATGAAACTATTATCCCCTGACGTCACCCTCCAACTCATTGGTACTGAGCCAATGGAGCTGTTCTTTGACTCACAGATGGAATCCCCCAATGGATCTGCAGAGGAATACATCCTTGGGTTTGGGGACGATCGATCAGATAATGTCAAATGGACCAATCCAGGAATGACCGTGTATGGACCCACAACGCTTACATTCCCAGAGAAATACCCGGATGAGGATTCCATCCAGGAGGACGGACGCAGCGGTCAACCATACCAGTCGTATCCCATGGGGACGATTTCTGCAGCGATCCCTGGACAAACCTACAATTTCACAATGACCGCTCGTTGCACCTCAGGGGCGGGAAGAGTTGTGATGAACGTCAGTTGTTGTGATTGGAGCACACGATCACAGTATAGTGTACTACCCAAGAGTGAATCTCAAATCTTGTCTCATACGTTTGGATCCTCGTATGAAACCATTCATGGAGCATACATTATCCCAAATGACGAGACCGCGTGGTTTTTACAAGGAACCCTGGAGTTTCTGGATTCCGCTGATTATGATGTTTCATTGTTTAGCGTTAAACAAAATAGAACAAGTGACACGACCAAGGACTTCCATCTCTTTCTAAGCGGCCATTGGTACAACATGACAGGATTTCTGTTAAAACATGAGTACAGGAACTTCTCTGTTTCGGCAGAGGATCTCTGCGATTATGATGGTGTGATGAATTTCACCGCGTTCATTGATGGAAATCAGTATGGGATGGTGAATCTTATCTATCATGAACCGGTCCTTCTGGGGATGAACGCGCGTTTCCGAATAAATAGTAAAGAGGATAACGTGTATAACCTGAGTCTGACAAAGACTATCTCACGAAACTCTGCAGTAAAAATGATGATATGGGATTCAATATTGTTCCAGAGATTCCCTCATGTTACAGAGTTACTTGTTCGACTCCTCATGAATGGTGCTGCTGGTCGTGTCCTTACTTCGATTCTAGAGACATTCGATCCGGGGATTTCTCCGACCTTTAAGTTGTTCCCTTTTAGCACGGACACTATGTATGAACAAGTGAATTTTTCCGCTATCGATGGTTCCGGGATGCGGCATCAAAGCAGGAATGGGAATCTCTGGTTCACCTGCAACAGTCCTTCCGCAGGTGAGAAATTTGTGACAGTCACCATACCAGAGACCTGACCCGGTGAGTCAATAATGTTCTCCTGTTTTCATCTAGAATAACTACAAAAACTATAGCAAATTACTCCCTTCATCACAATGGATGATAATAGTACCTTAAAACCATTCGAACAACGTATCGTTCAGACGTTACAATTAGCTGAAGAACGAGGATACAATCTCACTGTTGCACAACTCGCTTCAAAGCTTATCGGTGGCAGTATTTCCATAAACGAATTGCGTCGTATCCTCCCTACTTTAAATGCTCTTGAAATGGAAAGTGATATTGTCGCAACAAAAGAGTAGCTCTACCTGGAAAAATGCATTCAACGACGACAGACGAGTAGTTCCTTACAATCGTATTACCAACGCATCGCAACAGAATTTATCGATGAATACACCAGACTTTGTCCTTGGGTTACATGCATGCTGCTCTCCCGGTCCATAGCTTCTGAAGGACTCGGGAAAGGAGACGATATCGATTTCGACCTGATTGTCCCTGACGACCTCAAATACACCTCCTATCTTCTCGCGTTACTGCTGAGAGTCAAATATTCGTTTCGCTATGGAAAAGATTTCTAGAGACGATATGTGATCTGCATCAGTTTCATCTGGGAGACCCATCAAGTGTTACCATTTCAACGCAACGATGGCCAGCTTGCTTTTGAGCTTCTGAATGCAAAAGTCATCTATAATCCGGATTTTTTCAGATACTTTATTCGTAAAAACGAATGGTTCTTTATTCTCCCAAAACATTACTAGGAACGGTAAAATGCGGGACGTACGATTTATTGCAGAACATCGGGGTGGATTGCTTAAAAAAGAACAACACCACCAGTTGATTCAATGGGCATGTGTTTGTGCAGAGCACGTATTACCCCTGTTTGGTGAAACAATAGATGAGCGACTCATCCAGGCACTGAATGTGGCGAAAGACTGGAGAAAAGGGAATGCTTCTGTTGGTGATGCACGAAAAGCAGCAGTGAGTGCTCATGAGGTGGCTCGTGAATCATCAGATCCTATCGCGATTGCTGTAGCTCGTGCGGTCGGGCATGCTGTTGCGACCGCTCATATGGCTGATCATGCGCTTGGACCAGCATATTATGCCTTGAAAGCGGTGAAATACACGGGTAAATCGATAGATGTCGAACGGATCTGGCAGGATGAGCAATTACCATCGGACATTAAGGATCTTGTTCTCTCTGCAAGGAAGAACAGAAAATTTTCAAAAATCTAGCAGAGACTGTTTTTCTTAGGACTCGTTTTTTTATCCTGTAACGCTCGTTCTGTTACATAGGTCTTGGCTGAAGAAGACCCACGCGATTTCCTTCGGAGTCAGTAAATGATACATACTGTCCGATTCCTGGAATCTCCATTGGCTTCTCAAGAATCTTCCCACCAGCATCGATGACCTTCTTCATCGCTTCTTTCAAACTATCCACCGCAATAACAACAGATGGACACATTGGTGCAACTGGTGATTTGGGATAAAATCCACCGTTGATGACACCAGGTCTTTTTATCATTCTGTTCTCATCCATTTCTGTCGTTGCTGCTGTAACGTACTGTCCCATTTCTTCTCCAAGCTCTTGCATCTGCCAGCCAAACGCCTGGGTGTAAAACTTCACAAGACGTTTTTTATCCTCGTATGGCATTTCAAAATGCACAACAGGATTCATCGTTGATTTTTTTTCTTTCATGTACGTCCTCATACCTATTTTTTTTACAACTGATTTGGATCAGGTTTAAATCTTTTTTCATGGAGGTAGTCCTATTGGAAAAGATAATTGAAGATTGTAGGAGCTATGATTTATTAGAAAAAGGTAACAAAATTTNATAAACGTAAGAGTAATAGTTATTGAGTGAGGAAGGATAGATGGAGGAAAAAATAAAACATAATCCCATGAATAGTCTTCAAATAGTTATAATACTGATTGTCCTGTTATTGATTGTTTTTTCTATGATGAGTATGGTTCTTACGAACCATTTTGAATATGCAATCATTGGGATTGTTGTAGCATTAATAATATACGTTATAAGCAAGAGTATTAAAAAAATATAAATTGCTTCGTTAAGCTGTGAGTTTTACCAGTGGTCTTTCTTTTTTTCAATATGTACTATGAGATTTGAATACAAGTTTAATGATTAGATAAGAAGTCCTCAACATTCGTAATAAATTTCAATGTCTCTTCCTCTATTTTCTTTGTTAAAGTATCTAAATCACTAAAATCTGGGTTGTCAACTACAATGTACTCTAGAATGGAATCATAACCTTGTGTCGTTGATGGAATGTGGTATTTCTTCCAATCGCTTTCTTTAAACATTTTCCAGTATTTTGTTTGAATCTGCTTATTGTATCCTGCTAACCAAACCTCAAATCTAAATGTGTCATGACAAAACACGATCGCAATTTTCAATTTTTTACTTTGTAATGATTTAGGAATAAAGGAAAAATAGGTCATGTCCATATATCCATAATAAATATTCCCTGATACGAAATAATCAGGATATTTGTTTTTAAAATATGTTCTCAAATTCATGATATATTCCATCAATCCTTTATAAGCCTCTTTAATGTCACCCTTCGCTATCTGTTTTCTATATTCATTGATATATCCTTGAAATGATTTCATAGCTCATTCCTCTAATAAACTAAATGGCTTTATTGCTAAACTACTTCGTATAGTATAAATGATATTAGAATTTAATTTATTTGTTTACATAAGATGAGCTGATATCTAAAAATGATTTTTTTATAGAAACAGACCGAGGTGAAAAAAAATATTGTTCCCTAGGTAAATGTTTGGTGTAGACCGTAAGCCTCTTTACAACAGGAGAAAAACTAAAAATTTTTATGGAAATACGAGCCAGAAGAAACATGAAATTAAAAATTTATTCAACAGTTGTTTAATTGTTTTGTGCCTTTTTTGTAAAAAAAAAGTGAATTTTTGCTGCCCAATTTGTAAAAATATATAAACCTGTAAAGTATACTCTTCTATAATGTCATATATAGAAATAAAAAAAGTTAACGATACTGAATATATATCGTTTGTAAAAAAATTTTCTTTCATGGGGAAAAATTTTAGGATCAAAGAACATATTGGAAAAAATATCTCCACCGTAACTGTAAGAGATTATATAAAAAAAAATTTTAATGAAATATCTAGAAAAGAATTCGATATTAGAAAAATGTTTTTAGATAGATTGGATATTGTTTACAATAAGAATCTGTTAGAATATATAGAATTAAAATCTATTGAGATCAATAATCTCTTTGAGATGAAAGACATTAAAAATGTCATTCTTGTAGAATTCGCAAAAGAATTCATTTTTAATTCAAATAATATCGAGGGTTCAAAAATTCCTGCCAAAGAAGTAAAAAAAATCATTGAAACTGGGAATTCTCGATATAAAAATAGAAATGAAATCAAAGAAGTTTATAACTCAATTGAGGCATTGAAATACCTGCAAACTGGTTTTAAATTTAATATCCCTTCGATTAAAAGATTGTACTATATTCTTACCAAAAACCTGACAATGTCTGGAGGAGATTACTATCCCCGGGGATTCAAAACCGTAGAAAATGTCGTAAATAATCAATCGACCATTCCTCCAAACGAGGTAGAAAATGCAATAGTCCATCTTCTTCAGTTTTATACAGATAATAAAAAAACAATGTATCCATTTCAATTAGCGTACGATTTCCACCTCAGATATGAAAATATCCATCCGTTTTTAGATGCTAATGGGAGAACCGGTCGATTAATAATGAATAAAATCCTCATGGATCGTGGATATTTTCCAATGATTATTTATGCAAAAAACAGTAGAGCGTATTATTATGCAATATCTAAAGGTTTACACAGAAGAACAACAAAGAATTATTATCAATTAATGTTAGAACAAGCAAAAAAAACGTATGACTATTATTTCGCGATGATGAAAAAATATTAATGATTATTTTTTAAGTGCTGGGTGTAGGTCGTAAGCCTCTTTGCAACAGGAGAAAAACACGAATTCTAATGAATTTATATGACAGAAGTACATATATAAAATGTAGAAGTTATCTCTAAGAATTATGAATGAAGACGAATTAGAACTTAATGAAAAGACAATTAAAGAAATACAAAGAGCTAGAGAAGATATTAAAAAAGGTAAATATCATACTTTGGAAGAAGTAAAAAAGAGATTAAAAATTTAGATTTTATAGAAAATAATATAAATTAGTAAAACTAATATATACTTAGGTGGACTAATTATGACTCAGGCATTAATAAAATTAAATGAGAATATCAATC
>WSSedL1B2DRAFT_1000003_pt1 | contig 70175 bp, 64 predicted proteins | sample WetSurSiteL1Bulk_FD_9470 | JGI IMG/M metagenome (IMG submission 9470)
TTTTTTTTTTTTTTTTTTTTTTTTTTTTGCTTGTACACATTGGTTTATTAAAAAAACTTTTTGTTTCTAGGAATAAAAATGAGTATTGAATACCTAATTTTTTCCTAGGGTGCGGGAGGAGTGTTTTTTGGAGAAGTATGGATTTTTCGGATAATAGATGATTTACACGGATGGCAGATCCCCTGGGCGACTTCACTCATGTGTAATAGTTGTTTTCCGCACGCCCAACAGAAGAAGAGGTCATCAGATTTCAGGTCTTTAATTATCTGTTTACACTGGAAGCAGATCCGTTGGGATATCTCGTCCACCGTTTCGAGTTGTTTGCCGCAGGACCAACAAAAATATCGCCTGGTGTCCTCCATCTCATCTAAACTTTCAAGCTTCATAGGAATCCTTTCCAAATTAGTTCTTGAACCCTTTTAAAACGAATCATGTTTCTTATATAAACGATTTTCTTCTCATTTGGTGTTATTTTTTACTAATCCCCGACTCGGTGATATATCCGGTGACATATTTCTGAGGGGTTATATCGAATGCCGGGTTCTTGACAGTTATCCAGTCGGGCATGATTGATTTTCCAGCGATCTCCGTCATCTCTTGTCTTGCTCGTTCTTCGATGATGATATGCGAGCCATCGCGTATGTTCGGATCAAAGGTGCTCGCTGGTGCAGCGACATAAAACGGAATGTCGTTTTCCTTGGCGATTACTGCTTTTTCATAGGTCCCTATCTTGTTCGCAAAATCACCGTTTTTCGCTATACGGTCTGCTCCGACGATAACCAGGTCGATGTCTTTTTTTCTCATGTAATAGCCTGCTGCATTATCTGCAATCAATGCGTACAGGATACCTTCATGATATAGTTCCCAAGCAGTCAATAAGCCTTGGAACCGTGGTCGTGTCTCATCAGCATACACAAATATTTTTTTCCTGTTTTGATGAGCGAAACGTAAAGGCGCTAACGCAGTCCCATAGTCGATGGTAGCCAATGCTCCCGCGTTGCAATGGGTAAGAATCCTCATTGAATCAGTGATGAGTTTTTCCCCATTCTCCCCTATTTTCTTACATCGGGTGATGATTGTCTTTGCGTAGGATGCCGCCGCATCAAACGCATTCTCCTCTAAGTCGATTTTTTGTATCATATACTCGATAGCATGGAACAAGTCGTAGGCGGTCGGTCTGGTCGCTCTCAGCAGTGTTGCTGTTTTTTCAGGATCGTTTTGTCCTAATGCCATCCCGTAAGCTGCTGCGGCACCGATAGCTGGCGCGCCTCGCACCACCATTTCTTTGATCGCATAGACGATGTCATCGACGGTCCTGGCTGAGTAGATTTCTAATGAGTACGGTAGCTTTCTCTGGTCGATGAACTGAACGATGTGTCCTTCTTGCCAAAGCGCTTGATAGTCTTTTCCGTTGATTTTCATCGCTATACCTCAAGGTATCTACGGAGAGTATCATGAATTTGTTTTCTGTTCATCCCAACAAAGACGATTCCTTCGTTTTTTATGAGTATCGTTTTTCCTTTTTGTAACGTCCGGAGGATATCCTTCGCACGCTCAAGAGTGCCTGGTTTGGTGTCGTTCTCTGTCGTCGGGAGTGTATGTTTGAGTTTCTCAAAGAGCGTTGTGCTGTTGATTTGCAGGATTGCATTGACATCCTGCCGGGCTTTTTGGATGATCCAATGTACGGGGGTTTCCAATGCGGGATTGTTTAACCCGATCACCATCATGATGTTTTTCAACGGGTCGTAATCGACAATTTCTACAACATCAGATTGTGTTATTTTTTTTAGATCAACATTTTTTGCATTAATAAGAAGTCGTTTTCCATAGTCCAGGCTGAGGATCCCTCTCTCTTTATCAGTCAAACCGAAATCTTGGAGACTTTGGCCAAGTGTTATCATCTCGGAGAGCAACGGACAGTTGCTTGTTTCTCTTGAGACAAAAAGTGTATGGAGCGCTGGAGCTGGTAGAATTCTTTCGGTCATGATAGCATGGTAAGACGAAAATGACTTTTTATGTTTTTCCTGGGGAATGTTCTGTAGAGAATCCAGATATCATCCTTTGTTGGTAATTTCAATATCATGTGATTTTGACGAATGAAAAGAGAGAAGAGGAGGTTAGTTGTCTCGTCTGTTTGTGCAGAGAAAAAACAGGGATTTATCAACAAGTTCTAACTCACCAAATCTGTGTGTACTCAATTGTTTATTTTTTTCAAATAGCATAAGTTTGCCTCTCCCGACTCGCGACAATAACCTTGGGTTATATAACGCTTTCTTTTTATTTCTTTATCCCGTCGTACTTCAAGGACATACAATCCATACCGTAAATTTCTAATAGGAACTCAGGCTTCCACGTAAGAGCGGAGGTTCTTTATATGTTAAAAATAGATATGCATATCCACTCCTGTTTTTCTAATGATGGCCTAGGGACACCTCAAGATCTGATTCGATCGCTGAAGAAACGAGGTCTTCAGGGTATGGCACTCACCGACCATAACACTATCGAAGGGTTCCGTTCAGTACAAAAAAACATGCCAAACGATTTTCTCGTCATACCCAGTGTTGAAATATCAACCGCGGATGGACATCTCTTGGCGATCAATGTTACCGAGAAGATCCCTGCGGGATGTTCTATCGAGCAAACGGTCGAACGTGTCATCGATGCAGGCGGAGAACCAATTGCTCCCCATCTTTTTCGTCTTCTCTCCGGTATAAAAAAAGAGAAATTAAAGGCAATTCATACCAAAGTCTCTGCCATCGAGGTGTTTAATGGGTGTAGCGTTCCTAATTCAAATCTAAAAACAGCTAAAGTCGCCCATGCATTCCATCTGGGGGGTACTGGGGGGAGTGATTCTCACGACCCTGCTTATGCTGGGTATGCCTATACCGTGGTTGACTCGACAGATTTACGGATTGATACGGTTCTTTCAGAGATACGAAAGAAAAAAACATGGGGCGAGGGAGTGACGATGCCACTTACCTATCGACGCGACCGGATGGTCCTTTCCATCAGACAATATGTGCAGCGGGGATTCAAACGTATTTAAGTCGATCTTCTTCAGTGAATAGAATGCACCATCCATGTTTATATATACGAACGATGTATATCATGTATTGATAGGGGATAATATATGAAGAAATATACTAATTCAATTCGATCTAATTGGAGGCAGGTATGTGTCGCCGCTCTCGCATGTCTTATGATATGCTCTGTTGCAGTTCAATCAACTCAAGTTATCGTGGAACAAGACGTCACTCAATCGTATTTTTTTACCATTCCTACTCTAGAAACCGTTGATATCGCAGGTACCCTCTATGACCGAGTCACCCTGGAGGATTGCTACTCTGCAGGAAGTGCAGGCACGCCAAAGATACCATCAAAAGGTGTTTTCCTTCTGTTACCACCAGCATCCTCGGTAAGCAATATAGAGGTGACTGCTGGGGAGAAAGTCATTCTTGGGTCAGGTTTCAATGTGGAACCCACCAGTGAAGCGATTCCTCTCTCACAGACCGAGAATATCCCAATTCCAACTCCAAATGAGGCTCTCTATAACACCGATACCGAATATCCTGGTGAATTGTTCACCCAGGTTGGTGTTCAATCTTTCCGGGGATATCAGATTCTCGTCCTTCTTCTGCACCCTGTTCAGTATAATCCAGTCACCGGGGAATTGGTTTACTATAAGAGTTTGGAAGTCAGCGTTCGGACCATCAACACCGGCATCCAATCGAAGTTCTATCGAGGATTCCAATCGGATATAAACGTGATAGAACAGAAAGTAGACAACCCAGAGATGTCTGGGTGGTATAGTGAAAAATATTCTTCTTCACCAGCATCTTTTGAAAGCTATGATCTTCTCATTATCACCACGGATGCATTGAAAACCGGGTTTGAACCTCTGAAAGCGGCACATGATGCCACTGGTGTCTCAACCGTGATTAAAACATTGACCGATATCGGCGGGAGTGATCTCGAGAGTATCCGGAACTATATCCGTGATGCGTATACCAACTGGGGTGTGGAGTATGTACTGATTGGAGGGGATGATAATATTGTTGCCGCCCCGATCCTCTGGGTATCTGGGATGGATGAGAACACCACCTATTATGAGGATATCATGCCTTCTGATATCTACTATGCCTGTCTTGATGGGCCTTATAACTATGATAATGACGGATATTGGGGTGAACCCCATGATGGGACCGCTGGTGGAGATGTTGACCTGGTTGCAGAGGTCTATGTTGGGCGGGCATGTGTTGGTTCCACAGACGAAGTAAATAACTTTGTGACAAAAACAGTCGCATATATCAACAGAGATGTGAATGACCCCTATCTGAAAAAATATAATTTTGCGGCTGAGTACCTTGGAGATTATGGTATCGCAAGCTATGGTGGAACCTACATGGATCAACTTGTGAACGGCTCAAGTGATGATGGGTATACCACTGTTGGTATATCTGCAGATGACTACGTTATCTCGAAATTATATGATACTCCGAGCTATTCCTGGCCATCATCAGCAATCATATCAGTCATCAACAACGGTGTTCATGTCATTAATCATCTCGGTCATGCTTCATATGAATATGATTTGAAAATAGATACCTATGATGTCGATGGACTCACCAACCCATCAAATCGGACCTGCTTCATTTATTCTCAGGGCTGTATGGCGGGAGGTTTTGACAGCGGTGATTGCATCGCAGAACATTTCACGGTAAAGACAACGCATGCAGCATTTGCAGTCATTATGAACGCGCGGTATGGTTTCTTCTGGTCTTATAGCACCGATGGAGATTCACAACGTCTCCATCGTCAGTTCTGGGACGCGGTGTTCGGTGAAATGAAATCGGAGATCGGACGAGCAAGTCATGATTCAAAAGAAGATAACCTTCCAATCATTGGTCGATCCTGTATCCGCTGGTGTTATTATGAAACCAACTTATTTGGCGACCCTGCATTAAAAATCACCGAAATAACCAATAATCCTCCCGCGAAACCTTCATTGCCATCAGGTCCGACCTCGGGGAAGGTAGGCGTCGATTATACGTTCACCACTAGTACGACAGATCCTGACCCCGATGCGCAGATATATTATCAATGGAGCTGGGGAAACGAAGAAAGCCAATGGTACGGTCCCTATGCATCAGGCCAATCTGTTCAGGCGATCCACAAATGGTCGACTGCTGGAGATTATCAAGTGAAGGTGAAAGCCAAAGATAACTATGGATCTACAAGCGCATGGTCTGATTCGATAACGATTCAGATTGTCGAAGGACCTCAGATCGAGATAGGAAATGTCTCTGGTGGTATGAAGATCACTGCGGAAATTAAGAACACTGGAGTGGTCGATGCGTCTCATATTAACTGGACGATAACCGTTCAAGGGTTAGTCCTCATTGGTCAGGAGAAAAGTGGTACACTCATCACTATTCCTCATGGTGACAGTTTAGTTGTTTCCACTGGATTGGTCTTTGGACTTGGCTCTGTCGATATCACGATAACCGCAATGGATGCTGAGAAAACAGCGACCGCGTTCCTCTTCGGCCCATTCATTCTGAACATCAAGTGATCATCGAGGCAATTCACTGGTTTCTCTTTAGAAGATTAGAGACGGCAAATCTAGAAACAATAAATAGTTAAGACCACATCATCGATAGTGGTTTTACTACTACTTTTTTTTACAATATGGAAGGAGTTCTCTGGAGTGGTCTTTTGATACTGTTTCAATAGTGATGATAAAAAGAAAAAAAGGTGAGAGTGTTTATTTCACTCTGAGGATGAATGGTCCGAGGACGAATCCGCTTGCGGTTGCTTCTGCGGTTAAGCCTTCATCGCAGGTTGCTGAGACGACAATGTTTGTTTTGCCGAAGCCTAGGATGAATCCTGCTTTGATAGCTTCGTTTTCACCAGCTCCAAGCGTTTGCATTTGGCCGTTTGTTTCCTTTCCCAGGAAGATTAACTTTCCGTCAAGTGTGATCGTCCAATGTACATTCGTGGCCGGCCCAGCACCAGTGTTGTTCACTGCAGCTTTGATACCAAATCCGCCGGTAATCCATCCTATTTCAATCACTGGTTGGGGCGCAGTCACAGTCACGGTTGCGGTGTCGGTTACTGTGGCTGCTGCAGCGTCAGTGACGGTCAAGGTTGCTGTGTAGGTTCCCGCGGTTGTGTAGGTGTGTGTTGGGTTTTGGACTGTTGCTGTGCCACCATCACCGAAGGCCCATGCCCAGGTGTAAGGTGTTGTTCCACCTGATGCAAATCCAGTGAACTGGATCGCTTCCCCTGTTTCGCTGGAATATGGTCCGCCAGCATCACAGATGAGCTCTTCCCCTGCGGGGAGAAGGGACATATCATCGTAATAGACGGGTGTCGCCGTGTTGGCGAAGAGGTCGACGGCATCGATAACCAAAAAACCATCGCCAGCATTATTCCAGCCGGCGGTCCATGCTTTTTCGATAAGCAAGGTGTTATCGTAATAGAACTGGAACCAATCGGTATTCAGGTCGATTTCTGTTCGAAGCTCTACCCATTCCCCCGTTATAAGTGGTAATGTAACCAAATCTGATTCTGATTCAACGATTTGATTTGCCATATCGAATCGAATGACCAGTGCCCATTTGTTGTTTTGTCCAGCACCGTCTGTATAATCACTGAGGAGAATGAAATAGGAATTTCCCGTATAGTCGGTTGGGATGTATTGCATACATCGATAGACCCAGTTCCCAGTGCTGTACCCTTCATATTCATGTACCAGGTCGGTTGCCGCATTGACATCCACTGAGTTGGGGCTGCTAAAGGATTGAACATTTGTAACATATGCACCAGATGCTGGTGTGTTGTCCCAACCTTTCCACCCTCCATCATCGCTTCCCCCGTCCAGGAATTGTCCGTTGGTGTAGGAATCAAAATTCTCAGTCCACGCTCGTGCGCTGGCACCAAGTGTAGCACTTGCCCCGAGGAATAGGAAGAATGCTCCTATTACCATTATTTTTCTCTTCAAAATATTTTCCATAATTTTCGCCTCCATATCGTATTTTTCTCTCTACGAATACGAATTTGATATTTTTAATGTCATATCATTGATTTAAATGTTTTGATTGGAATAAATTTTGATATTCTGAAAACTAAAAACAAATCAATAAAAAAAAACTAAAATAAAAAAAAAAAGAAAAAAAGGGGGAGTGTTTATTTCACTCCGAGGATGAATGGTCCGAGGACGAATCCGCTTGCGGTTGCTTCTGCGGTTAAGCCTTCATCGCAGGTTGCTGAGACGACAATGTTTGTTTTGCCGAAGCCTAGGATGAATCCTGCTTTGATAGCTTCATCGCCAGCTGGTGCGATGGTCGCAAAGTCTCCGGTGGATGATTTTCCTACGAAGACGAGCTTTCCGTCAAGGGTGATGGTCCAGGCGACGTTTGTTGCGGCGCCTTCCCCGGTGTTCTTCACTGAGGATTTAATGCCGAATCCACCGGTTATCGCTCCGATCGCGAGCACTGGTTGGGGTGCGGTTACGGTCACGGTTGCGGTGTCGGTCACTGTGGCTGCTGCTGCGTCAGTGACGGTCAAGGTTGCTGTGTAGGTTCCCGCGGTTGTGTAGGTGTGTGTTGGGTTTTGGACAGTTGCTGTGCCACCATCACCGAAGGCCCATGCCCAGGTGTAAGGTGTTGTTCCGCCTGATGCGAATCCAGTGAATGCAATAGCTTGGTTGATTTCACCGGTGTATGGTCCGCCTGCGTCGCAGACTAATTCTGCCCCTGGTGGTAAGAGTGAGATATCATCGTAGTAGACTGGTGTTGCGCCGTTCGCGAAGAGATCCACTGCGGCGATGTTTAATGATCCGCCACCGGTCCCTTGGACGGTATCGGTGTATGCGTGCTCAGCGAGTAGAACTCCGTCATAGTAGATTTGCAACCAGTCAGTGTCAAGGTCTATATGGCATCTTATTTCGGTCCATTGTCCATATACAATGGGTGCTACTTCTCCGCCGAATTCTGATCCGACCTCATCAAGTTCGCTGTCGAAGTGGAGTTGGACGACCCAGACTGTTCCAGAGCCGCCGCCATCATAGCCGCATAACAGGATGAAATAGGTTATTCCTGAGAAATCGACTGGGATGTATTGCCAGGCGGTATAGTCCCATATTCCTGATGAATATCCGGAATATTCATGGACGTTGTCGCTATTCAGCCATATTTGGTCTGAATAAGGGGCACTTCGGGCTTGGTCATCCGTTACCATTCCATATGCAGAGGGAGTGTTAGCCCAACCTGTCCATCCTCCGTCATCTGATGTTCCATCTAATAATTGTCCGTCGGTATACGAATCAAAATTGTCTGACCAGACGAGATTCGCACTCCCGAGTGTGGCACTTGCTCCTAGGAATAGGAATAAGATTCCTATTACCAATATTTTGCTTAATTTTTTTTCCATTTTTATATTGCCTCCTTATATATTGTGTTTATACTTCCATATTCTAAATAGTGCTTCTTCGATTTAAATGTTTTGCTTCAAATAAATTTTATTTTTTTCTTAAAATTACTAGTTTTTTTAATATAATGTATATGATTTTCGAAGTTATACGAGATGAACAAAGAAAATATCCCCCCGTAATGAGATATATAGAAAAAATAACTATATTAATACCGAAAATTAATTTTAAAGAAGAGACGGTCTTCTGTTATTCTCTTTCGGTACCTCGTGTTTTTTATACGAATTTCGAATCGTATTTCCCTTCATCGATCTCTTTTAATGCTTGTTTGGGAGATTTTCCCTCCACGGTGACACCCATAGAGGTACAGGTACCAATCACTTCCTTGGCCTTATGTTTCAGGTCCTTCCCAAGGATGGTGTCAAATTTCATTTTCGCTATTTTTACCGCCTGCTCAACGGTCAGATTACCGATTTTGGTCTTTGATGGCACCCCTGATCCTTTCTCTGCTTTTATCTCTCGCAGAATCAAAGAGGCAGCTGGTGGTGTTCCCACTTCGATTTCAAAGCCTTTTGTCTTTGGATCAATAATAATCTTCACTGGGACTTTCATCCCCTGGAATTGTTTTGTCTTCTCATTGATTGCGTTGATCACTTGCATGATGTTGACGCCTTTTGGGCCAAGTGCCGGGCCAAGTGGTGCGCCTGCTGTTGCTTTTCCACCGTCAATAAGTGCTTCAATGGTTTCTGGCATGTTCTCTTACTCCTTTTTACCTTCTTTCTTTTTGTCTTCTTCTTTACGTTTGATGATCCTGACTTGTTCCCCACGAACAGTAATCGGGATGGGAACCATGGATTCTAAGAGCTCAACGGTGATCTCTTCCTTCGAATAATCGATATGCGTGATTTTTGCTTTCTCACCACGGAAGGGACCAGCGATCATCTCCACCAGATCACCTTCAGTGATTTTTGCCACTGCTGATGTTGGAGCCAGGAAATGTTCAATCTGCTCGATAGGGATGCATCCTTCAAGCATATTACGTGCATATGAAATAGACTTTATCATGTTCTTGATAAGTTCTTCGTCAAATGCCTCGACGAAAATGTACCCTCGTAGATCTGGTGTGACAAGGATGGAGGGGATATTCATTTTCCCTTTTTTTGCTCTGCTGTTGATAAGATCTGCGGTATTCTGCTCTTTTCCCACTTGTGTCTTAATAGTAAATATACTAGATTTCTCGGTGTCATTATGCTCAGAACTAGTATTCTCCATAGATGCGACCAACCCTCTTAATAACCAAGTGCCTTCAGAATCCAGGGTGCGACAATTTCCCGTACGATGTAAATGACAAAACCCAATGCCCCGATGAGTAGAATCCCTAATCCTGTTATTTTCGCGGTTTTTTCATATTCTTCGTTGGTGGGTTTCCGAGCCATCTTCAAGACTCGGCCGTATTTCCCTTTTCCGATGCGTTGCTGCCGCTCTTCAATCTTATGTTGTAAACCCCAAGCTTTTTCTAGGAAACCTTTGCGTTCTTCGTTCACGCTTGACACCTGTTATTCGTAAGGGTCAAATGGTAAGGTATATATAAAGAATGTGGCGTTTTTTTTAAGAGATGAAATCAATGCCATATTCCTGTTCTTCTCTTGACCGTTGCGTCGGACCCATGATCTGTTTGGATTTCACACCGGTGATCACTAACATCGCTCGTATTGATTTTTTCATTGTCGGATCGATGGTCGTTCCCCAGATGATTCGAGCATTCTTGTCGATCTTTGTGTAGATTTCTTTAACGACTTTTTCTGCTTCTCGCAAGGTCATGTCATTGCCTCCGGTGACATTGACCAAGGCACCGGTTGCTTCTGTGATGTCCACTTCGAGTAATGGTGAGTTTAACGCTTCTGTGATTGCATCGACTGCTTTGTTATCTCCGTCAGCTTCCCCAAGACCAATTAATGCGACGCCACCATGTTTCATCACGGTCCTCAGATCAGCAAAATCAAGGTTCACCAGACCAGGCATGGTGATCATCTCGGTGATTCCTTTGATAGATCGCATTAGGACTTCATCGGCGACCTTGAACGCAGCGTTCAACGCAAGATTGGGGACGATATCGAGGAGTTTATCGTTCGGGATGACAATGACCGTGTCGCAGACCTCACGGAGTCGTTTTAAGCCTGCCTCTGCGTTGTTCATTCGGACTCTTCCTTCGACACCGAATGGGAGGGTGACCACTCCGACGGTGAGAGCACCAGCATCTCTCGCAATCTGTGCGGCGATCGGGGCGCAACCAGTACCTGTCCCACCACCAAGTCCACAGGTGATAAAGACCATGTCTGATGGAGTGATAGCATCTCGGATGTCCTGTTCGCTTTCTTTCGCTGCTTCTTCCCCTATCTGCGGTAATGATCCTGCTCCAAGACCCCGGGTAAGATGCCGCCCTATCAGAATTTTATAGGGGGCTTGAGCTAGAAGAAGATGCTGAGCATCGGTGTTAATTGAGATGAGTTCAGCACCATTAATCCCTTCACCAAAACAGCGTGTGATGGTGTTAGTCCCAGCGCCACCGCAACCAACGACCTTGATGGTCGTCGTCAAGTTTTTCAGAACATTTTCTAAATCCTCATCGTCAACACCAGAGACCTTCAGGCTATGATCACGCTTCTTCTGCCGTGTCCCAATGTCCTTTTTCTCCACTTCTTTAATCTTTCCTTCCACATTTTCTTTTGCCTGCTCGGCCGCAATAACATCTTCAATAATCTTTTTCATGTATCAACTCACCACCCTCACAACAAAACCCCCTCTTTTGTAGAAATAATTTTTCTCCAAGGATTGTTAACTGATTTTAATTCTTAAATATTTCCAAAGAAAAATCTTTATTCTTCACTGAGTGGGTCAGATATCCAAGGGAAATCCGATTAGCGAATAACGCGTACTTCTCGATGTTTTCTGCAGTTATTCCCCCCGAAACCTCTATTAGTATATGGGGATTTATCTGGCGGATCTTTCGCGCAACATTTTTTGCGGTTTTTGGATTAAAATTATCCAACATGATAATCTCAACACCAAATCTTGCTGCTGATAAAGCATCTGTTTCATTTTCCACCTCGATTTCTATGGGTACGCCCGGGAGTTTTCTTTTTATTCTCCTAAGAGTTTTTTCAATTGAGTTAATCATCTTAAGATGATTGTCTTTGACTAGCACCGCATCATAGAGCCCATAGCGATGTGGTTCTCCACCACCCAGGATGATTGCTTTTTTTTCAAACCTACGAAAACCCGGGGTAGTTTTCCGTGTAGCCGCAATCGTAACATCTGGATTTATCTTTTGACAGAGATGTACTATTCTTGTTGTTTCAGTGGAAATCCCACTCATCATTCCGATGATGTTCAAGGCCAGACGTTCACCTTTGAGGATGGAACGAACAAACCCGTTCATCTCCATGACCGGGTTACCCCTCTGAACAGAATCCCCATCTTTGGAGAGCAAACGAACTGATGCCCCTACTTTTTTAAATACCTGTTGTGCTTCTTCCAAGCCTGCAACAACGCAATCCTCTTTTGAGATGATGACTGCTCGTGCTTTTTCTTTTGTGAACAATGCATCGGAGGTGATATCTCCTTTTTTCCCTACATCCTCACGTAGGAATCGATCGATGTCATCCATAACAATATTTTTTATAGGTAATTCCTGTTTAAAGGTTTTGGGAGATTCCTACTATGAGACTTGGCATTATAGGATGTGGAGCTATCGGGACTGATGTCGCAGCAGCAGCAGATACGATGAAGGATATCGAGAAAATCTACTTACATGACATCAACCCAACCGCGTCAAAGAAACTTTGTTCAATGCTGAAAAAAGCATCGATTCAACCCGTTGAGGATTTTTTAAAGAATGTCGATGTTGTCTTTGAAGCAGCATCGCAACAAGCTGTCAATCAATATGCTGCAATGGTCCTTGATGCTGGTAAGGATATCATCATCATGAGCATCGGAAGTCTCTTCGATGATACCCTGCGAAAAAAGCTAGAGAACACCGCTCGCAAACATCATAGGAAAATCTATCTTCCCTCTGGTGCGGTCTGCGGGATAGATGGCGTCCTAGCAGCAAGCATCGAGAAACTTGATAGTGTGACATTAGTGACGACAAAGTCACCCGCGTCACTTGGGAAATCTGTTGAGGAACGCACCGTGGTGTTCAAGGGAAACGCACGGGATGCAGTAAAGCAATTCCCAAAAAATATCAATGTCGCTGCCTGTCTATCATTAGCTGGTGTCGGTTTTGATGAGACAAAGGTAGAAATCGTCGCTGACCCTGTTGAAACAAGGATCAATCATAAAATCCTGGCACATGGACGCTTCGGTAGACTGCGTGCGGAGGTGGAGAACATGCCAAATCCAAACAATCCTCAATCCAGCTATATGGCATCCTTATCTGCGATCGCTACCTTGCGCAGGGTCCTTGATCCGCTCCAGATTGCCTAAGTAAAAAAAAATCTGAGAATATTTTCCTGATGTTTCTTGTTGTTCGCACTAAAACCTTAAGAGGAAGGTTCTTTTACGAGACGGTAGAAAACAATGACGTTTGAACTCAAGGAACGTGACGCAGCAGGTCGTCTCTGCCGTTTTACAACAAAACATGGGACGGTCACCACCCCCAATCTCTTACCGGTGATCAACCCGAACAAAATGATAATTCCCCCTAAGGAGATGAAGGAACGGTTTGGGATAGATATTCTCATCACGAACTCCTATATTATTTATAAAAATCCAGAGTTAAAGAATCAGGCTTTGGAGTCCGGGGTGCATGCTCTTATCGATTTTGATGGATCGATCATGACGGATTCAGGGACGTTTCAGAACTATGTCTATGGTGATGTGCACCTTGACCCCGTGGAAATCGTCCAGTTTCAACGAGATATTGGAAGTGATATTGGCACCATCCTTGATGTTTTTGGGACACCAGGTCAAACAAAGGAAGAGTCCGTACAAGGAGTTGAGGAAACAATCGAAAGAGCAAAAAAAAGCATTCCGCATAAAGGAGAGATGCTTCTTGCGTGTCCAGTCCAAGGGTCTGTCTATCCAGAGCTGCGAGAATATTGTGCAAAGCAGCTCAGTGCCCTATCTGCAGATTTCTTCCCGATTGGAGGGGTCGTCCCACTCATGGAGAACCAACGATACAGCGATCTAGTCCGTTGTATTCTTGCAGCAAAACAAGGTCTTGATCCCTCGAAACCCGTCCATCTGTTTGGTGCAGGTCATCCCCTAATTTTCTCCCTGGCTGTCGCCCTTGGTTGTGATTTTTTTGATTCATCAGCCTACGCAAAATATGCCAATGATGGACGAATGATCTTCCAATGGGGGACGGAGAAATTCGATGATCTCCCAGAGCTTCCATGCAGTTGTCCTGTCTGTTCCAAATACTCGAAAGAAGAGCTGAAAGAGCTCGATTCGAAGGAACGGACACTACAGATCGCTTTACATAATCTGTATGTCAGTTTCATGGAATTGAAGCTCATCCGGGTCGCAATAACCGAGGGATGGCTTTGGGATCTTGTAGAGCAGCGAGCCGCGGCAAACCCGTTTCTGTCTGAGGCGTTGCGAGTATTACACGAACCCGGACATCTTCAATGGTTAGAACTCCATGAGCCGACGAGTAAAAAAACCGCTGTTTTCTACACCGGTCCTCAGACGATGTACCGCCCGATGCTGTATCGCTATCATCAACGATTATTCACCAGATATGAACCCTTGTTTGAAAACACGGTAGTGTTCCCTGAGGGAACAAAACCATATTCGATGTTTTATTCAAAGGAAATGAGAGATATTCTGAAGTATAAAAACATCAACCTTGTTGTGCGTTCCACGCTTGGTCCTGTTCCCTTCGAACTTGATGAGATGTACCCACTCGCTCAATCCGTATTTCCTCGGTCTGTAGATCAGGAGACCTGTGAAAAGGCTTCGCAGCTCATGGAGCGGTTCCTGAGGCGCACCAAGGAACTCGTATGGGATGATCGCGGATCGGTATCATCAGAGGAGCCTTTGAAGCATCCGATGGATTTTGATAGACGCCGCATCTCCGCGGTCGCTGATATGCAGTTCGGACTGAGGGCATCCGAGGCGCTTTTTTCTGGCACGCTTCATATAGTCAAATCAAAGCAAACCGGAAAAATAAGGAATGTCATCTGTGATGAATCCCATGTGGTTTCAATGCGTGCCGAAGATGGACTGTTCACATTAAAAATTGATGGTGGCCTGCGGTTGCATAAAAGAATGAAATATCCACTTTTGCGTGTGGTGGTACTGGATGATGCAGTGCCTTTTATCAAAGAGGGAAAAAGTCTGTTTGCGAAGTTTGTCTCAGAATGCGACCCTGACCTGCGACCATTCGATGAATGTTTAATTGTGGATAACCAGGATACCTTTTTAGGGGTCGGTCGGACAGTGCTGACGAGAGATGAAATGCTCTCCTTTCAACATGGGGTGGCAGTAAAGACAAGGGACTCTGTTAAATAAGAATAATCTGTCATATCCAAAACTCTTATTATCTCAAAAGAGATTACCAGCACCATTGCACTCGTAACGAAAAAAGGAAATTTGATGAAAAGGAATGGGAACATGAATAAATTTCAAGAGATTTCAGAACAAATTAAGAACCTCAAAGCCGCCCGTGATTTTCTACAAAAGAAATACGACACTTCTGAATTCCATAAAAAAAAGGAGAAATTCCCGCAATCCGCTGTCCCCCCAGCACCCGAAGATGAGGAAATCTACAAACTGCTTACCGCGATTCAACAGCTCGACAAATACATCAAGGAACTCCAGGATATACAGTTCAAAGTCCTCCAACAAGAAGAATAACGAAGAGGAGCTTAGGGCCTTTTATTTTTTTCTTATTTCCAGCATGCGTATTTTAATGTCCTCTTGAAGCTCTTCAGAAATATTCCTCTTTGTAAAGACATCAGCTTTTATAGCAGTCGATATCTTTGATGCAAGGAGCCGAGCGATCTTTCCCCGCTCGTTTTTCGGTGCACAGTTAATTGACAGATGCTGGAAGATCACACCATGTTTCGGTGGTTTTCCTCCCTCTTTTTTAAAACGGAACAACGCTTTTTCTGCACCAAGGATCTGTATGGTCGAAGCAGGCATGAGGGCCATACGCTGCATCCCACCAGCAAACGCGATGAGCCTTGCGCCGATAAGTGGTCCGATAATAGCGCTGGTGTTTGGAGCTATCGTCTTCATGTCCTTTTCGATTTGTTCTTGTAGTCGTTGAATCTCATCGTTCACCGCGGTGATTGTTTTTTCAAACGGCTTCACTTTCTTTTTTGCAGTTGGAAGCAATGCCCAACAACTCAGTCGCTCTGAGAGGAGATTTGCCGTCTGAATAAGATCATCCAGTGCATTGACCATCTGGATTAACTGTAAATCTTCGCTTTGTAACTGTTCATCTACCCGTTCTTGTGCAAGAAGCAATGATGCATCATGAAGCAGGTCTAGGGAAAACCCATAATCTTCCGGTCTGATTAGAATGGTCTGAAAAACCGAATCGTCGTTTTTGTAGGAACCAAGGAGTTGTAAGCGTCTTTCATTGATGATGACAACCATATTTTTTGCTAGTTTTTCTTCTTCCTCAAGGATTTTGTTTTTTTCAATTTCGCGTAACCGTCGCATGATTTCTTTTGCTTCTTTTGGGAAGAGTATTTCTTTCTGAACCGCGGTTTCATCACAGAGAAATGTTCCAAACCATTTTGTTATAAGATACTGGGTCATCGTCATCGGATAAGACATTCTTTCTAATGTACTTTACGATGTACTCTTCGTATTTTACTCTGGTGATAAAAGAGATTTTAAATATAGGAACTTTATTACGTGTGTTAACAAGTATCGAAGGATTGGGGGTTTTTTAATGAAACCGGAAAAAAAAGAAAGGATTGTTCTTACAAATGTCATCGAGACTGAGCTCGATATCTTAAAAAGGCATGTGCTTGTTCTTCAAACTCTGAAACAAAATGAACCCGCTGGTATCATTAAATTATCTGAGTTGACCAAGCACCCACAGCATATGGTACGATATTCGTTACGTATATTGGAGCAGGAAGGGCTCATTGAGCCATCCCCGCAAGGGGCGGTCACCACGGAGTCAGCCAATAAAGCAACCCCAATGCTGAAACAGAAATTAAAAGAAATGCAAGAAACAATATCCGACATAGTGAAAGAACTCGGGTAGAACGTGTAAACAGTATCTTTTTTGCCGCGGTAACTCAGCTGGGAGAGTGCACGGCTGAAGACCGTGATGTCGAGGGTTCGATCCCCTCCTGCGGCATTTATTTTCCTATCGTTTAATTGAATCAGAAAATCGTTCAAAATACCACTAAAACGATTAAGAAAAGTTCTAATTTTTAAGTTATCTCTTTTTTAAACAGCAGATTTTAAATAGATTTATCGGTTTATATATTACATCTCAATGATGGTGAGATGCACCTCTAGACGGATTTCGGATGGGACATGAAAAATAAATCCTCCTAGAGCAACTCAGAATTAGAAACTATGTCTAATGTGACTATAAAAAAGAAGGTGGACGAGGAAGGAACATGAAATTCAAACGTAGTGGAAGTCAAAAAAAAATACTCATCACTATTGCAACATTGCTTTTATTATTAGGATCTACACTCATACCTCTTTTCAACATAATAACAGACACTACTGTAATTAAAGAAGAATCACTAAGAATTATTCTTCAAGATAATCATTCAGAGCAAAATGCGGTAGGCGACCCTGTGGGTGATCCTGCGATCCAGAATATCAACACCTCGGAGGTTTTCTCTTCTATTCAAGGAGCGATCAATGACTCTGATACGGTAAATGGAAACATCCTTGAGGTGAACTCTAGTACCTATACCGAAAACGTCATCATCACCAAATCGCTGACTATCCATGGAATCGGTACCGGTGAAAATCAACCCCTTCTTGATGGAGGCGGAGGAATTGGTTGTGTTATTGCTGTTAACAATGTCACAATTGACAATATGAATATCTCGAATTCATCGATAGGAATCTTCAGTAATTATTCTGGTGTAACAGTTTCGAACAGTACATTTTGGTTCGATAGTCATGGTATCGATTTGAATTATACAAAGACCTGTGATTCCGATACGAATTATCAGTTATACGACAATTCAATTCAGAACAATCGTTTTTTGATTGACACCGCCAATGACTATGATGGTGCGATAATCATCAACATCGCGTTGAATTATCAGAATCATAGTGGAGCGGTGATAATTGGAGATATCACTGTCATGGATAATCACTTCCTGTTGAATGACTCGCATGCCTATGCGGTTTTATACAAAGAAAATTCCATCAGATGGTTGAATGAAGGTTCGGTTTCAATTGGATCATTTATTTTTTCGGATAATACCTTGTATAAAAATAATAATGGAAATAACGGTGTGTATTTCATTGGTTCGCTCACCCATCTTAACAACGACAGTGTCTCGGTGGATGATATTATCGTCTCTTTCAACACGGTATTCGACCAAACAAATGCAGCATTCTACCTTGAGCAATACATGGCTGAATACTGGAGTGGTACGACAACAGGAATCTACGGGGAAATCTTGGTAACGAACAACACCATTAGTTCTTCTGTTTCATCCGATGGTATTCAGATTAGTCAGACAAACATATGTGATTTTCAGGATGACGCATCACTTTCCATTGGTGATTGTCATATCGAAGGAAACAACGTCATAGTCAGTGAGGGGTATGCGATTGTGTTCTATATGGATAATATCGGATACCAACTTCAGGATAATGCATCTGTCCTTGTCGGTCAGGTGAGTATCTCGTCAAATGTACTTTCTGCTGGCAACGGTTTATTGGTCGATTACTATCAATGTGGTGATACACTATCTCAAGATTCGAGTTGTACATTAGGTGCTCTGCAGATTGTGAACAACATTATTGATAGCACCGAAAACGGCATCCATATCCAGCAGTTCTCCTATCTTGGTTTTGAGCTCTATGACGATGCGGTTTTCTGCTTGGCAGATATCCATCTTGATAATAACCAAGTAGAGAGTGGATCGCATGGGATATATTTTTCACAACTCTTACTTGGTGAAAACCTTTCTGGATCATCTGTATGTTCATTCGGTAATCTTACATTGGATGACAACGATATCAGCAGTAGTGGAGATGGGATTCTTTTCACGGATAACGTCTCCTCCTTCAGATTAGGGAATTCGATGGGTGGAAATTCTGTTGTTTCATTCCAAGACATTCAAGTGTCCCATAACACGATTAGCGATTCTGCTTCTGGTGTTTTCATTGGTCCCTTGTCTGTTCGGGGGAGAAAACAACAACCTTGATTTGGATTCTTTCATGATTTCTAACAATTCGATTTCGTTTTGTTCAATCGGTTTGGAACTAGAAGATTTTTCGATCTCTGACTGGTGTCAGCCTGTGATAAAAAACAATAGCATCGATAATTGCAGTATCGGGATTATTTTGAGTCAATCATATAACAATCTTATTTACAATAATTATTTCGACAATAGTCAAAATGCTTATGATGATACGGATAACGTATGGAATGTCGTAAAAACTTCTGGGAGAAACATCATTGGTGGATTGTATCTTGGTGGGAACTACTGGTCTGATTACACCGGAGTAGATGGTGATGATGATACTCTTGGTGATACCCTACTTCCCTACAACTCCTTGGGAGATATCTCCACCGGTGGTGACACACGGCCTTTGACTCATATAACGGGGGATCTGAGCCTTACCGAACCAACGGATTTTACTGCAACAGTTGTTGGTACTGATCAAATCAATTTATCATGGACGAAAGGCATCAATGCTATCTATACAAGGGTGATGCAAAAGACAGGTGGGTATCCCGGAAGTATTTCTGATGGGTCTTTGGTGTACAATGGTACTGGTGTAAGCTGTTCCAGCCCAAGCCTTTCTCCCGGGGTTAAATATTATTTCCGAGCATGGTCCTGGAATAACACGACAGGGCTTTGGTCATCAACCTATGCAAGCGTGAGTAACACCACTTGGATTGTACCTCTTGCCCCAAGTGGTTTTTCTGCGACAACAGTCGGTATAAATGAAATCATTCTGTCATGGACCAAAGGTGCATACGCGACTCATACGAGAATCCAAAAAAACATCGGTGCATATCCCGTGGATATCAACGATGGGACGAACGTCTATAATGGAACGTCAAACTTCAAATCCGATACTGGTCTGACTGAAGATACACGTTATTATTACCAAGCCTGGTCCTGGAATAGCACAAGTAAATTATGGTCAACATCGAATGTAAGTACAAATAATATTACCTGGAGTGTTCCTCTAGCACCAACTAGTTTTCAAGGAATTACAGCCGGTATCAATAAGATTGATATAACTTGGACCAAAGGCTCCCATGCAGGGCATACACGGGTGATGCAGAAGACAAGTGGGTATCCCGTGAATATCTCCGACGGTTCTTTTGTGTATAATGGGACGGACGCTTCCTGTTCAAATTCAAGTCTTTCTCCCGGCGTGAGATACTATTTCAAAGCCTGGTCTTGGAATGATACAAGTAAGTTATGGTCGTTGACGAGTGCGTCAGTAAGTAACACAACCTGGAATACGCCGCTTGCTCCGACCAATTTTATCGCGACAACCATCGGTAGCAACCAGATAAATTTAACATGGAATAAAGGAAATTATGCGGTCTATACAAGGATTCAGCAGAGAACAACAGGGTACCCAGTGAGCATATCTGATGGATCGTTCGTGTATAATGGGACGGGTTCTTCGTTTCCAAACACAGGTCTACTTGTGAACACAACGTATTATTACCGGGCTTGGAGCTGGAATGGTACTAGTAAACTATGGTCGACGACAAATGCTAGTATTTTTAACTCAACATGGACCGGCCCTCTAGCTCCAGCGAGCATCACAGCTACCACCAGTAATACGAATAGAATTGATCTGTCATGGACCAAAGGTTTTCGTGCGACGCATACGAGAGTGATGCAGAAAACCGGGAGTTATCCCGTGAGTATCTCTGATGGGTCGTTAGTATATAACGGAACTAGTGCATCTTGTTCCAATTCAAGTCTTACACCCGGGGTGCGTTATTATTTCAAAGCATGGTCCTGGAACAGCTCAAGTGGACTGTGGTCAACGACCAATGCAACCGGGAATAACATGACATGGATTATTCCACTTGCTCCAACTGATTTCTCAACGATCACTGTTTATACAAATGAAATCAGTCTGATCTGGACCAAAGGAACATATGCAACTCATACGAGGATTCAAAGAAGTGTCGGAGGCTATCCTGAGGACATCAACGATGGGTCTAACGTCTATAATGGGACTTCAAGCATCACCTCAGATACTGGTCTGAGCGAAGACACACGATATTATTACCGCGCTTGGTCGTGGAATGATACGAGTAACTTATGGTCATCAACAAATGAGACTGGGAGTAACACCACATTTAGTCTTCCATTTGCACCAACAGGATTTTCTGCTACGACTGTTGATATCGATCAAATTAACCTGACCTGGACCAAGGGTACTCATGCGGTTTACACAAGAGTGATGCAAAAGACGGGGAGCTATCCTGTCAGTCTCACCGATGGTTCCCTGGTGTATAATGGAACGGGTGATGAGAGTTCTTCTTCAAGCCTCAGTTTTGGTATGAGGTACTATTACCGGGCATGGTCGTGGAATGATTCGAGTGGGATTTGGTCAGAGGCAAACAGTAGTACCTATAACATCACAGCTCCGTTTGCACCAACAGGGTTTACAACAACAGTCATGAGCACTAGTCAAATCAATCTCGCATGGAATAAAGGAACCTATGCGAATTATACAAGAATTCAACGAAAAACAGGAAGCTACCCTACAAACATATCGGATGGTATCAATGTCTATAACGATACGAATTTTTCTGTGTCTATTACTGGGCTGAATCCTGGAACCCTGTATTATTTCCGTGCATGGAGCTGGAATTCTTCATTGGGTGTCTGGTCGATTACTTATGCAAGTGCACAAGCCACCACACAAGGTGGTGGTGGCGGTGGAGAAGAAGCCCCACCCCTAACAGAGGGCGAAGCACCGACTGCTGACGCAGGAGGACCGTATAGTGGATATGTCAATCAATCCATCACTTTCAACGCGGCTCTAAGTACCGATGATGTCGATGTGGTCGGGTATCGATGGGATTGGACCAATGATGGAACCTGGGATACAAACTGGCTCTTGTTGTCAAGAACAACCCATGTCTATACAATCCCTGGAAACTATACCGTAAACCTACAGGTTCAGGATGGGGAAGATCTCCGAGATAATGATACTGCAACAGTATTGGTGAAAACCGGTGGTTCCCTACAACAAGCCCCGGTCGCGGATGCAGTCGGACCCTATCATGGGTTGACGTATCAGATGATACAATTCGATGGGTCAAAAAGCTATGCGATCAATACAAGTATCGTCAACTACACCTGGGTCTATGGAGATGGATCATATGGTTATGATGTATCACCCGTCCATTCGTATGATTCTGCGGGGATCTTCACCGTGATACTCACTGTGAAAGATACAAACAATCTCCAAGCGATTGACACGACGCTTGTCACGATTATACTAGATGCAAATAAAAATAACATCTCGGACATTATTGATCAGGCGATAGGAGCCGATATCACCCCGGATGATCTTCATTCTGTTACCATCCAAGGTGTCCTTTATTATCTCGTTGATACGAATCATGATGGAAGTTATGATGCGTTTTACAATCCAACAACGAATACAAAAACTATTCTTGGTGACCAGGATGAAAAACAATTAATCGATATCGATGGTGACGGAAAATGGGACTATGTGTATGACCCTATCTTAGGTTCCATATCACCCTTTGTGGAAATCATTTCACCCCTTACGACCCCCTGGCTCAGTATTGCTTTAAGCGTGATCATCTTCATTGTTATCCTGATGATTGTCTGGCTGTATAAAACAGGTCGTATTTGAGGAAAACCAGATAAGGAAAAATCTGATAATATTGTTCAGCAGTTCTGGGTGATTCTGTGGAGAAATTAACAAGACATTTATGCGAGACGAAGCTCTTATCCGCAGTATTTTTATTAGATGTTATCCATCTGATTTTTGAGGCTCCCATCCCAAAAAATGTTTTTTGAGAGAATCATTTGTTCTTTTGTCAACGTTACTTTTTCGATAGGTGGAAGATCGGTATCCCCAACCTTTGCTGTCCAGGCGACGAATCTTCGGACCATCCACCATGTATGTGTTAATTCCTCAGAGATATCCTTACTTAAGGGTGAGATATCCTCCCATTGATATAGACCGGTTCCAAGGCAAGGATAATCATCTGATTTTCTTTCTTTTATATTTCCGCCCCACCAGATCATATATTCAGGGTGTGCGGCACACAAAAGGATCCTACCTTTGTTTTTATTTGGATAAACCTCTGCGGTTATGCATGGTCTGTTGGAATAATCTAGCGTGATAACTTTATCGGTTATCTCCCATTTGCCGGCAAGATAGTACGTGTATAAAAACAGGTTTTTTAGGGGCATTTTTTCTTTTTTTATGTATCGGGCTGTTTTGAAGAATGCAGAAACAAGACCATGGATGCCTCCGGCATATCTCCAGGCATGGATTCGGAGATTTGTAGTATCGGAGATGTCCTGGGCTGGGTAGCGTGCAAGGATGTGGACTTCTCTATCCGGGTGTTCTGGCAAGATCAAGGCTGGTCCTGCCCACCAGCGGATTCGTTCTTTATCCTGTCGAACATCTGAGAAGATTGGATGATCCTTCTGCAGTTGAAAATCAATCGGTGCGCCACCGGTATGGATTCGAGCACCATCATGTGTTGTCCCTGGTGCAAAGGAAAACACATATGCGGTTGCACCGATGTTCTGCGGATAGTTTTTTTGAAATGGATAGAACAAGGGGAATGCTATGGTTTTGTAATAGGAGGAAACACAGGTCACCCCAAGAGCGCTCTTGTGATACTGTTTTTCAAGAAACGTATGAGGTTTTTTCTCCGCTGTTATTAAATCTGTAAGAAGAGCGGTGCCTCCGCAGATCCCGATGTAACCTCCTCCGTTCTTGATGAAGGATGCAATGCTGTTTTTCCATTTTCTTACGCTTGGCAAAAAATGGAATCCTTTTACTATCGATTGGCCATCTCCCACGCCACCTCCTGGTACGAGTAAGACGTCGAATTCTTTTGTCGTCAGACGTCCCCTTAAGATATCCTTATCTGAGAGAAACTGCGTGGTGATTGTATAGGTTCCTTGCGTGGTCTTCCAGGTATAATCCTGTAGGATTTCTGGGAACATTCGTTTACCGGAGCCCCATCCTAATAGTTCATCTGCAAGGATTGCGACGCGGATGACATGTAGGTGTTGATCATGTGTTGTTTTCGCATCTTTTGATTCTAGCATGTGTCTCACTTCGGTGGCGTGTACCCCCAGCGATCGATCGTAAATTTCCAGTTCTTTTCGACATGTTGCAGTATCTTTTGATCGATTGAGTAGACGTTTGTTTTGTACTCGGATTGGCGTTCCAAGTATTTCATCAGCTCAGGTCTAGCTGTCTCAAAACCAGGGATTTTCAGGGTCTCATAGATGAACTGGAGGTGTTTCATTGGATTCTGAATGAGTTCTTCATATCTCACCTCAACAAACCTATCAGGTTGGATCTGTTCTTTTTGCTCAAAAAAGCTGTTCATGAGACGGATATAGTTCGAGATAACCTGTTGTTCTATTTCTTTTTCAGAAGCATCTTGTAATGCGAGTTTATCTAACACTCGTATTCTCATTTTTTTTGTCGAAAGATAGACAAGATATGGACTTCGATAGATATGGATGAATTTTGCTTCTGGGAACAACTCAAGTAAGGTTGGGATACGGGCCGTATTGGGAGGGTTTTTCGAAAGGAATCGTTTTCCCGGGTTCATGAAAAGAACTGTTTTTATGAAACGTAAATATGTTGCGTTCCATTGTTTTTTTTCCTCAGAAGAAAGCCCTTGGAAATGGATGGATTTCAGGTACTGTTCTTCTGCGTTCCTGGGGAAATGCAGACAATGGAAAAACGACCAGGGCTGTAGAACAGCAAGCGCCGCTTCATCCTCGTAGGGTCCATCCATATCGACCTTTATCGCATCCATTGGTCGTTCTGAGGGGAGGAATCGGGCAAGAAAGCGCTTCATCGGCTCTAGAATGAGGCATCCTTCTGGTAAAAGGGTGCTCCAAAGCGTGGTGTAGCAGAACTGCGGGTCGTAACTTAAGAGCTCATGCAGGTAGGTTGTTCCACTCCGCCAGTGTCCTATGATAAAGATCGGGGGTTCATTTTGAGTGACTTCATTGATTTTTTTTCCGTATTTTATTTTAAAAAGCATGCGTATTGGAGTGGTACCAAGGGATATCATACTGATAAAGAGTGCTCGATTGAGATATCTCCTGTCGACACCACCGTTTTTTTTCACAAGCTGTATCCATTGTCGTGTTGATATTCCGAACAACGGATGTTGCGTGGTATGTTGATTTTTTTGTTTTTGTTGTCTGCTTTTCATGAAGTCCACTCCTTACATTGACAACTTAGTCAATAAGTTTTTTTTCGAAGACACGATGTTTTTTATACACTACTGCACCAGTATATGCGATCGTGGAATGAGCTATCGTGTTCTGCTCATCGATCCATCCGACCTCAGCGCGAACGTATCCTCTGTTTTTCATCTCCCGAAGAGCCCTATAATTGAGTAACGATGCAATGTTTTGATGACGGAAGTCTTTTCGTATCCCAACGAAGTGGAGTTTACCTGCATTTATTGTCCGTTGTGCGAAGAGGAAGCGAATGGCTTCTATCGGGCCCAGGCGTCCATGCATTTTTTGAAACACCTGGTTATACTCAGGTGTCGACCAGAGGTATGCGACAGGTAGGCCGTTGGATTCGGCAATGAGAAATAATTTTGTGTCGACAAACCATCGAAGCTGCTTTACCCCAAATCTGGTTTTCACTTCCGCTGGTGAAACTGGGACAAACCCCCAGTGTTCTGAGAATGTGTCTAAAAAAAGTTTCGTCCACCATTTCAGTTCGTTTCCGGTTTGGAGCCGTTTGAAAGTACGAAGCGTTATGCCTGAAGATAAACAGTGCTGTGCTTTTTCTTCAAGCTCCTTTGGCAAGGGATGTGTCAAATCAATAGTATAATGGAAAAAATCACGTGTTTTTTTTAAACCGTATCGTTCAGCAAAGGTGAGGTAGTACGATGGTGAATAGGTGGAAAGCACACTGGGTGGTGAGTCAAAACCCATAGATAGAAAACCACATCCCATATCGATACGTCCATCTATAGGACCTCGCATTATTTTCATTTTTTTTGATATGAGCCAGTCTTCAGCAACTTGTAATAATGCTTCTGCACATTCGTACTCTTCAACGCATTCAAAAAAACCAAAGTACCCGATTTTTTCTCCAGTGGCTTGACAATATGCTTCGTCGATGATTGCAGCGATGCGACCGATGTTTTTCCCCTGTTTTTTGACAATGAATAAGGCACATTCTGCATGGGACCAGAACGGATTCTTTTTTTTAAAGAAACCATCGAGTTCATTCCAAAAAGGAGCGACCCAATTGGGGTTGTTTTGATATACCTGAAAAGCGACTTCATAAAATGTCTTCAAATCTTTTTTGGTTTTCACAAGGTGAATTTGTAAGTCATTGGGGAATTTTCTTTCAGAGTTTGTCTGAGACTCAGAAATGTATTCTCCCTCATAGTCTGATGATATTAGGGAAATACTTCTGCCTCCGCTTCGCTTGTATCATAGTCCGTCCCAATTATTCATCGTTTCTTAATAAACATTCTTCCCAAATCTATCGCAAATTCTGCAAGAAACGTAAAAAGACCATGACGATAAAAGTAAGGGTTTCCTGAATGTTCTCTCAGTACCCTACCTCTTTTTCTCCTGAATGAAGGAAGATTATGAAATGAAATGATTCACAAGTGCCTCGAACAAAGGATGGTTCTGTAGAATATGAGTGATGAACTGTTGGAGGAACATAAACCAGGGCGGAATGATTTGTACCGGTGTTGAAAGGGTCACTGAGACGATGTCGTAGTCCGTGGGATCGTTTATGTTTTCTACTCGTATGAATCCTTCAAAATCTGAATCAGGTTCATCAGGTGCTGTCATGGTCGTAAGAACAGTCACAAATCCATCCTCGGGGGTTAATCCAGTTCCGGATTCTGGACTGAAGGACCAGGTTCCCCAGGAAATCGATGATGCGTTAATTGTCCAGTTCAGTAATGATTCGTTATCCCCTATATTTTGTATCTGAAAATTCCCAGCGACTGTCGCACCGGGTTTGATATTGGTCCATGAAAGACTTCCTGAACAGTCCAAGTCTGGTGTTGTCTCATTTTGTGGTGGGGGCTCTGGTGCTTCAGGGGGGATGTAGACAACCTTGAAGACTTGTCCTCCACTGTTATACTGCCATACCGTGGATCCTTCAGGGGTGACTTCGAATATTTTTCCTGATTCTCCATTGGTGATGAGTGTGTTCCCACTGGAAAGTCTCCAGGCTCCTGAGATATGGCTTGCATAGAAACTCGTAGGAGGGTTAGCCACGTACATCCATGTCTGCGTTTCCGGTCCGTACGCGGTACCAGGTTGGAGATAATACTCGCCATTCTCATCCACTGGTGGGGTGACCTCATCAATGGTAGAATAATGGCTGCCAGGGCGGTTTGCTCCATTGTTGAAGATAAGAAGGTCTCCTGCGCCTGGGCATCCTTCATCGATCCATGATGAGTCATGCTGACTGAATAGTTTCCTGTCATTGGTCGTACCCGCGTCATAGGTCATCGGGTTTCCCCAGCGATAGAGAAGGTCTCCACCTTTCCCGCTGTTCCCACCACTATGACTTGCTGCTTCCTCTGTTGTGGTGCTATGGTCAATGATCCAGATTTCGTTAAAGTTATGGATGCTGATGAGTATTTGGTCGAATTTTGCATTATAATCAATAGAGTTCGTATGCATCCAATCTTGTTGAGTTGAGGTCCCATAATTAATATCAATTAACTCGGGATGATCTCCGATTACCCCGTAGTTCTCTTTCGCGGAATCATAATCCTGAATCAGATGATCCCAGGCATGCCACTCCCAGACGATCTCACCACTGGACGGTCCAGTTGGTTGAACCTCAATGACATGATCAGGCCATAACCCAGAACTGGTCACATAGCTTGGGTTCCTGCCTGCAGCAATCGCTTCAGTACGTGTTTTGGTCTCCCAAGCAATCAATAACACATTTCCATTCGGTAATGTTTTAACATCATGATGAGAAAGAACACCACCGGTATTATACCGGAAGTCCCATACGATAGTTCCATCCCATTCGACTTTTTGAACACCACCACCAGACCCACCAGTTCCTCCGCCTGAACCAGTTCGTATCGTCCGAAGGATGGTTCCATCACCAAGCCACCAGACTGCGACACCAGGGAAATAACTGCTTGACCATGAATGATTCAGCGACCCATCCGGATAGCGTAAATACGTCGTTGTCGTCCACATAGGAGAATATAAAAATTGGCCTTCAGAAAAATTCATGGGTAATGGATTCTGAGTGATTTGCTGTGATGATGATAAGGGTACAGAGGTGCTGAGTAAGAGAAAAAGAATAAAAAAAACCATTAATCGTATTTCAGTGGATAATTTACCGGTCAATACCCGAGATAATAAGTCGTTCTCCATAATATATTTAATTGGTATTATCTATAAATAGTTTTTTCCCAAATTGTGTATAAATCGATTCGAGAAATGACCTTTGAAGAGAATAATTCTCCTAAAAAATTTATGAAAGATCGATCATTTGGTGAAAAATAAAAAAGAAATCTTTTACTTTATAGACGAGCCATTGTAGCATAAGCTGGAATGGCGAACTACCCACCGGTGTTTTTAACGTCACCGGAATTATATCAAAATCAGCCGGATCATCACAGTTTTCTATAACAATGAATCCCTCAAACTTTGTAGATGATTCCGAAGGAGCTTGCACAGTCACTTGGATGGTTATCTTTCCGTCCTGGGGCGTGAGGTTTTCACCGGATTCTGGAACAAACGACCATGTTCCCCATTCAAGACCACTTACATTGACCCTCCAATGTAAAAAGGAATCTGACCCTCCGATATTTTCTACCACAAAACTCCCTGTCACAGTCTCCCCGGGTTTTACTCTCGTCCAGGATAAACTCCCTTCGCAATTAAGATTTGGGACCTCGGGATCAGGTGGTTCATCCGCCGAAATATATTGTATGTTGAACACATTATTGGTAGCGGGAGTCGGATATTGGTTAGTATACTCCCATATAGTTTCCCCTGTGGGTGTCACCTCGAAGAACCTTCCACCCGGTCCATCACAGATAAGGGTATTTCCATTTGGTAAGCGAGTCACTCCTCCAACGATAAGTGCGAAGAAATCACAGGTAAAGGTCCAGGTTTGTTCAGATGGACCAAATGCTTCTCCGGGCTCAAGGAAATATATTCCATTGTCATCGACCGGTGGGATGATTTCATCGATTGTAGTAATACTTCCCCCTGGACGTCCAACACCATTGTTGAATACGATGATGTTTCCTGCTCCGGGATACCCAAATTTTATCCAAGAGGCATCGTGTTGAAGGAAGAATTTCTGATCGTTTGAACTTCCTGCACGATACGCTTGCGGGTTTCCCCAGCGGTATAAAAGATCACCACCTTTCCCGCTATTCCCACCAGTATGACCAGCGGCTTCCTCGGTAGTCGTGCTATGGTCTATGATCCAGATTTCATTAAAATTCCGGGTTGTGAGAAGGATTTGATCAAATTCTTCGTTGTAATCGATTGCATTGGTATGTAACCAATCTGCGGTGGTGTACCCATAATTCAAGTCAATTAGTTCCGGATGGTCCTCGACAGCCCCATAATTGATTTTGTTGGGGTCATAGTCTTGAATAAGGTGATCCCATACATGCCATTCCCATACGATATCCCCTGTTGTTGGGCCTGTGGGTTTTACTTCAATGATGTGATCAGGCATCACCTTGTTTCCTGATATTTTATTAGGATCTCTTCCTGCAGCGATTGCCTCATCAGGGGTTTTAAACTCCCATGCAATCATCAGGACATTGCCATTTTTCAATGGACAGATATCGTGATGACTCAGATAGTCATCAGTATAGTAATGATAATCCCAGAGTAACGATCCAGTCCAGTTGATTTTTTGGACCCCACCGCCATCACCACCATACGCAAATGATAATTTAATTGTCCGTAGAAGACTGCCATCTTCCAGCAAGTATGCAGATTCTCCAGGGAAATAATTACTCGACCAGGTATGGATGACCTGGCCTGCGTCATTAATAAGATACGTTGTCCAGGAATCCATAGGGGCAAACAAAATCTGACCATCTAGTTGCGTGTTCAAAGACTGTTGAGATAATGTGTAGGAACCTGTCAGAGGCATACAGGAGGTTCCACAAAAAAGGCACATAATCGTGATGACCAATATCTTATTGATGAAACCTTTGCTCATTTGGATTCAACATTCCTTATTTTAAATAGACTCAATGAGTTAATATTCATTGACTTAATATATATAGCTTCTGTTTATAAATTCAATATAATTTTCGGGTCGACATAAATTTAATATAACCGACCTATAAATATCCCTGCCTAATGGAATTTGACGATCTGCAGAAACAAGCCCTCTTTGTAAAAAACACTCCACTACCTGGCTATACCCTTCCTAACTTCCTGTATCTTCTCGCACAGAATAAATTCAAGGTAAATCTACAATACATCCCGCGGATGACATACTCCCTAAGCCTCAGTGCGATAATGCTTCCGTTCTACATAAAGGAACGATTACAATTCGATAAGCACATTCACCAGACCGAAATCACTCATCCACCTCTGTTCATCATCGGCCATTGGCGGAGCGGAACGACCTATTTACATAATGTCCTTTCGCAGGATAAAAATCTCGGTTATTTCACAACGTTCCAGGCGTATCTTCCCGGAATCTTCCTTGGAAGTGAAAAACTCTTCAAACCTCTCGTAAGCGAAAGTATCCCGAAAAAAAGACCAATGGATGATGTACCGATGCATGCAGATTATCCTCAGGAAGACCAATATGCGATTGGTGCGTTCTGCCCCTATTCGTATTACCATGGTTGGTGCTTCCCAAAAAAGATGGAATTCTATAATACCTCCATCTGCATGGATGATGCATCCAAAGAAACCATCGATGAATGGAAACGATATTATCTCTATATCCTAAAGAAAATTACCCTGTATCAAAAGGGAAAACAATTGATATTGAAAAATCAGGATAACACGGGGAAAATAAAGATTTTACTGGAGATTTTCCCTGATGCGAAGTTTATTTTCCTGCACAGGAACCCATATGACTTGTATTCCTCTATGATGAAGTTTATGAGAATAACAATCCCTCTTTTCTGTATCCAAAAACCACCTCAGCTCGAAATCGTCGAAGAAAGCATGATGAACTTGTACAAAAAAATGACTCAAAAATACATTAAGGAACGAAGCCAGATTCCCAAAGGGAACCTCGTTGAGGTTCGCTATGAAGATTTCATCACCGCACCGTTTAAGGAGATAAAAAACATCTATGAAACATTACAATTGAAGGGTTTCCAGGACGCAAAACCTGTGTTCGAAACCTATCTTCGTACACAATGGAATATTAAAAAAGACGAGTATGCACTCGACGATGTCTGTAAGAAAAAAATCGAAAAAAAATGGGGTTTTGCCATCAAAGAATTTGGTTATGAGATCAACAGTCCATGATGTTTCCCTCAGCTCCATTTTGTCAGAATCGCTTCCCGGTTAAATATTGCTCTTGCGAAGAAGAAAAGACCCAGATCTAGCAGTCCATATAACCCTGCGAATATAAAAATCATCACGGGAGAAAGGAAGATAAATCCTGCCAATACCCCAAGCATCAGCACGACAACGGGCATGACGACGAATCCTCCGAGTTGTTGTGCTGCCCGGACATCATTGACTTTTGAAGAGACAAGAACGCAAGCAAGAACGCTCATGAGGCAGGCGGTCGGTGCCAGGAGTACCATCGATAGGGTCCAGGTGAGATTCGGCAGAGGCGGGTAACCAATTTTCGGGATTAATACAATATCAAGAAGGACAACCCCTAAGGTGAATGCGAGGTAGGTCGCTCCCATCGAGGGGATGAACGAAGAAAAAATCTTGCCAGCGAGGAGCTCACCATCGGTCGTCGGAGTTGCAAGCAGTGGTTCGAGACTTCGGTTATTCTTCTCCCCAACAATACTATAGGTAGCTATGATTGTCGGAAGCGTCGCAGGAACAATGATAAAAATCATAAGGATCATGTTGAACATCATCGGAAGTACTTGATCAATATCCGAAGGTTTTGTTCTGGTAAACGTAAGGTCTGATGAGACGGCGAGGATGAATTTTCCATCTAGCCTTGTTCCTTCTGAATGGATCAGAGTCACATTACTGAGATACGAACTTGAAAGTGAACTATTCTTGATAGTTGAATCCACCACTGTGGTGTTCTCGATAACGCATGATTCGATGATACAATCAGTCAGAGATGCGTTTTTTAGTATCATATGTCTAAAAATCGTCGCATCAAACGTTGCATCTTCAATCGTTTGATTTGTCCATGGCACCGGTGCGTCATCTGGCAAACTACCGATTTGAAGTAGTCCATCGATGTCCCATGGTCTTTCAAGTGGGACCATGGTCACCATAGGAACAAACATGGCAAGTGGTAAGACAACTCCAAGGACAATAGGCATGGCGATGATGGATCCGATTACGAATTTCTGTTTTTTGAATTCGTCAAGATCCTTTCGCATCACAATCCAGGCATTTCGCCAGCGCATCACCGAGCAGCCTCCTCGATGAGTTTAAGATATACTTCCTCTAGCGAATGTTCCTCCTCTGTGATAAATTGAACCTTGAGACCTTGTTTGAGTAACCAGGAAAGAATTTGCGGGTTGTCCTCCTCTGGTTTTCTCACATTGAGCATCAACTGATTTCCTTGAACCTGTGCTTGGGAGACAAGACCTAACGATTCGATATCTTTGAGTAATGTTGAGGGGATTTTCTGCATCGTAATACTGATTGTTCGTGTGAACAATCCTTTCGCAAGCTCTTTGGGATTTCCAATTTTCACGGTTCTATTCTTCACCAGAGCGACCATGTCGCAGATACGCTCTGCTTCGGATAGATTATGTGTGTTTATCAGAATGGTGTTTCCCTTTTTTTTTTGTTCGAGGATATACTCTCTAACAATTTTTGCTGCCACAGGGTCAAGACTTGCGGTTGGCTCATCAAGAAAAATGTATTTTGGGTCATGGATGAGTGCACGAGCGATCGCGATCTTCTGTTTCATGCCTTTGGAAAACCCGCCTACCGGCTCGTTTCGTCTATCCCACAAATCAAGATTTGTTAATGTCGTCCGAATCGATTCCTCCCTTCGTTGTTTTGGTACACCGTAGAGCTGCCCATAATAATCAAGGTTTTTGTATGATCCGAGTGTTTCATACAAGCCAGGGACTTCCGGGAGCAACCCGATCATCCCACGGATTTTCTGCGCATCTTCTTTTTTATTAATCTCATATGTGTCGATGTGTGCCTTCCCTGACGTCGGTTGGATGAGGCAAGAAAGCATCCGCATCGTCGTGGTTTTGCCTGCACCATTTGGCCCGAGAAGCCCAAAGATGCAACCATCGGGTATCTCTAAAGTAAAATCCTGTATCGCAGTCACTGATTCGAAAGTTTTTGTTAACCCTTCGCAGATAATCATACCGCACCAGTCCTTTCGTTCTCAACGATAAAAATACCATATTTTCTAATTCTTAATAAATCCAGCAGATGAGATGAATAATCTTTGGTTAGGAAACCATAACACACTTGTTTTCCCTTTTTTTTAAAAACCGTTTTTTAAAAGATTATTACAGTTATTTTCAAAATAATTCTTATGTTCTATGGAAGATCATAAGGTTTTTGTCCGGGATGCCAGTCAATTTCGATTTGTAATAATGGCGATTCATTCTCTCTAATTCTTATTCCAAAAATTAGTTTCGGAAGTATCCGTGGTCTCCCCCAATAATTTTGATCCCAATTGTTCGTACAATTCACAAAAAGAGCGTGTCGTTTGTTTCTCAGAAAGTTGTTTGTTAGGACAGTATTGTTGGTTGATGAAACGAAATAGATGCCTTGTCTATTTTTTGAAATGCTGTTACCAGAGATGATGTTATTGGTGGAACAATACACAGATATACCAGACCAATTGTTCGAAGATATATTATTACCTTTAATAGAGTTATAATCGTGTCCCACGACGTATACACCGTTTTTATTGTTATTGATGGTGTTGGTAGAGACCATGTTGTTGTCACCATAAACAATGAGGCCGTCATTGTTGTTGTTTGTGATGGTATTATCAATAATATTGTTGAAATCACTGTCACCTACGTATATACCGATACCATCGTTGTTTGAGATGGTGTTAGCAGAGAGAATATTCTTGTCACCATAAACCTGTATGCCATCACCGTTGTTATCTCTGATGACATTATTCAAAATATTGTTGCATTCGTTATCACCGATGTATATGACAGTACCATTGTTGTGTGTGATGGTATTACTAAAGATGGTGTTGCTGTCGCTAGAAAGACGTATGGCTTCATTGTTATAGGTGATAGTGTTATTACTTATATTGTTGAGATCACAACCAGAATCCAGCAGCATCCCATTGTTGTTGTTTGCGATGGTATTATTGAGTATGTTATTGTAATCAGTGGAATAACCTAGGTATATGCCATTATTATTATTTGTGATAGTATTACCCGAGACGTTGTTGCTGCCGCCTGAAAGCCGGATCGCATCAAAATTATGTGTGATCGTGTTGTCATGAATGGTGTTATTCCAACCATGGAGGATGATACCATAATGATTCTCTCTGATGGTGTTACTAGAAAGAATGCAGGAAGCGGATTCCAAGACTTGGATACCAACCGTCGTGTTGCATATTTCTTGGTTTTGTACTGTGATATTTGTGCAATTTACAAGAATTATCTGCCCTGCATCACTATCAAGTATCAAGTTGGATTCATCAGAGAGATAAACAAGAGGTTTGCCATTCACCGTATTATCCGTCACAATATTGTCACAAACATTTTCCGCAGAAATAAATAAACCAGAGTGAAATAAAGCATTATTGGCAATGATGTTCTCCCAACAATCCGTTAAGAATATACCATAATAGTCGTTTGTGATAGTGTTGTTAGAAACAGTGTTGTTGTCACCAGAGATATAAAGATAGGTGTTCTTGATAGTATTATCAGAAAAAGTGTTGCTGTGACCAAAAAGCCGTATTCTATCTTTGGGGATGTCGATGATGTTATTGATGACATTGTTATAATTTGAATCTATTCTCACGCCTTCTCCGAGACGTCCGCCATTTTTAATAGTAAACCCACTCATATTCACCAGATCGGTAACAATAGAAATCGTATATGCAAAATATCCGTTGATTATCGTTGCGTTCTTATTCTCTCCAAGAAGATTGATCCTTTTGTTGATGATGACATATCCAAAATACGTTCCGTTGAAAACAAACACGGTATCTCCATTGCTTGCATTGTCAATCGCATCCTGAATCGTCGTATAATTTCCAGGTCCACTCCCACCAACATAGAACCAGTTCCCTCCTGATGTTGGTAACAATGGTTTCCCGATATCCTGTGCTGTTAATGGGATACTACTTGATCCGATGAATAAAAGAATGACTCCAATAGCCAATTTTTTTCGATTCGTTAATTATCCCCCTGTGTACATTTTTATAACACTGCTCCCCTTTAAAAACATATCCTCAGAACATCATTTTCCCTATGTTGATTAGTGATATTGCTTTTCGGATTTGAGTTTAAATCTATGAACCTAAGGGTATCCATGATATAGTTACACCACAATAATTGGCTATATTTTCATGGAAATATATTTTCCAATACTCATCTTTTTTAACAGGCATGAGAAATGAATTATAGGGTTCCATACTAGTGTTTGTTCCATAATCCATTGAAGCATAACCTCGAATGGTAGCTGGGGAAGTACTGCTATCGGTATATCCAATTATTTGTCCTATTGCACCTGACATTTGTCCATAAAGTAATGCTGATACAAACCCATCTGTTTCAGCTTGATATACGGTGTCGTAAGTTAAGTCGTCTTGCCATTCTCCAAAAACCTTCATCGTACCAGATACTTCTAAGGTCGCATCAGGATGAGTTGTTCCTATTCCGACGTTACCACCCAGGATAGATAGGATATTGCTTTGATCGACTTCGTAAAATGGCCACTGATTATTTAATCCAATTCCAACGGAATAATTCCCATTGACGATAATGCTTGAACCTATTGCGGTTGAACAGGTTCCATTCGCTACAGTATCAGTCCCTAACGCGGTTGAAGAATCTCCGTTAGCATTTGTCCATTGACCCATTGCGGTTGAGGCCCATCCGCTTGCTTTTGTATTAAAACCCATTGCGATTGAAGCGAATCCATTTGCTACTGATTCAACACCCATTGTAGTCGAACCATATCCGGTGGCTGTCGTATATTCGCCCATTGCTGTTGCTAATACACCACTGGCGGTCGTATACGCTCCCATCGCAGTTGAACCGTATTGGTTGGCTTTTGTTGCAAACCCCATTGCAATAGAATGTGATCCGATATTGACATCATCCCAGAGATTACCAAAAGTACTTCCGACTCGAAACGCTGATTTTGAGGGGATCCACATAAGTCTTGTACCACCTCCAGAGACAGGGGTGCTACCGGTTTCTCCATCGAATAAGACAGCTCCATCAGTAATCTGGAATTTAGCCAATGGTGATGCTGTTCCGATACCAACAGACCCATTAGTATAGTAAATGTTATCACCATTCAAACCCCAGCGAGAATCGCCAGGAGGTCCTTGGGGTCCTTGTAGACCGGTCGGATCTCCAATCCAAACTCCAGCTTCATTGATAATTTCCTTGCCATTAACCGCAATGTTCCCAACGATATCCAATTTGGCAAGTGGATTCATCGTTCCAATTCCGATATTTCCATCTGGGATACTGAACATATCTGGTTTTTTATCCCACCAGTTCCAGTCACGAATGAAAAAATTCAGGAAAAAAGGAACGGGTGTCTTCGATGGTAGTTGGTTATTATTTTTCGTTTGTTCATTCCCCGAGGTAGTTCCAGATTGAGCTATCGCACCAGAAAATACAACAGCGATTAATAAGGAACAAATACCAATGATAAATGTTAACCTCATTCTTTCAATTAATTTTTTTTTCATTTTTATTGTCCCCTTTCTATTTATAATTTTATAAGAATCATACTCTTTAAAAACATATCTCTGGAAAGTACTTCCATTGATACCATTATCTAAAAAAGAGGTAAAACATCCTATTATCTCCAAAATTTTATATACAGTTTTCTGTTTCTCCCTATTGGGATGCCGTATAACGATAACGTAGGAGCGGATGTGCTCTCTAGTGGAAAGGGATGAGTGTGTATCTTAAACAAGTTGAGATGGAAAATTTTAAGTCCTTTGGACATAAATTAACTGTACCGTTTTATCCAGGATTTACTGCTATAACCGGGCCGAATGGTTCAGGGAAAAGCAACATTGTCGATGCGATTCTCTTCGTACTTGGTCCAAAAAGCTCTAAGGTCATGCGAGCAGGTCGGCTCACGGACCTAATCTTCAACGGGGGAAAGAATCGGAAGAATCCATCGAAGTATTGTAAGGTTTCCTTAGTCTTTGATAATTCACAGCGGAAGATGTCGATTGCAGCCGATGAGGTTGTTCTTACCAGGATGATTAAACGAGCCCCGTTGAAGGACAACCCAGACAATTATTACAGTTATTTTTACATCAACGACCGTGCAGCATCCTATACAGAATTTATCGACATTCTCACGCACGCACGGATCTCTGGGGAAGGCTATAACATCATCAAACAGGGTGATGTCACCAGTCTAGTGGAGATGGGGTCTGTCGAGCGCAGGAAAATCATTGATGGCATCGCTGGTATCAGCACCTTTGATGAGGATATCGAAAAAGCGGAGAAAGAACGAGGTGACGTCGACAAGAACCTCGAGCGTATCGATATTATCCTTAATGAAATCACCAGTCAGATACGACAATTAAAAAAAGACCGGGATGCAGCGTTTCAATATAAAGAACTGAAGGACAAATTGTATGAAACAAAAGCAATGATTGCGTATAAGAAAAAACAAGAAATCGAATCACAGATCCTCGAGATAAACAAACAGATCGAATCCTATGAACAGGAGCAGAAGAAATTCGACGAAAAAAAAGAGACACTAAAAACACAATATACCGAACTGCAGCAGAAACTCGATGAACTGGAGAAGAAAATCGGCGCTGCCGGTGGCGATGAGGCAACTGGTATAAAAGAAAAGATTGACGTGTTGCGCTCTGAGACTATCAAAATCGATGAACGTATCAATTATTCAAACGATGAAGTCACTGAGAAGAAGAAAGAAAAGGAATCACTCGAGATTTCGCTTGATGAAATCACAAAGGAACTTGATGAACATATACAACAAAAAGATGAACTGACCACAAAAATACAGGAGATTGAAACTTCACTGAAAACAAAAGAGGATGAACTAGGAAAACTGCGTGATGAGATCGCTCAATCAGATGATACCTCCATGGATATCACCAGAGAGCTTGTCAAGATGCGGGAGGAATATAACAACAAACAAAACGAGAAACATGACTTTGAGTTGACACGGGACCGGTTGAAAGAAAAACAGGATGCAATGGAGTTACAAATCGCGGAGCTACAGGAGACGAAATCCACCTATGAGTTCGAGGTAAAGGATATCGACTGGCAGGTGGGGGAACTTCAGAAAGGTAAACAGGAGAGCGGTAAAAAGGTTAAGGAATCAGAAAAACAGCTCTTTGAGAAGAAGAAACGGGAATCAGAGATAACAGAGCAACTCGCGGATCTTGAAAAAGCGATTCTCAAATTACAACGGGAACAGTCGAAGCTGCAAGCAGAACGTGAAGCAGCACAAACAATCGGAGCAAAATATAATTCTGCCGTGGAATCCATTCTCGCTGCACGCAACACTGGAGAACTCAAGGGGATACGTGGGACGATCGCTGAGCTAGCGCAAGTGGATGAGAAATACAAACTCCCCTTAGAGATCGCCGCAGGGCCACGGATGCAGGCTGTCGTCGTAGAAAACGATGCCGCGGCAGCCGAGGCAATCGGATTCTTACAAAAAAAGAAATTAGGACGAGCAACGTTTCTGCCGATAAACAAGATGATTGTNGGGAAACCACGGGCGCAGTCCCTCATGACCGTCCGGGATGAAAGCTCCCTAGGATTTGCCATTGATCTGGTGAGCTTCAATCAGGACTACCGCGGTGTCTTCTGGTATGTTTTTGGCGACACGGTCATTGTGAATACCTTATCTGATGCACGACGTCTCATGGGTGGTGTCCGACTTGTTGATATGAAAGGGGACTTGGTTGAGGCAAGTGGTGCGATGATCGGGGGCAGTCAACCCAGTGAACGTCTGTCCTTTGGCAGTGCTGATCAGCAAACCCTCGATGAGATCACCAGAAAACTGAACGCAGCTATCCAACATCAAGATCAGTTGTCAGAAGAACTTGCACATTTGAAAAAAAACATAGGAGAACTGGAGAATGTCTTCAGAACGCTCAAAGGGGAAACCGATGCAGGTATTCAAACTAAAGATCTTGAACTTCGGAAAAAAGAATTCCACGGAAAACTCGAAATCCTCACAAAAGACCTAGAAGCAAAAATCAAAGAAAAGGAATCGATCACCCAAGAAGCAGAAAAGATTCTTGAATCACTCAGCGAGTGTGAAAAACGACTCAAAGAATTAGATGTTTTAAAAGAAGAAAAAGGAAAACATCTTCTCAAAAGCACAAAAAAAGAAGTAGCTCAAGCAGTCCGGACTCTTGAGAAAACCGTCTCCGAATTCCAAGAAAACAAATTGACACTCCACAGTGAACAAGAAACTATCCGGAAGAAGATCGAGTTGTTGAATGAACGAAAAACAGAGCTCGCCGAGAAAATCAGCTCGATTGATGCTGAGGTTGAAACCCTGAAACATACGGTTCAAGAGCTCAAAGAGACACGCGGGGTGAGTCAAAACGAACTAAAAGCTCTCATGACCGTCGAAGAGACCATGAGCGGAAAGACTAAGGAGCTTGCATTGGAACGTGATACACTTTATAAGAAAACCGTTGGAATCGAAAATGAACTGGAAACACTTAGTACGAAAACAGAGTCTTACCTTGATTTGATCACTCGGGCGAAATATCGACTGCCGACTCTAGATGACTCTTTACGGGAACTTGACCAGGAGATCGCATTGTATCATGTAGAGATGAAAGAAACAAAACTCCCGGCGATTGAGTCGATGAAAGAAACGATCCTTTCTATAGAACAGACCATGCAAGGACTTGAACCAGTTAATATGCGAGCTTTAGAGGAATATGAACATCAGATGGGGCGGAAAAAGAAATTCGATGACGATGTCGATCATCTCAATAGCCAGAAGAAAAACCTCGTGAAACTCGTCGGGGAGATCACCAGTAAGAAAAAAGAACGATTCTTCGAGGTTTTTGATCAGATCAACAGAAACTTCAAGGAAATCTATGCACAGTTATCGGAAGGTGGCGAAGCAGAACTCTTGTTGGAGAACGAGGAGAGCGTCTTTGAAGGAGGTTTAACTATCAAAGCACGGCCTCACGGGAAGAAAGTCTTACGACTCGCCGCGCTCTCTGGTGGAGAGAAGAGTATCGCTTCTCTAGGTTTCATCTTCTCAATCCAACAATACGATCCCAGTCCGTTCTATGTACTTGATGAGATTGATATGTTCTTAGATGGTGTGAATGCGGAGATCGTCTCACGAATGATCAAAAACCGAGCGGAACATTCCCAGTTCATCAGCGTCTCACTCCGAAAGATAGCCCTCAAGGAGGCGAACTATCTCTATGGAGTGACCATGCATGATTCTGGTATTTCTGAGATGATTGGGAATATCGACCCGGAATCCGTTGGACCCAAAGGAGAAATCAAGGCGCATGTACAGGAGGTGCTCCCCCATGGAGCTGGATAATGACATCATAAACCATTTATTGTTCCATAAGGCTTTGATCGATGAAAACAATGATATGACCAGGATCAATCAATACCTTGAGATGGCCAAAGCAGCAGCCACTGGTGAATCGACGTCCATACAGGATCCATTTGACCGTTCCGTGTATCTTGCGTTTGATCTAGTGCTCAATCAGCATATGAACCCTTGGGATATCGACCTTGTTGGGTTCTCCACGATGTATCTGAAACGAGCNAAGAAAGAAAGAATCGACCTNCTCACCGCGGGTAAAATCATCTATATGGCTTGGAAGGTCCTGCGGATGCAGAGCGATCATCTNGTGGTGAACATGGAGACAAAAGAAGAAGAAATCGAACCGGGGTTCGGCTGGGAGGATATACCCACGTCATCATGGCTTGCGAATGACGATGAGTACTCTTACACGAATCTTCTGATGAAGATGCCGCAGCCTCCCCTTGAGGAGCCATTACGTCGGGATTCTACCCGGAAAGTCACTCTGATTGAGCTGCTCAGCGCCTTTGACCAGGCGCGGAAGGAATCAGAACAGTACCAGATGCTCGACCACCTCCGGCAAGAAGAACGCATCCTCCTTGAACAAAAAGCGTTCAAAGCAATGAAAGGCTCAGCTCATGAGGATCATCTAGAGGAGGATGTTGCCGCAGTCTGGGAGAAGATATCTCGGTTTCCAAAGAAAACCTTAAGTTTCACGGAGATCTGCGAGGTGGAGAGCGCAGAGGAACGTATCAAGACGTTTATTTCCATCTTGTTCCTCGCATATGAAAAAAAGATCATTGTTCATCAACAGAAATTCCCATATGGAGAAATTTTTATTAAAACAATAGGATATACCTAAATGGAGAACAAATATGAGCATCAAAGAGGATCGTGTCGTTGAGTCCTTGTTATTCTCTGCAGGCAAACCACTCAGTATCGAAGAGATCCAGGAAACCACCGGCTTATCACCAAAGCATGTCACCGACGCTATCGATCACCTCATGGAATCCTATAATATCGACAGGAAAGACGAGACATCTCTTGAGATTGTAAAAGCGGGCAGCAAGTTCATCATGCAGGTGAAAAAGACCTTCACCGATAAATCGATGATGGTGGCAAAACCAGAGATCCGGACCGATCTGCTCAAGACCCTGGCGTTGATAGCATTTCATCAGCCCGTGAAACAATCGAACCTCCGCCATATGATAGGTGAACGAATCTATGGTGATGTGGACCAGCTGATGAGCCTGCATCTAATTCATTCTGAGCCGCATGGAGCGACCGAGGTTCTCACAACAACTCATCTGTTCCCGGAGTATTTTGGTATTGATTCGACAAAACCAGAGGAGATCCGAGAGTTTTTAGCGAAGAAGGTCATCGGTCATGTGGTGAAAGAAAAGCAACGGGAACCTTCCGAGAAGGAAGAAACATCAGTAGATGCGGCAGAAGAAGAGGAGCCTCCTCATACGCAAATGAAAACCGAGTAAAAAAATCAGATTTTTCGAGGGAGTTGTCAATCAACTTTCTTCCATCCTTTAAAAAGGGTATATTTTTAAGGATTGATTCGATATGATTTCGTAGCCTGAGGAGAAAAGTATGGTGGACTGTTCAAAATGCGGGAAAAATAATAACGATGATGCAGTATTTTGTACGAACTGTGGTATATCATTACGTTCTGATGTTGGGGCGACCATTGAACAACAAGCACAACGGTTTGCACAGAACATGGAGCAGGCTGGAAAAAAAATCGGGGACCAGGTGTCAAAGGCTGCAAAACAGTTCCATGAAGGTACGCAAAAGGAAGCACGACATTTTGAGGAGCGTTTAGACCGGATGGGTAAACGTGCGGAGACTTGGTATGAACGTAGCTTTGGTCCTGTTGGACCGTTGCTTGAGAGCTTCATTTTTTTGATTGTGTTTCGTCTCATTATCATGGTGATGGAACTTCCCAATGATGACGCCCCTGAGGTTCAGACTGTAGCTGCTATCCTGCTTGTATATATTTTACCGTTCTTTGCATTAAGCCTGCTTTCGAATTATACGCAATATCTTTCAAAAAAATTCTTCCAAATAAAGGTGTTCTCGCCTCTCCTGTACGCTATTTTCTTTGTACTCTTCTGTTGGATCATTTCAAGAATACTCTATGATGCCAGTACTCATTTTTCTATTCCTGATATTCGGATTGCAGCAGTGTCTCTTGAGAATAGTCTACCATCAATATTTGTCTTTGTTCTCCTTATAGGATATGTGATTTTAATGCTGAATCTTCCTAAGGATCATGGGAAAAAACCATAAACAAGATATAAATAGAATGAATGATTATCAGATGATTGGTTGGAGGTCAAGGTATGGTATATTGTGCGAAATGTGGAACAAAAAATGAAGATGATGCAACTTTTTGTAAAAGCTGTGGTGCTTCACTGACTGGTTCGCCACAGGTATATGACCGACATCGTGATCAACGATGTGAAGAAGAATGTGCTGGCGGAAAGGGCGGTCGAGGATGGGCTATGTTCTGGGGTGTCATAATCATCCTTATTGGTCTTGTGATTTTGTTTGAAGTGGTCATCAAAGATATGGCAAAACAGTATACCTGGCTTTCGTGGGTTAATACTGTTCAATGGAATTGGATTTTTGCATTTGTCATAGCGATTTTCATTATTATCTTTGGTTTACGTATTCTCTCGAAACGTTAGGACGACTCTGTGAACATTTTACAGGATTCCACACAATTCCTGCAGAGGATTCTATGACGAGATTTTGAAAGTTGGATCCTAGTGTCAAGCCATAGAAAACACAACAGTATTGAAAAAAGACCATATACAAGGTCTCCGGTAATTTCTCCGACAGTGATGATAATCAGAAAAAAACTCAGCGGTAGGAAACTGTTCAGAAGAGCGTGTACGGTCGCGTGTTTACTCCGATGAAGGATTTCAATATACACAACAGCTAGGATAAAGAAGCCTGAGGGAAGTAAAAGGAGAGCAATTATTTTTGTGAGTTGGAAATCAACGATCATATAGAAAATCATTAGAATTATTGACCCACATAAACCAATGAAAAGACCAAAGCATCCTGCGCACCAAATCTTCTGTCGCCAACGAATCGTATGACTCTGAAAGGTGAGACACTCCGGGTGATGACCTTGGAAAGATCGTTTTTCCTGCGATGACGTGTTTTTTCCCTGTTTCTTTGATCTATTGAAATAGTTCCGTACCCAATTGGGTCTAAGGGTAAAAGAAATACCGAAGCAGCAGCAGAGAATGAGTACACTGGCAATCACCCCTTTTTCTGATGTGGAGAGTGAGGATGTATGTGAAGGCGTCGTTACTACTAAAAAAATAAGAAGCAACGCTGCGATAATAGAAAACGTTAGATAGATGAAAAGGGTTTTTGTTAGTTTCAAATTAATCTCCTGAATTTTTCTAGAACGAACTGCCCGGCCATATGCTGGTACATTGTTCGTTTCAGTTTATTTTTCGAAAGCACTCCCGTAATACCCCTGGTCAGTGATCCATAAAAATTACGATAACAACGCCAGAGTTCTTCCTGGACTTCCTTTCGAGTTAACGTCTCGGTTGACATGATCGCATGCGCCATATCGTAATTTGAATAATTGGTATCTTCAATCCACCCGTTTTTTTTTGCAGTCTCATAATAGATAGTCCCGGGAAAGGGAGTCAGCGCGGTATAAATTGCAATATCTGGGGTAAGATCGGTTGAGTATTGTCGGAGTCGCTCGATAGACTCATGGGTATCTTTACGCCCGCCGATAACAAACATCGCTTGAGAGAAGATATCGTTTTGCTTCAGGACGTTCATCGCTTGATAGGCATCCTGCGTTTTAATTCCTTTCTTGTATTCCCGGAGCATCTCCTCTGAATTCGTTTCGACGCCGCAGAGGATCCAATACGTGCCAACGTTTCTGAGTTTAGCCATCAGATCAGGATGTGTTGCGATATCATCGATCCGAGCTTGAAAGAACAGCATGACGTCTTTGTTACTTTCCTTCTGTCGGAGCTCTTCATAAAGTTGTTTTCCCCGAGTGCCCAGTCTCATATGATCATCCGCGAACCAGAGGAATACACCCCCGTAGGTATTGTGGAGATATTCGATTTCATCTGCGATCCTTTTCGCCGATTTTGTTCTCCATCTGCTGCCCCAGTGGTTCCATTGCGTGCAAAAAGAACAGTGATGATTACACCCGCGAGCTCCTTCAAGTATCATGTAGCGTGTGTTTCTCCCAGCCATCATGGTGAAATGATATTGCTTCAAATGTTTTTCAACGAGATGATATGCGGGGTAAGGCAGGGTATCAAGATTTTCTATCAAGGGACGTGGGGGGGTATGAACAACAGCATCATTATTTCGATAGGAGATTCCTCTCACGTCACTAAACTTTCCTTTGTTTTGAATGGTTTTTATGAGATCAACAACGGTTTGTTCCCCTTCGCCTCTGACAATGAAATCAATCTCTGGATAGTTCTGAAGTGATTCTTCCGCGGTGAACGAAAAATGAATACCGCCAACGATTGTTGTGATATCCTCATTGATGGTTTTCGCTATCTCACAGGTTCTTACACAACTATATGCGTTGGTGGTAAAACCAGAGGTGAGGATTATGGATGGTGCTGTTGATTCGATATATTTCTCCAGACCTTTCCAATCGAGTCTGTCGGCTTGGCAGTCGACGATTTCGATGTCAACTCCAGGGAGTTCTCGTTCGACGTACGCTGCAAGGATCAATAAGGATGATGGTGGGGGGAGATATTCTCCCATGACGAACCAGAATACTCGTGGCGGCTCAACAAACAAGAGGGATGTAGTCATTTGTCTCGAGTAGGAAACATGCACTATCTACAAATAAATTATTCTCTCAATGAGTTATACGATAAAAATAAGAGGGAGGGTTAGAAGAACTTCCAGACCTCCATTTCTTTTGACTTCATTACCTTCTTTATCGAAAGCTTTTACGTTTATGGTTTGTCTGAAGAATGTCACTTGATTCCATAAACAACTGTAGGGTTCGGTCGTGTCGTTTCCAATTTGTTGCATGTTTATGTAGAATTCCACGCGGTCAATCCCTGAGTCTTCATCGGTCGTGTTCACTTCGATGTCTATTGGTCCTATGATGAGTGATCCGCCTGAGAGTGTCATGATTTGGGTGTTTAAGAAATAAAGCGCGTTCACTGGTTTAGTAATCAGAAGAGTCGGTGGCGTGGTATCAGGGACAGGGCAGATGATTACTGCTTGTTCAACGACGGTATAGTCGTACCCAGCGTGGTAATCAGTTAACCACCATTGGGTGTTGATATCAGGTTGTGGTGCATCTGTTGAAACATTGTAGATATCATGGGAGACATATGCTGCATCATTGTGATCATTTGGTGAGGGGTTGGCTATGTCAACCATAGGGTCGCTGAATGCAATCTTGGATTCTTCAGAGTTAACTCCTGCGCATGTCACGTAATGTCCGGTTTTTCTCTCGGAATGTGGCGGAGGATTGTAATATTCTGTTTTAAACGCCCAGTCTATCGAGGAGAGCACATTGTCTTTCCATGCTTGACCAGGAGCATAGGGATTCCCTACATCGTAACTCCAGTAATAATGGGGATCATCGACGAGCTGATGGACGTCAAAATAGTAGGGGGTACCTGGTGTAAGCGTAATAGCAGGGTTGAAATCGAATCGAATCCATGTTTGGACGGGGAGGAACCCGGGGTTGACAATAGAGGTTCCTAGGAGTGTTCCCGGTCGGTTATCATAGACATTCACCTGTACCTCTGTAGGCGGAAACGTGCTGATGCTCTGAAGGAGGATTTCAATCGCATCAAGTCGTGTTACGGTGGGAACAAAGGCTTGTGTATCCCATAAAGGATTGATTTGTAGTACTTTCAGGACTGGTCCTAACAACTGTGCCTGGTCAACCATCAATGGCCCAATGATATAGTTATAATCTCCAAGTAAAAGTATGACATCTTGGCTGCGTTCTATTTCTCCTTCTATAAATGAGAAGGTTGGTCGGTCATAGGTTTGTACTGTGAATTTATCTGTTAGTCCCGTTGTGGAGAACCAATCCGCAACTGACGTATTCATATCATCGATATATGTGGTTCCTTTTTCTGTGGTGTTCATCGCTCTTGCAAGGTTCTCAATAAGTAGGGGGACGTTGGTCGTTGTATGATCGTCTCCAGCACCGTAATCCTGGACAAGTGCGAATTGATCCTTCCCGTCACCAGGGGTGCCTTCTGGATCAGCAAATTTCGAATCGAACCACCAGAGACAATCTGCAACTGCAACCGGGCCGCAGAACGCCCATTCATAAACATCATCTCCCACAGCTGTGCTGTTCAGAGAACAATCCGGACCAGGGGCGATACAGTTTTCTGTTGGATTGTAGATGTCGTCTCCAGCGACTGTTGAATCAATGATGCCATTTGGTCCTGGTGCAATTTTTTTCCATTGGTCTTGTTGTTGACTAAAATCAGGGAGCCCTTGAGGTGCATAATTTGTAAACGATGGTTTCCAATACCATCCTTTCCCCTCTATCGATTTAGTAGTTTTCGATATAATAACTGGGTTGATTGCTTGTGCTGATGTTATTAAAAGAACAAACACCACGATAAGAGAAACAACAGCTTTTATAATTTTGTCCTTTTTCATTTTTTTTCCCTCCAATCCATTTCAAGACATAGATTTAGTTGGGATGCGAGAAAATATTTTTCTATTCTCGAATCCTCCCCTTTTTGATTCTTATTAAAAAATAAATTCAACTTCTATTATATATATTTTGTTCTGATTTGGATTACCTAGCTTTCATTTCCCATTAAAGTTTCTTCTTTATATTGATTTTTTTTCTAGGATTTTTCGGATATCAAAATAGAAAACTGTTGTTAAAACGAGGAAAATAATGAGAGAGCTTATTAGAGCATACAACGGAAAAATTGATTTTTCTTTTTCGTTCATAATCTCCCAAACTGGGAGATATGCAATTATTATGAGAAGGAGCGTTATGATAAAAGAAAACCCCATCGACTTTATCAATAATCTCTTTTCTAATTGCATCTATCTTCTCCCTTTATTTTAACTCGATTCGTTTACCAGTGTTCATGTAATAGATTTCCTCCGCCATATCACAAGCATGGTCACCGCAGCGCTCTAAATACCGTGCGACGAGAATATATTGAGTACATATCGTGATATTCGCTGGGTTCTCCATCATGTAACTCACGCACTCACGATAGACCGAATAGCGGAGTGAGTCAACATCGTTATCCCGCTCAGTAAAATCATTTATTAAAGATAGGTCTCCGGTAATAAATGCTGTTCGAGCGTCATTAATCATTTTGCACACAATCTCATTCATGTGTGGAATGGTCACGATTTTTTTGATATGCGGCCCAGGGTATATTTCTTTTGTTACCTTAGCGATATCTTTTCCGTACCTGCCGATTCGATTCAGGTCTACGATCATTTTTAAACAACATGCGATCGTCCGCATATCACGGGCCATTGGTTGATATAATGCTATTAACTGAAGAGCTTCCTCCTCAAGATCTACATTAAATTTTGCTAAATTTTTTTTCTTTGAATCGACCCATTCTGCTTTTTCCAAATCAAGGTTCTTAAGAGACTCGACTGCGGTGCATAACATAGCAGTAGACAGATTCGACATCTCGATTACATTTTCTTTTAATTTTTCTAATTGTATATGAAATTTTTCCACCATTCTTTTCACCTATCCAAATCTTCCTGTAATATAATTTTCTGTGAGTTCTTCTTTTGGATTTTCAAATATTTGTTTTGTATCCCCAAACTCTATTAGTTTTCCAAGATACATATACGCTGTATAATCACTCACCCGTGCAGCCTGTTGCATATTATGAGTTACGATAATCACGGTATATTTCTTTTTCAATCCATTCATTAGATCTTCTATTTTTGCTGTCGCGATTGGATCAAGAGCTGAACAGGGTTCATCCATAAGTATTACCTCTGGCTCAATTGAAAGGGATCGTGCAATACATAATCGTTGTTGCTGACCGCCGGATAGACCCATCGCTGATTCGTGTAATCGGTCTTTTACTTCATCCCATAAAGCAGCGTTTTTCAGGCTTTTTTCTACGATTTCATCGAGTGTTTTTTTATTGGTGATTCCTTGCACCTTTGAAGCATATGCGACATTTTCATAAATGGTTTTTGGAAACGGATTCGGTTTTTGAAACACCATCCCGATTTTTTTTCGTACCTCAACGGCATCAGCATCTGGTCTATAGATATCAGTTCCATGAAAAAAAATTTTCCCAGTAATTTTACATTTATCGATCACATCATTCATTCGATTAAAACACCGAATCAATGTCGATTTTCCACAACCCGACGGACCAATAAGTGCAGTTATTTTATTTGGAAGAATACCAAGGGTGATATCATATAGCGCTTGTTTTTCGCCATACCAAAGATTCAGATTCTCTGTTTTTATTATCTTGTCTTTACTTGTCATTTGGTTTTCACCATTTCATATTTTTTCTAAATCTATTGCGGAGGAGAATTGCAATCAAATAAATTCCGATAACGAGGAGTAATAATACAAGAGCGGTTCCTGCCTGGTTTTGTTTTGATCCAGGGATTGATGTTGCTAACGTAAAGAGATGGTAGGGTAATGCATTTACTGGTTGTAATATGGAACTTGGAATGAAATCCGAGAATACAACTGCGGTGAATAAGATAGGCGCTGTCTCGCCAGCAGCCCGTCCTATCCCAAGGATCGCTCCTGTTAGGATTCCTGGTGCTGCAGGTGGTAATACTACTTTTCTGATCGTCTGCCATTTAGTAGCCCCGAGTGCATAACTTCCTTCACGTAACGATTGTGGAACGCTCTTTAATGCTTCTTCGGTGGTTCGGATGATTGTTGGTAAGATCATAAATGCTAAGGTGATTTGTCCAGCTAGAAGGGAAAAACCAAATTTTAGGTACAATACGAAAAACGCAAAACCAAACAGTCCAAAGACAATAGAAGGAGTTCCATTAAGCAGATCGGCACCTGCACGAATTATCTTTGTTACGATTCCTTCTCTTGTGTATTCATGTAAAAAAATCGCAGCGCCGACTCCCAAGGGTAAGGAGATGGCAATCGCCCCAGCGACCAAATATAATGTCCCAATGATTGATGGGAATATTCCACCTGATCTCCCAAGGTTGCTTGGTCCTGTGGTAATGAACTCCCAGTTGAGTGCTCCAACTCCGTTCGTCACGATATATGCAAGTATAATACCTAGAAAAATAATCACGATAATGATTGATAAGGAAATTATACTAAAAGCGATTTTCTGTTTAATTTTTATTGAGATTTTTTTCAAAGAATAGTACATTAGGGCAAGTATGACAAGAACGGCTATTACTGGAATTATTCCAATCGCCAAAAGAAGTATTATAACAATAAATATACCAATAATAAGATAAAATGATTGCTTTATTTTTTTTCCAAGTTCAAATGAGATGATGGGTTGTCGCATTGATCCTGATCGTTGTTTTTCTTTTAATCTTCCTAATATAAGTGTGGCGAGAATGTTAACGATAAGAGTGATAATTAAAAGGATGAGTGCAAGTCCAAATAATGCGCTGTAATGATCACTCCCTGTGGCTACCTCCCCCATCTCTATTCCTAAGGTGGCTGTGAGGGTTTTTATCGGTGCAAATATGTTTGTGATCGGGTTAGGAATAAGTCCATAGGTTGGGTTACCGCAGACCATCATGACTGCCATGGTTTCTCCAATGGCTCGTCCAATTCCAAGGATAATCGCGGCGGTAATTCCTGATATTGCTGAGGGAACAACGATTTTACTGATGGTCTGCCATCGTGTTGCACCGACCGCAAGGGATCCTTCTTTATATTCACGGGGGACAGAACTAATCGCATCTTCTGCGACACTGGTTATGGTCGGAATTGCCATGATACCTAGGAGTATAGATCCAGCAAGCCATGATTCCCCCGTTGGGACGTCAAAAGTGATCTGCAACCATGTGGTAAGGACAATTAACCCGAAAAAACCAAACACAACAGATGGAATACCCGCTAGTAGTTCTATAGCTGGTTTTATAATTGCCTTCATTCGAGGAGTTGCGAGTTCAGCGATAAAAATGGCACTACCAATACTGAGGGGAATCGCTATGAGCATCGCACCAAGAGTTACAAGTAAGGTATCAACTATTAAAGGAAATGCACCATAGAGCGGTGGTTGTCCTGTGGGATACCATCGCATACCGATGAGAAAATCCACTACACCTTCTTTTTGGAAAATCGGATATGCGTCTCGAAATAAAAAGAAGATGATAGAGAAAATGACGATAATAGCTGAGATGGCACTGAGGAAGAAAAGTGTTTTCATTCCCTTTTCTTTCAGAAGAGAAACTTTCCACGAGAGATGAAATATTTTCACCATTCCACGGCCTCTACTTCACCATCTCCACTTTTCTGTAATGGACGGGGAGTACAAACAGGCATCCTGCTTGTCTTTAGGGAGAGATATTGGATTTATTTGCTTAAATCTTTCCAGTTTGTGGTATCTCCAAGATAGATTGATTTTAGTTGTGCAAGCGTGAGTCCATCGAGATATGTGTTTTGTGGATTCACAATAATTGCGATGCCATCTTTTCCAATTATGTACTTCACCAGACCTTTCCCTTGTTCTGATGTTTGAAGATCACGGGATGACATCCCAATATCAGCTGTTCCTTGACTGACCGCTGAAATCCCTGCGCCAGAACCTCCACCAGTTACGGTTACTGTTAAGTCTGGGTAAAGTGCTTTAAAGGCTGTTGCTGCTTTATCTGCGATGGGTAGGACTGTTGTTGATCCGCTTACGGTCAAGGTTCCTGATAGAGTCTTTCCTGATGAACTGTAGGGAACTGTATTTTGTAATGGGACGAATCCTTCTTGTGTCACAATGCCTTGTCCTTCTGTGCTTTGTATATAAAGAATCAATTCTTTTGCGGATCCTGTTGAATTTCCTTTCGTAAACAAGTAGAGGTCTCGAGAGATGGGATAGGTTCCTGCAAGAACATTTTGGACATTTGCAGTGATATTATTGATTTTTAGAGCTTTTACGGTAGTATCAACATAGCCAAGACCAACGTATCCTACTGCTCCTGGTGTTTGGGCGACTGTTTGTTGTACCGCACCGTTTGAGTTTTTTTCAAGTAATAAGGCGCTAAAATTTGCTTTGCCCATCACGAAGGTCCAGAAGAATTCTCGTGTTCCTGATGTACTATCTCGTCCAATAAGTACTATGACTGCTCCGGATTGTCCTTGTTGTTGAACACATCCGCTAAACCAGATGGTACTAAGAGCAAGAATCACAATGATACTGATGATCGTCATTCCGGTTTTTTGTTTTTCTTTTTGTTGATTTATTTTTATCACCAAAACCTTAGCAAGAATGTTGAGAATATATACTTTATCTACATATTATATAGTGATATATATAGTCCTATCAAATCAATATAGGTCTATAGAAATTTTTATAAACATATATCATTTACAGATGAACCGGTGGTTTATTTTGGAAATACGACGAGTGCAAGTAACTGGAGGATCATCTTACAGTATTACCCTGCCAAAGGAATGGATAAAGTCTGTTCATATTAAAAAAAACGATTCGTTAGGAATTCATATACAATCTGATGGGACATTACTCCTCACACCTAAAATTACCCAGGAACAAAATCAGAGAATGAAAGAATTTGACGTCAGCCGTATCTCGAAACCAACATACCTTCTTCAATTATTAATTGGCGCATATATTGCTGGATATAGCTCAATTAAAATTTCTTCTCCCTCTCGGATGACAACTGCAGTTCGTAACGTTATTCGTTCTTTTACTCAGCTTGCAATTGGCCCAGAAATCATCGAAGAAACCGAGACAACAATCATTCTAAAGGACCTACATAACATTACAGAAATGCCTTTTGATCGAACTATTAAACGAATGCATATTGTCGTCAAAGGAATGCATGAGGATGTAATGCGGATACTTAAAGTGAAGGATCAAGATCTTATTGAAGACGTGATCTCACGAGATAACGATGTCGATCGACTTCACTGGTTAATCGCCCGCCAATATAATATTCTTTTACAAAACCCTAGTCTCGCAGAAAAAATGAATATCACAATAGGAATAGCTTCAACATATTTTTTAATTAGCAGGATTATCGAACGAATAGGAGATCACGTTGTACGAATCGCACAAAACACACAGACCATCATCGCCAATTCACTTGATCGAAAAATCATTGAAAAAATCCTTACTGCAAGTACGCTTGCACTTGATATATTTAATAATAGTGTCAGTTCATTTTTCAAAAAGGACATCAAGGCATCTAATGAAACATTTGAATCACTTGTCAAACTCGAAAAACTTTGTGAAGAAATTAACACCCTTGCGCTCCAACAAAAAGGAATCGTGGCTATATCCATTGGTAATATCATCGAAAGCATTCGACGAACAGGTGAATACGCTGAGGATATATCAGAAAACGTGATAAACTATCTTGTCACCGAAGACCAATAATCCTTTTTTAAAACAAGTGAAAAAAAATCAGCGGGTTTTATATTCTGGTAGAAGATGTAAGGATAATGATCTAGGGGCAGGTATATTTCATAAAAATTTGATACGAGAGATGTGATCATATGGGAATTCTGTCTTGGTTGATACCGCAAGAAAAACATTTTTTTGATATGATTGAACGGCAAAGTAAAAATGTTCTCGAAGGTGTCGATGCACTCGTCAATTTACTTGAACACTATAATGACATTGAAAAGAAACGAGAGCGAATTAAACAGATCGAAAATGAGGGAGATAAAATGGTACATGACATCTTCTCGGAGTTGAATAAAACCTTTATCACTCCCATCGACCGAGAGGATATCACCAAATTGACAAGCTCACTGGATGATATCTTGGATAATCTAGAAGCAGTTTCTGAACGATTGATAATCTATGAAATTAAAAAACCACCGAAATATATGCTCGAATTCGCCCAGATACTACAAAAAACTACTCGTCAAATCAATGAAGGAATCGGTCTTCTGAGAAACCTCAAAGAAGCAAAACAGATTCGGGGATACTGTCGAGAGGTCAATACCTTGGAAAACGAAGGAGATATTCTTCTGCGGAAGGCAACTGCTGAACTATTCTCGAAAAAAGATCCAATCGAGATTATCAAAATCAAAGAGCTGTATGATGATTTGGAAGCTGCCATTGATCGATGCGAAGATGTCGCTGATGTGATTGGAGATATCCTAGTGAAATATACGTAGGACGACAGAAATGATTGATTTAGTCATCATAGTTATAATCATTATTTTCCTTGCCCTCGTTTTTGATTTTACCAATGGATTCCATGACTCAGCGAATTCTATTGCAACTGTCGTTTCTACGAAAGTACTCACACCCCGTCAAGCGGTTGGTTTTGCTGCATTTTTCAATTTCGTCGCGGCGTTTGGTTTCGGTGTTGCTGTTGCCAGTACTATGAGCAAAATTATTCATTTACAAATCGTCCCAACAGACCTTATACCATTTATTGTGCTTGGGGGTTTGATTGGTGCAATAAGCTGGAATATCATAACTTGGTTCCTCGGACTCCCAACATCTTCATCTCATGCACTCATCGGAGGAATTATGGGGTCTGGGATTTCAGCAGCAGGGTTCTCAGTCATAAAATATGAAACCGTTGAACTGGCAGCAATCTTCATGTTCGTCTCACCCTTGATTGGTCTTGTCTCTGGATTCTTATTCATGGTTGTCGTACTCTGGGTGTGTCGTCGAAGTTCTAAATCAAAGATAGATCGATATTTCAAACGCCTGCAATTGTTCTCTGCAGGTATCTATAGCTTCAGCCATGGGACCAATGACGCACAAAAGACTATGGGTATTATCACCCCACTGCTGTTTAGCATCGGGTATTTCAGTACCTCAGTCGATCCAAACAACCTCCCGGTTCCAATCTGGGTCATCTTATCTGCGCATGCTGCTATTGCACTTGGGACACTCGCAGGCGGATGGAGGATAGTGAAAACTATGGGCCAACGGATCACAAAACTTCGTCCGGTGCATGGGTTTGCAGCAGAAACTGCGGGTGCTGCGACTATTCTTGGTGCATCCATTGCAGGCATTCCGGTCAGTACTACTCATGTGATCTGTTCCTCCATTATGGGGGTTGGAGCAACAAAACGCGTGAGTGCCGTACGATGGGGAATCGCACGCAATATCATCTGGGTCTGGATTCTCACCATTCCAATTAGTGCGATTTTTGGTTTTTTAGCATTTCAGATAATTCATATTTTCCTATAGACGGGATTTTATCTAAATCCTTTTAAAAACGCCAGTGATGTTATTTTTTAAGAATTTAGTATGAACGCGATGAAACGTCTCCTCTGGTGGTTACTAGCCGGTTCCGTCGGTGGTGTAAATCGCGGTAGAATCCTTGATGAATTATTTCACACTCCTCATAATGCGAATGAACTGTCAAAATTACTTGTTCTGGATTATAAAACAATTCGCCATCATCTTGATGTCCTAGAAAAAAATCGACTCATCGTTTCAACCGGGGAAGGATATGGTAAGATCTATTTTCCATCAGATTTACTCGAATCTAATAAAACCCTATTTTATGAAATTTGGGGTAAAATTGGGAAAAAACAGATAAAAGATGAAGGATTGGAGAGGTAAATAGAATGAAGGAAATCCCTTATACAAATAAAATAAATCTAAAATTAAAAGCAGTGATCGTGATCCTTGGTCTTATCTTCATAGGTGTGATTATTGGATGTATCGTGTCCGTGGTAGGGTTAGGATTTATCAGAGATGTCCTTCAGAATCTAGATATTCAACCCACCCAGATACAAGAACGTCGTTTTACCACCTTATATACGGTATCAATTGTCATTAATTGTATCGACGCGACTTTATTAGTTGGTATATTATTACTCTATATTGATTCGTATCGAAAGACAAAATCAAGTTTTTTGATGGGTCTCATATTTTTTATTGGAGTACTCTTCTCACGATCGATTTTATCGCTTGTCACCATCCAGTCGCTTTTCACCGAGTACATCCAGCTCCTTCCCTCTTTTGCACAAGCAATTTCAACAACAGGTGTAGGCTCGTTTAGTTTTCTCCTGAATGTCTTTGAGATTATCGCGATTAGCATCCTTTTATATCTCAGCATGGAATAACAGGGGGTATTTTATTAAAGAGAACACTCACATCAGACGCTAAAATTATCCATTGTTTTATAAACATTTGTTAATAATTTGGGAAAAATTTTGGTATAATTTTAAATATATCAACCTCCTATCTTATCCTAAGAATCGAATAGAATGGAGGATATATGATGAAAAAAATAATGACCGTAAGTCTTTGCCTGCTGTTTGTGGGCGTATCTATCGCTGCTGCTGCACCAGGGTTGACATCCCAGACAATCGATAAACAACCATTGGCACTAAACGGTGCATTTACAGCTAATATTGGTTATAGACGACAAGGTCAAAACGCAACAATTGTTGGTACGATGAATGGAACCTACGAGATGAGAGCGCGGGGTGGTCGATTCACTGGTGACTGGGCGACAGAAAACAGAACAGGAACCCTGAGAGGAGGATTCGGACGACACATCTTACTCGGGAGAATCACAACAATGGTCAATGGAACGGAGAGATCTCTCCCTGTTGTTGGATTCCTCAAAGCACAAGACGGTCAGTTCATCGGTAGATTCATGGCACCGGTTGGTCCTGCCCTGTATTTCTGGGGAGACTACACCTAATACTATCTTTTTTCTTTTTTTTCTCTTTTTATACATACTTTTTTTGATAGCAACTCTTAAATTTATTCAAACGATGTAAAACAGTGAAGGTGTGCTGTTCCCTGCAAAAACAAGTCAGCTGTCCATCATGTAAAACCATTCTTCTCTGCATAGGTACTGAAGATGAAACCGTCAAAGTCACCTGTCCCTCCTGTGGGTTAGTTGGAAAGGTGACATTTAATGAGTCGTCCGATGCGTCGGTAAAGGTTGTTGAGATTCGAAATCTTACAAAGTCATTTGGGGCTTTCACGGCGGTCGACGCTCTGGATCTGACGATTTTTAAAGGAGAGATCTACGGGTTGTTAGGACCGAATGGTTCAGGGAAAACAACCATCATTAAGATGCTCTGTAACCTACTTCGACCAACAGCGGGTTCTGCAAAGATTTTTGGGCATCTACTCCCCTGTAAATCTATCATGAACCAGATTGGGTATATGCCGCAGGACACCGCTATTTATCTTGATAATACGGTGCATGAGAACCTTTTCTTCTTTGGCGGAATCTATGGGATGACAAAGAATCAGCTTGAAAAGAAAGAACATGAAATGCTTGCCTTTGTCAATCTTCAGGACTGGCGTGATAGTCTAGTCTCTACATTAAGTGGAGGAATGAAACACCGTTTGAGTTTAGCTTGTGCTCTCATCCATGAGCCACTGCTTGTCTTCCTCGATGAACCAACGGTTGGGGTTGATCCGGAGTTACGAGCCACTTTCTGGGGCTATTTTGAGTCATTGGCACAAAAAGGAACCACGGTGATAATCACCACTCATTACATGGACGAAGCTGATCATTGCTCTCGCGTAGGATTTCTTCGGCAAGGATGTCTCATTGCAGATGGACGGCCTGATGAATTGAAAAAACATACTGGAACACGATCGCTTGAAGAGGCGTTTCTCTTCTTGACCCGGGGGAAAAAACCATGAGATTACGACGGACGTTGGTGTTTTCCCGGCGGGCACTCCTCCAATTCAGACATGACCGTCGTACCTTTGCATTTGTTTTGATCATGCCGTTACTGATGATTCTTATTTTCGGTTACACCTTCGGTGGGGATGTCAAAGGAATTTCAATTGAGGTGGTGAATCATGATACTGGGCTTCCCTCAGGGTCTTCCCCACTGCTGCCTACTGGTCTTTTCCTGGCTCAGAACATTACTCAAAACCTCGACCAAGATGTTCTCCTCTTGCACACAAACACGGATAGTGAGAATGCTCAGCAGATTGTCCGTGATGGAAAAGCCTGGGCCGCAATAGTGTTTCCAGCTAATTTCACCCAAAATTTTCTTTCTTTTCTTACGAGACCTGATTTGATTTCTTCTCCGAAGGTAGAGATCTACCTTGATGGTTCGAACCCGACGATGGTCGCAGCGATAATCAAAGAAGTCACCAAATCTATCCAAACAACCCTCAAAGAACTCTCAGCAACATTGAATATTACCCAAGCCGAGATGCCGATAGCTATCGAACAGGTCTATGCGTATGGCGGTGGTGAAACTAGATTTATCGATTATTTCGCTCCCGGGGTCGTTTCGTTTGCAATCATGATGGTCACAACAATGATAACCATCATTTTATTTGTCAACGAACGACGCAATGGAACTTTACAACGGCTCTTAGTATCTCCTGCGAGTGAAAGTGAAATTGTTGTAGGTTACGCACTTGCGTTCGCAGTCATTGGCGTCATTCAAAGCATCGTGGTCCTGGTGGCGGCGATTCTGTTTTTTGGCATCACGATCGTCGGGAACATCTTCCTTGCTTTGTTCGTAATCCTTCTGCTTGCCTTTGGACATCAGGGTCTGGGCATCCTTCTTTCAGCAGGGGCAAAAAATGAGTTACAGGCGATCCAGTTCATCCCGCTGATACTGTTCCCCTCGATACTTCTTGCTGGACTGTTCTGGCCTATTGAATCGATTCCCAGTTACCTTCAACCCCTCTCCTATCTTATTCCGCTTCGATATGGGATTGATGCTGAACGGTCGATCATGCTGCGAGGATGGGGTGTTGGAGAAATATGGGTAGACATTGGTATACTTGTGCTTTTTGCAGTGTTGACTCTCTCCGCAAGTGTTCTCTTACTGAAAAGAAAAAACTGAAATAGGATTACTGAAGAACCCATAATATTTCATTTTTGAACGGTTCAATATCGAAATATATTTAAATTGAAGGTAGTTTACCCCGACAACATGCCAAAGACAATGAACAGTGAATCATTTAATGGACCACAACAAGAATTATTGAGCATCTACCTGCTGCATTCCCTAAAAAAGAAACCAAAATCTGGATATGATCTTCTTTCAGAGATAAAGGAAAAAACAGGTGGAACCTGGGTGCCCAGTAAAGGAACACTTTATCCTCTTCTGAAACGCTTGGAGCAAAAAGAATTCATCAAAATTAAAATGAAAGACATCCGATCAAAAAATATCTTTCAGATTACCCCTGCGGGTAAAAAAATGATAGCCAAAGCAAAAAAACAAGGAGAGAATATGATGAAAAAAGGGATGCGATATGGAAATTTAATCATTGACATCATGGGCGAAGATAGCGAGACCCATTCCATAATGATGCAAATCCAACAAATCCTCTTCTTGATATCAAAAGAAAAAAAGAACGAAGTAATAAAAATACTCAGACGTTGTGCGTCTGATCTAAAAAAAGAGGTATGTTAACATGAAAAAAATATTGACAGCAAGCATCATCTCATTGCTTTTCGTTTGGATGGGAACGATCACTACTCTTCCCCTCGTACAAGCAAATCCAGCAATGATGATACAACAATATCAAATATCCCCTGAAATCCTCATGCCTGGTGATACTGCGATTCTGACCCTTGTGGTGAGAAATGGAGAGGCCGTAGCGACACAGACGACGACATCAGGTACCGTAGGAGACACGACAACCACAGTGCATACTCTTGGAGCGACACTTGAAGATATTTCGATTCTTCCTGCAATATCCGGTGGGAAACAAATCCGAGCATCAACACATTATGAAGATCTTGGGTATCTGGCTGCAGGAGCAAGCATCGAGGTGAACTTCAAACTCATCGTCGATGCTAACATGAGCGAAGGAATGTATTTCCCAACTGTTAAAATCGATGTCGGCGGTGGTACCGATGTGCAATATCCTCTGCTGATGAAAGTCAGCAATTCAACCGTTGATTTGCTTCAAAAAAGTGTTCCTTCGAAGATATCTAACGGTGGGGCAACCGACATCATTATTACTGCAGTAAACAAAAGAGAAAACGCGGTCAATGAAGTCATTGTCACACCCCATGGAGATACTGTCGACTTTGTTCCTTCAAGTTATTTCCTAGGTTCACTTGCTGCAAAGACGTCTCAGGATGTAGTTTTTTCGATAAAACCTCTTGAACTCGGAGCACAAAATCTTGCCTTTGATGTAACCTATAAAAATGGGGATAATCTTCATACGAGTAGTTTACACGTCCCAATTACTGTTATTCAGGCATTGGATGTCGCACCNATTATTACCAATTTTCCAATTAGTATAACGAAAGGTGGNTCCTCGCGGATNAGCATTGANGTCTACAANGCCAAAACAGANAAGATNACNGGTGTATTAATCACACCCATNTGCGATGCAACCGTGATTCCCTCACAATACTTCATAGGATCGATGGATCCNGATGATGTCTTTTCTGCATCTTTTGATATCTATGCTGATACCGTTGATTACGGCNCACAGATCATAGGGTTTACCGTGTCCTTCAAACAAGGAAATGAGTATTTTGAGACACCCCTGGTCTCCAAATCATTTACTGTCGTTTCAGGTCCCGGTCAAAGCTATCAATCCTCTAGTAGCTCCGCAACAAGTACCTCTGGGTCAAATGGTATCCCGCAGACTCCTGGGTTAATGACGTGTCTCACACCCATTATTCTTATCGTTGTCGTTATCGTTGTTGGAGTACTATTCTATATACGGTGGAAAAAACGGCGGAAGAAATAATGAGCAAGGACGTCATCGTCACACAGAATATCTCAAAAACCTATGGCAAACCCCCCCTGCAGGTCTATGCACTGCGGGAAACAAATCTTCATATCAAACAAGGGGACTACATCGCGATTATCGGACCGTCAGGTTCTGGGAAATCAACCTTGATGAATCTCCTCGGATGTCTAGATAAACCCTCCTCGGGGAATATCATTATCGACGGCAGCGATGTTTCTACGTTAAATGAAAACGAACTTGCACGTATCCGTCGAGAAAAAATTGGTTTTATTTTTCAGAAATATAACTTAATTCCCACGTTAAATGCGTTGGAGAATGTCGAGTTGTCCATGGGGTTTGCTGGGGTTGATTCCCAGACACGGACAAAAAAAGCAAAAGAGCTTCTAGAGATGGTTGAGCTTTCGAAACGCTTAACGCATAAACCATCGGAGATGAGCGGTGGTGAACAACAACGTGTCGCGATTGCTCGAGCACTCTCCAATAATCCTTCGATTATTCTTGCTGATGAACCAACTGGAAATGTTGACACAAAATCAGGTGATAATATCATGCGAATTCTCGAAGAGGTCAATAAACGAGGAGAAACTATCATCGTCGTGACGCATAATATGGCGATTGCACAGCGAGCGAAACGAGTGCTTCGTATTCAAGACGGAGAGGTACGAGAAGAGCATGTTTAGAGACAATGTAAAGCTTGCAATAAAAAATCTTCGAAATCGTTTTTCTCGGTCACTGCTGACATTGCTTGGTATATCGATTGGTATCATGGCAATTATCTCCCTTCTGGCACTTGGTGAAGGCATGCAACAAGCAATCACCGGGGAGCTTTCCTCACTGTCTGATGTCGTCATTGTTTCAACAGGGGGGGATGTTTTTTCAGCTTTTGGAGGCGGAGGTTCAACAGGTGAGTATTTCACGCAGCGGGATATCGCAGTCATCGAGCGTCTTCAGGGAGTCAAAGATGTCAGTACCCAACTCTCTGGGTATGCTTTGGCAGAATATAACGGGAAAAAAACAATTGTATCGTTGACTGGTATGGAAATCGGTGTCATGCAGCTTCAATATGCAAGTCAGAATTTAGCCGCAGGAGAATTCCTCAATGAAGGTGATCAGAATAAGATCATGATCGGATACAGTATCGCCCATGATACCTTTGATGCGGATATTTCTGTTGGTGGGCGGATCAAGATTAACGGTGAAAAGTTTTTTGTCAGCGGGATTTTCGGAAAACAGGGTTTTGGCGGTGTTTCCTCAGATAGTAATCTGTTGATGAGCACCCGTGATTTTCAAAAATTAACGGGTCAGAGCAATATCAGTCTCATTTATTTACGCGTCGAGAACGTCAATGAGGCTGAATCCATTGCATCTACAATACAAAATGCAATCAATGAAAACCATGGGCGAAAAGATTATGCTACAGCAACGACCATGACATCCATCCTGGAAACAGTACAATCAATTACAGGACTCCTTCAGGTGGTGCTTGTGGGTATTGCCTCTATTGCCCTGGTTGTTGCCTCAATTGGGATCATGAATACGATGCTTACCTCAGTCATGGAACGGACTAGAGAGATTGGTATTATGAAAGCAATCGGTGCGACGAACCTGGATATCATGAGTATCTTTATTTTTGAAGGAATGCTGTTAAGCAGTGTCGGGGGGATTATCGGGATTATTCTTGGGGTGTTCGGCTCGCAAGGACTCACCCTTATTCTGAATAATGTTATGACGATGGGTCCTTCGATGAACCTGACTCCTATTATTACGATTTCATCGGTGGTTCTTGCAGTTACCGTGTCGCTTATCGTCGGTGTTCTTTCAAGCTTATACCCTGCATGGAAAGCAGCTCGGATGAGCCCGATTGAAGCAGTACGCTATGAATAATCCTTTTTTTACGGCACGACACATTAATATTGCCTGTTTGATGCCTGGTGGCATATGAAATCCTCCCTCTTCGTAAAAATTCTTAAAGAAAAAAAATTGCTCTTACCGCCTTTGAGTGGCTATACCGATTATCCGTATCGGGTGATTCTTGCACGGTTCGACCCACCGTTTATCATCACAGAGATGGCTAATGCTCGTGCGATTGTTCAGAAGAATCGTCGGACCATGCAAATCCTCAAGATAGTTGAAGGAGATCAATATAACGGAGTCCAGCTCGTCGGCAGTATCCCGGAATATATGCGGAAAGCTGCGGTAATCGTCCAGGATCTTGGTTTTGATTACATCGATATCAACATGGGGTGTACTGCACGGAAGGTCACCTGTCGAGGCGAAGGGGTATCTCTGATGAAACATGAGGCAAACGCCTGTGAGATCGTTGCTGCGGTTGTAAGCGCCGTGGATGTTCCTGTAACATGTAAGATGCGCCTTGGTGTCTCGAAACAATCGATGAATGTGCTGTCTCTTTCACAGAAACTTGTTGATGCTGGTGCGGCTGCTCTCACCATTCATGGGCGAAGCGGGGAGAAGAAATTCGGAGTGCCTCTTGATCAGAATATCATAAAAAAAACAGCGGCTACCCTTACGGTCCCTGTCATCGCGAATGGAAGCATTTACACAGGACTCGATGCAAAGGTGATGATTCAAAAGACCGGTGCAGCCGCGGTGATGCCTGGCCGGGGTCTTCTTGGAAATCCCTGGATTATCCCTGAAATACTGAATATGGTATCAGACCGGAAATACACACCACCTCCACTCCATCAGAAGAAAGGGGTGTGTCTTGATCATCTTGATTTACTCGTTGATTTTTATGGTGAACGACGAGCGGTTCTCAAGATGCGCAGTATCCTGCCGCATTATTTTTCCTCATGCTTATTTCTTAAGGATTTGAAGAAGGATGTCCAACAAATAACCACCGCTAGAGAAATCCCTATTTTATTAGAACGAATCCAAAATAAAGAAACAAACGGTTTGTATCGAAAGTAGATAGATCGGTGCAAATCTTTTTCTTAAAAACCTTGGATGGTCTGAGGAATCAGCGAAGCATCAAAATCAGAAGGTAGCTGCTTTTTCGTTGCATAGTGATACATTGCTGCGACATAAATCCCGTTAGTCGCTGATGCGACCACTCCAATGATCGCCCAGTAGAAAAACGCAAGAATAACACCAATCACTATACTGGTTGTGCTCCCAAGGTATACACCAAGGACGATAGGAACAATCCCAAGCAGTGCGAGAACGAAAAAGACGACTCCGAATCCAATGGTCCCGATGATGGTTTCACCCCATGTTTGTTTGAATAACGATGCACTGCGTCTGATTGACGAGCCGATTCCTTTTTTCTCATAGATAAGAACCGGGATGATGAAGAAGGTAACATAGGTCCATGCGATGCCAAAAACACCAGCGACGATTCTGCCAATCCATCCTCCTCTCTCCCTGATTGCCTGCAGGATCATTCCAACGGTCGCTGAGATGAGCGCCCAGAGAAGGATTCGTCCGATGTTTTGAGAAGCGATGCGTAATCCGTCAGAAATCGTCGGGTCACCGCCATTTAACCGGATGTTAGCGCAGGCGATGATCGCAGTGTTAAAGAAAATGACGATAAAAAACAAAATGAAGTAAATAAGGAACATTGCGACAATCCAGATCCAGGATAAGGTCTCCATGGATGGTAAGCCTAAAAACCAGAATCCTACAAAGAATGAAAGAAGTATAATCACACAAGCAACAAAAGAGAGGACTGGAAAGATCATGATTTCTTTGTCTTTTCGGAGAACACCCAGGCTTGTTTTCATTAATTGCCAACTTGTTCCAAATTTTCCCATGGAGACTCGTAAGCAGGAAGCAGATTATTAAATATTTTCATATAAACAAAATAAATTACGTATCAACACTGTAATTTTTTTCCTTTTAAATATCCTTATGTTCCCTTCTGTTTTCCTTCGTCCTAATTGTTTTCTGTATCTTTCATCTTCGTCTGTAGGATATTTTTCCTCCTTCATTTATCTCCCTTTATATAAACAATAGTCCTAAGCATCCTTTTCTTTAACAACCTATATCTCTAAAACCTCGCCTGATGTCTTGCGGTAGTTATACTTATTGTTTATTAAACCACTACATGTTATGACCTTGTAGTGTAAACGAGGAAAAAGTATGATCGAAGAAACAAAAGAAAAGAGAACAACAGAGAAAAGCAGATCTGACGAAAACGTGGTTTATATCGGGCACAAACCTCCGATGAACTATGTGCTTGCAGTAGTGACACAGTTTAACAGTGGTTCGGATGAGGTTATCATAAAAGCAAGAGGTAGGGCGATTAGTACTGCGGTAGATGCAACAGAGATAACAAGAAATCGTTTTGTCACAGATGCAGTTATAAACGAAATAAAAATTGGTACGGAGAGCGTTACCAATGAAGAAGGGCGAACCTCGAATGTGTCTTCAATTGAAATCTGTTTAGCGAAAAAGAAAAAATAAACAATAAACAGAGGAAATTGAAATGAATCCACAAAATGAAATTATTATAGATGAAGTAAAAAGTGATGTCTCAGCAGAAAAAGAACTTAAAAAAAATCTAAAATTGTTAAATAGGGAAACAATCGAGTTCAAGGGTAAAATATTCAACTTCTCTGAAAAATTGGCCAAGCAAAATCAAGGAGTTGTTCTGCTGTCTAATCAACGATTGATATTTCTTCTTCATCACGCCTTGGGTTCAGAACAACTTATCTATATCCCATTTGCTAGGATAACCAAGGCGAGTTTTTCTTCTGCGAAAGGTCTACGGTCCAGTCGGAAAGCGATAGGAATTACTTATGATCATCAATCGATCAATTTTGGAATTGTTGGATTTCTAAGTCGAACGAGTAATAAAGAAACATCTGATCTTTTTGAGGAGTTAAAAAAGAAATTACCTGATAATATCATCTGTGGATGATCTTCTTTTTCTATCTTTTCTCCTGGACGGGGCTCCCTATTTCAGGGTTGTTGTTTGTTTTCAGTTTTGATTTCTTCCATAATGCTTCTAAAATAATATGTGAGAAACGGTCACTGTCAAGTAGCATAAAATTCTTTTCTAATCCGCCTAGACTCCTACTTAGTTGTTCCTGTGCAGGATTCTGATAAAAGTATTTGTTTCTAATCCAATGTCCAAAGTTGAAATGTTCTATATCACGAAAATCCTCGATTGACATTTCTTTTATTTTTTCTTGATATTCCGGTGATAGTACTAATAAGATGTCCGTAATGATTTCATCTATTGTCGAATATCCAAAATTTTTTATTTTCTCAGTCATTTTAATTCCCCCCCTTTTCCTTATACGATAGAGTATGAAATTTCCTAAACAATGTAATCTTTTTTCATCATCAATCAATCGTATTGCACATAACTCGATTACTTTTTTTCATCGTTCAAAACCGAGTCTGTTAGGCATATCCTTTATTGTGTGCTTTTGTTTAGTGGATATGGAGCGCCCTTTTTGTTTTAAAGGATTTACCACAATGTTCACATTTTGGTATTGTCCGGTACCTCCTCTAACATATTATTACCAAGCTTTACAACACTACTCTTTGTTTGAGATCTTGTAATATATTCATATAATTCATAAAACCTTCGTAAGGATTTTCATAGGGGCTAAAATAGGCATGGACTGCTCCATCAGCAAGACCTTTTGTTGAACAGTAATACAAATGATCTGATGTTTGGAGACGACGCCAAGTTTTAAGTAATCTCTCATTCCCCTTTTCGTTAAGTTTTCTCCCGATATATTTTAATTCATTAAAACAAGCTATTTGCATATCATTTCCAAGCCATGTAGATACATTACGATCTTCATCAGCCCATGAAATTGCCAAGGGAACATCTATTTCTCCAACAGGTTCATATCTCTCCACCGCCTCGCTGACGGTCGCAAAATCAAGATTCTCATGTTTGAAGACTTCCCCGGGGAGATGTTTGAGGAATTCAAAGATCCCGGTTTCTATCCATTGATGTTCCCCGAATGTCTCATAATCCATGAAAAGATTTATGACATCTCCGAACGAATTGGCCATCCAGTTTGCGTATTTATCTGCTGTCAGGGGGAATTCAGGCCAGTTTCGGGAAGAAAACCGGAATCCGACATCGTCACTAAGCTTGTAGTTTCTCATGAGTACTTTGATATCTGCATTCATTGGCTTATAGATAAAGTTTGGAGAACGCCATCCTAAAATTTTATCCGCTCCTTCAGTGATAATTCCTTTGTATCCCAACTCAGCGATTTTTCTTGCTATACGGTTATCATAGATTGTTTCCGTGTTTCTAAACATCTTTGGTTCGTAGTTAAATATTCTTTTTATTGTCTGACGATGCATGTGTACTTGCTTTTCGAACTCGTCTAGATCGTCATACAAGCTTGAAAGTGAATGAAAATATGTCTCCTCGATGAGGTCAACAGCACCTGTGGCAAACAGTGCTTTAAAGCTATCAAGAACTGAAGGCATATAACGTTCGCAATATTCGATGAATGTACCAGTTAAACTAAATGAAACCCGAAATTTACCTTCATATTTATTGATTAATTCAAGCAATATTTTATTTGTTGGAAGATAACATTTTTTTGCAACTTTTTCAAAAATTTCTTGGTTAAGTTTACGATTAAAATAGTCAGATGATCGATTGTGGTTTGCGCCAATGTTGAATACCGTAAAACGATTTAATCTCATTGGCTGATGTACCTCAAAATAAAGACAGATCGATGGCATTATATATCCTCCTTATACACTTCGATTCCTTGACATTTTAAGTCATTATCTCTTACTAAATTTCTGCTCATAGCATATTAGACACAAATTTTTATTCAATTTTTCCTTCTAAAAAAGAGATTTGGACGATATAATCATCCATGATTTTTTATCTATCTCACTTTCTTAGTTTTCATTTTCAGTGTAAACGTTAAGTATTTGGTCTTGGAAATAAGGATTTGATTGCAAAGTGTGAAATCGTGTGTAATTCTAACGGTCGTTTTACTTGTTCATTGGTTTTCATTGATTTCACTGGTCCTTTCCAAATTTTGTCAGATGATTGTAGTATGCAGTAGGCAGTATATATCATTGTGTATAAAGGCATATAAGTATGCAAAATTATTACATATTTGTGTAAAATAACGTCTTAAAATTTATCATCATACTACTTATGTTGTTTCTTTTTATGCTTCGAAGGTTTTGTATTCAACTCATATATCCTTTCTCGTTCCTCAAGCTGTTTTTTCAATCTCGCAACATTGAGACCACTGTAAACATCGAGTGTTTTTTCTGCAACGTTATCCCAAGTAAAAAGTTCAATTTCCCGTTTTCCGTTTTCGGTGAGTGTTTTATTTAACGATTCATAGCGTAACAAGGATATGATCTTATTTGCTATTTCGTCACTATCCCAGAAATCGACCTTTAAACAATTATGAATCGTCTCGCAGACCCCTGCGGTTTTTGAAGCAATCGTTGGAGTACCCGCTGAGATTGCCTCCAAAGCGGTGATGCCAAAAGGTTCACTAACCGAGGGCATCACATACACACTCGCAATCCCATACATATGTTTCATTTCATCATCAGTGAGTCTATCCGTGAAAATGACCCTATTCGAGATGCCCAACTTAACAGCCTGATTGATCAACTCTGGAAGCAAATCACCAGTACCAGCTATCACAAACCGTACACCGGGTTCAAATTCTGCTACTTTCTTAGCTGCTCGGAGGAAGACATCAGCACCCTTTTGAATGGTAAGACGACCTAAAAATAATACAAGTTTCTGTTTCTCGCCTTCAGGAATTGGATACACTGCGTTATAAATAACAGTAATCTTATCAGGATCTATCCCGTATTTTTCAATGATCGTTCTTTTTGTAAATTGGCTTACAGCGATAATTTTATCAGCTTTTTCCATCCCTGCTCGTTCAATATCAATGAACCATTGATTTGGATGAAGCCAGCCGCTTCGATCATACTCGGTTGAATGAACCGTAAGAACAAGGGGAACTCCCAGGAGGTCCTTTAACGCGATACTTGCATGTATCGTCAGCCAATCATGACAATGAATGACATCATATCGTCCTTTCACTTTTGTAGCAACTAATGTATTATAACGAGAAACAGCCTCAAAAAACTCACCAACAATTTCATTACTTACAGGACGATCATANGGAAAAACTGTNGTCTCTCCCACNTCTTTTATAACCAAATTANGATTATCGCTTGTCGCGCCATGTTTCGTTTGAGGCATATAAAAATCTACTTTCACACCCNTNTTACATAGACTTCNNGTAAGTCCATAACAATGGGTACCTAAACCACCTACNGTAAACGGTGGGTATTCCCAGCCAATCATTGCTACTTTCATGTTCTTTATCACTCCNAAAAAATCCTAANTTCAACGAAGCGATTCACTTCTCAAATCTTGCTTTGCAATAATCGTCGTCAAATGAGTGATGTCGTTTTCGAAAATTTCTGTTACTCTGGTTCTCAAAATTTGAAAATTCTCTATCTATAATCATTGAATTCACCAATCCTTTCTGAAATTACTTGGATAATGGCGGTAAGCAGTAGAGAGTTTATATCGTTGTGTAGGAAGACATATAAGTATGTATAATTATTACGTGTTGTGTAAAATATGGAAAAAAGGATACGAATGAACATCTCTTTAACCAAGCAAGAAAACCTCCTAATAAAAAAACTCGCAAAAAAAGAAGAACGACCCTATAGCAGACAAATAGTGTACATGACGAATTTCTACATAGAAAATAATAAACTAAAATGGGAAAATAAGGTGAAATAAATGAAATATATTTTTAATCGATGTGCTAAAATTTTTCAAGGAGATGACGTAACAATTCATTATACAACAGGTGACAAAGGCTTTGAAATTGTTTCTTTTTGTCCATCATGTTTGGAGAAATACATCGAGAAGACAAAAGGAATAACTACAGCAATTTTTTGATTAACAAGAATCAATTACTGATAACGTCCCCAACAGATTTATTTATAAGAAAATAAAAAATATCAACATCGGAGATTGAATTTTGATAAAAGAAGAAGATGACTTTGGTGAACAATCTCATAATACATTTCGTCAGATGGCTAAGGATTTTATTGCAGTTTGTCCAATATGTGAAAGTATGAAGATTACCATCAGAAAAAGAAAGACGCCGAAATATAGATGTCACGACTGCGCCAACGAATTTGATGATCCGAAAGCTAAGATTGTTAATAAAACGCGCAAACAAAAAAATGACTTTGGCAGACAATACTCCAATCCTGATGAATAGAGAATCATGTGTTTGTTAAGGTTTCATTCTTTCTTCAACGCCAATAATTGTTGAATGAGCCACGTAGTGAGTATACAAAGATGTTGAAAAACAAAGGGATGTTAATTCATTTTTTTCGCTCTATACTATAAAAATATCCACAATTTTGACATTTTAGACCTACGTCAGAAACCAACCTAAATGTATCACCACCACACGTTGGGCATATCATTCTATTTTCACCCTCACACTATCAAGAGATGGTTATTCATTTGCTTTTAATTAACGGGTCAGACCTGGTATGGATATCCTTCTGAACTCATCGGAAATTAATACTTTTCGGGTATAATGCTCCTTTTTTTTCCGCAACAGAAGAAAAACCGATTTTTATGAATTTTTGTGTATTTTCAACAGGAGAAAAAAA
>WSSedL1B2DRAFT_1000004_pt1 | contig 69664 bp, 62 predicted proteins | sample WetSurSiteL1Bulk_FD_9470 | JGI IMG/M metagenome (IMG submission 9470)
ACCCAGGATTCACAGAAGCAGTCAACGTCACCACAGTCCCATAATAATACGGAGGAGAAGGAACCGCACCAACAGAACCACCAGCAACAGGATCAACAGATACCGATAATGTATAGACACATTGGGTAAACGTCGCTGAAACCGCTTTGTTCCCGGTCATTGCGATGATTGTCGGATTTGTAGATCCTGAGAGATCGCCCCCCCATTGGGTAAAGGACCAACCAGGTTCGGGTGTTGCAGTGAGTTGAACTTCTTCCGCATAGGTATAAACAGTTTCCTGAGGATCTGACTCTACAGAGCCTTCGCCGTTAATTGAAACTGAAAGTGTATATGCAGGTACTGTCAATTCGAATATAGTCCGTTGAACCGTTGGACTTACATCCGCAATAATCGCGATTTTATCACCACAATCTGGTATGTAACTCCCACCATAGGCAATCGCATCATTGACCATGGTCCAACCATTTGCTGTAAGTCCTTGATTCCCGAAGTTAAGAATGTAGAGAATAGCATACTCCACTTGATGCCAATCGGTTCCTACTTTATGATTCAGAATGTAATTTACTTTGCTCCAATTCTGATGGTAGAGGTGCGTCGGAAGCGATGGATTGTAACTCGAATAAAGGGTGACTTGATACGCGGTATTTGTATTGATGGTATGGGCGCTATCGCTGCACCAACCAGTGTAATTTCCATTTGAGACTTCGTAACCTGCGGGAACATTGAAGAGTTGTGTACGGAAATAACTGGTCGTTGCACTGAAGACCTTCATCGTGATTTGCCCTGGTGGAAGGTGCACATTTGGAGGATTTGAATCTAAGGGCAACGGATTGTTTTGTTGAGATGTTTTAAGAATGGAGTCTTCATAGATATCTAAAATGTTTGTTATGGTTTCTTGGACCGTGTCTGGAGTTGTTATGGTCTGTGGTGTTTGTGATAAGATGACTCGACCTACCTGAGAATGAACGGTTGGTATAAAGGCTACACAAATAAAAGCTATGGTTGTTATTGAAGCTATAACTTTTTTTCTACTATTCGTTCGCATGTGTGTTTCCCCCTCGGTATTAATAAATAACGTATTTAATTATACAATTCTAATATTAATAGTTCGTATTTAAATATTTCGTTGATAATGATAGGGAGTGGATTTTCCATTTCTAAAATGTGAAATGTATTTTTTTGATACATGTGTTTGTTGAGATTATCTGTTTTTCCACACGACAACCTAAAATAGGGAATAATGATTGGTGGTTTGCACAATGCAGGGGTAGCCAAGCATGGTCAACGGCGCAAGATTCAGAGTCTTGTCCTGCAGAGGTCCGCGAGTTCAAATCTCGTCCCCTGCATTTTTTATCTTTTTATTTTTATATATGTTCTTGAAGTGAAAGAAAATACTTATTTATACCAAAATATTCTATTTATCATTCTCCTTCATTTCTTATACGAAGGACCCTGAAAATGAGAAGGTTTATAAAGAAGGAGACGGATATATACTAAACCAATAATATAAAAAACATTGGGAGATAATATTATGAAGAAGAACTTAAACTCTATCTTAAAGGCAGCTGTCGTCATCGCTGTCGCCCTTGCAATGATAGTACCTGCATCGGCAATGAACAGCAACACAAACACACTCTCTGCAACGAAATATACCAACGAATCAACATCCATGAGCAGAGGAGTAGTTTTCCAAGATAGCTTCGAAACCTACGAAGACTTTATCGTTGATGATTTCCCACCATGGACAACCTTCGACGGTGATGGCGGATCAACCTGGGGTATGGAGGGATACGACTGGCCAAATGCCTATTATGTCGGATCCTTTATGATCTTCAACCCAACAACGACTACACCCCCACTAGGCTCTGGATACGATGCACACACAGGCATAAAATATGCATCCTGTTGGGACACTGAGACATCCATGGCTCCAAACGACGACTGGTTGTTCACCCCCTTGCTAAGTGCCGATACGTTTGATCAAGTTATCCTCTGGGGTCGTTCCTTAAACAGTCAATATGGTCTTGAGGATTTCGAAATCGGTGTTTCCACAACCGACACAAACCCAACGAGTTTCACGATTTTACAAATCAATGAAAACGCTCCTATCACCTGGACTGAATACACGGTAGATATCTCAGCATACACGGGACAATCAATCTACATTGGTATCCATGTCTATTCCTTTGATGTCTTTGCCTTCTTCATGGATGATTTCCAGGTCACTGGTACTGGCGGCGCTGTCGACAACACACCCCCGATTACCACCTGCACATTAGCGGGAACCCAGGAAGGCGGAGTATACACAAGCGATGTGACTGTTACCTTGAACGCTGTTGATGGCCAATCTGGCGTCAATTACACCATGTATAAGCTCGACAGTGCAGACTATAACATCTACACTGGTCCTTTCGTTGTGGCCGCAGATGGTACTCACACAGTTCTTTTCTACTCTGTGGATAACGCAGGGAACATCGAGAATGAAAAAACAAGCTCATTTACCATTGAACACCCAATCGCGGTCACAATCACGATCAGCGGCGGATTAGGCGTCTCTGCAACGATCAAAAACACCGGGGCAACTGATTTGACAAATATCGCTTGGTCAATCGCCCTTGATGGGAAACTGATCTTTGTCGGAAAAGCTAAATCAGGCACAATTGCTTCATTGGCACCTGGGGAATCAGTCGCAGTGAAAGACTTTGTCGTCGGATTTGGAAAGACAAATATTGCGGTCACCGCAGGGACTGAAGAAGCAAGCGCAGCAGGGACAGTACTCCTGATACTGGTCATCGGAGTCGCATAGACTCTCCCTCTTCCATTTTTTTTTCTTTTTTTATATCTGTTTATAAAGAAGCATAATGTCTTAGCTAAAAAGTGTTCTAATATTTTAGTCGAATTGGAACTAAAAACGTTCTAAAACTTATATTTTATCGTAAAAACGAAATTTTATATAGGGAATGGTATATAATGTAATTTGGGGGAATAAAAAAAAATGAAAAACCAAAAACTATTGAAAATAGCTGGTGTTTTGCTCCTCTCAGCAGTGATGCTTCTTTCCGCATCTGCTGTGACAGCAAATACAAAGAAAATGACCACAAGCTACAACCTAAATACACAAGCGCAAGGTTCTCAAACCATGAACCGAGATGTCATTTGGGACAATGGAGCATATATGGGGAGTCTGCTTTCCTCACAACTTGACACCGCCTATCCATTCAACTCACAAGTCGCTGATGACTTCCAGTTTGGAAGTGGACAAACCATCACCGAGATCATCTTTTGGGGCGGATTCTGGAATGGTGATCCCATAAACCCGATTGATTTAAATGTCATCTTCTACGCAGATGATGGATCTGGTAACATGCCAACCGGTGCTGGATCGAATGACCCAACCTCTACAGCACTACTGGTTGACTTCCATGCAGCAGTCTCTGGGGTAGACAACGGAGATGGAATGTACACCTATGATATCGTGTTAAACACACCATTCGTAGCCGCTTCTGGTGAAAAATACTGGGTGGCGTGCCAATGGGCTGGAGATTACCCACCACAATGGGGATGGAGTGACAGTGATACTCAACAGCTCCACACCTGTATGCAAGGATTCCCATTACTCTCGGTTCCATACTGGACCGACCCAGGTTATGGTGACGTCGCATTCCAACTCCTTGGTGGCAGCCCATCAGATACCACACCACCAGTGACCACCTGTGCAATCACCGGAACAAACCCTGTCACAATCACCCTGACAGCAACTGATGACATCTCCGGTGTCGACTACACGATGTACAAGATCGATGCGGGTTCCTATGCAACCTACACCGGACCAGTACAAGTCACCGAGCCAGGGGACCATGTCGTCTACTTCTACTCAGTTGACATTGCAGGAAATATAGAGACTGAGAAGAACGAACCTTTCACCGTTGAGGCACCTGCCATCACCATCACAATAAAAGGTGGATTAGGCGTCTCTGCAACGATAAAAAACACCGGGGCAACTGATTTGACAAATATCGCATGGTCAATCACCCTTGACGGGAAACTGATTTTTGTTGGAAAAGCAAAATCAGGGACCATCGATGCATTGGCAGCTGGTGAAGAAGCCACCGTGAAAGACTTCGTGGTTGGATTTGGCAAGACCGGTATCGCAGTCACTGCTGGATCTGCATCAGCAAATGCAGAAGGAACAGCGTTGCTGATCTTAGTTATCGGAGTCGCATAGACTCCCCCTCTTTTTCTTTTTTTTTGTTTCTTTAAAATAGTTTGAATATGGTTCTTATTGAAGTTCCTGTTAGGATGTTTCTTGATAAAGTCAATTTTTTATTGAATGTTAATCTGACCATCCTGGTGTTATCTGTGCAGCGATTTGTATCTTCCGTAGATAGAGATTAGCTGAAGTCAAGGGGGGAGAATTGAATGTGATTGTGACTTGATTGGAGGTTTTTGTAATAGTATAATCCGTGTTTTTTACCAAATTGGCATCAGATAATGTTGAATTTAGGAATGTGTACCAGATGGAGGAAAACGGGGTGACGACAGCAAAGGTTTTTACAGAGGTAATCGTCGTGTTCGTCATACTGATATATTCAGTACGTACCGGATACGTTCCATATCCACTGATTGATGTTTTTTCATCATTGGGCACAAGATCGATACAGGTTAATGAAAGGTTCGCGATGCGTGTAGAGGCGTTGTATACTGCTGAAAACTCTGGTTTAATGATAAAGACTGCCCCTTCGGTTTGATTGAGGACTATCCCGCCGATCTCATAATTATAGATTTGATTAAGGAAATAAGCGTTTTCTGATGTATACCGGAGGATCCCATAATTGTCTTCATAGGTATCACCCGCTGTTCGAACGATTCGATGAGCCCACCCATTGGAGATCAATGCGAGTCGCCCAAACGCTTTATTTGACATGAAGAACCCAAGTTCTCGACTGCCTAGGGTAATGGAGGAGGAGACGGGAACGTCTTGTTTCAGAGCGATCTGGGTATCAATCGTGTATTTCAGATTTGAAAATTGATTTGATACAACACCCATGTGTTCCGCCTCGCGGGATTCCATCCATTTCGGGATATAGATTGTCTGTATAATTGAAATGATTGCAAGAACGAGTCCGACGATCATGACTGCTACTACGATACCAGCGACAGCTTCATCTTTCTTTCTAATACTTTTTAATATTTTTTTCATAGGATTCACTCTATTGTTCTTATTTTTTTCTTATGAGGGACGATTGTAATTGTAATTTTGAGTTATTTTCGCTTGTGAAAGAATGGCAGCATAGAGGGAAAACTCATCACAGTAGCTGTTGTATGGCCCAAAATACAGATTATTCGCCGTGATTTTTACCGGTTTTGACCCAAGAGCTTTTGAGCTTTGTAGAATGGCATTTACATACAGATTCATCGTGGTCCTATCATAGGTACTAACAATGTAATTCCAGTTGCTTGTAAGGTTAGCTGAAAGCGTATAAAGGTTGTTATTTGAGTCGGTGAAGGTGACAAACACTTTTGTTTTATTTGCTTTGATGCTGTATGAGTTTTGTTTCGAAAAGATCGTCTGGTTTGTTCCAATCAGAGGAATACGAATGACACATTGATAGAGATCGTTGTTTTTTCCGCCGTAAATAGCGATATAACTGTCATTGACAAATGGTATTATCTTCATATCATAGCTGGTTATTCTGGGGCTGGTTGAAATTTGTATGGAACCATCGACAGTGTCAATGATATCCCCGTTTTCGCCAATCCGTAAGCTGGTGATATAACCATTGTAGACATAATTATTCCAGGGGTCAGGGAGGTCTTTCGAGATGATAGCATAGACTCGGTTTCCCACATGAAAGATCTCTGGTTGTTGGCACATATAATTATCCGTGTAATACCGTCTGATAAACTCTAATGAATCAATCCAGGCTTTACTGATCACCCCATTGCTCGCTATTTTTACTGATGCAACATAAGCGATATATCGCGATCCGCCTCCATCATAATAGACAAAGACACCAGCAAATATATCTGTACCCACTTTAACGATGGAGGGATGATAGCAGGAGGTGGTAAATTGCCAAAAGTCGATGAGGCTTTTTTTTATCGTGCCATTCGTCCCATAGATTTTCAGCGTCACTATTTTTCCATAATTACTTGGGGTTAGAGAATCTCGATACATAATCGCATAAACATCTCCACCCACAGAAACCATAGATGACTCGCGGCATCGTACCGCTTCGAACACCCAGGAATCCACAACTCCAAATATATGGCCGTTGTCACCGATTTTTATCGTTGCTATCTTTCCTTGTGACGTACTATAGAGCTGATAGGCAGCTGCATAGAACCCGTTTGTCTTGTTTATAGGGGTAAACAGGAACGGATTGTTCATGAGATTGTTATCAAAGGTATACCGTTCAATTATAGAGATACATCCAGTTGCATTCACTTGTATGGTGACGATTCTGCCATGATGGAACATTGGAACAGTCATGTAATGACAATAGGCGATGGCATAGACATCATTCTTTATTGGAATGATTATCGGGGCGTAGGATGCGTTAAACGTCCCATTTGATGAGGTGTAGCCTAACTCGATGATCTTCGAATCCGTGAACGTTTGTGCGATTGTTTTTGTCGCGGTGCTTACTTTTACTGTTTTTACCATGATTTGAGCGTTGACTCCTCTATACACATTAATGACGTATTGTTTATCTGAAGTGAGGGTTTCTGCGTTCACATAACTTTTCAGACCACCGATTTCCGCTAGGTCCTTGATAGGGTTATTATGGACATGCCCATCGTTTCCAACCTCGATTGTTTTGATGACACCATCGTTTGATTCGCTCCGGTAGACAATTGCATAAAGTTCATTCACAAATGAAAGAGGTATGAAATATGATGTGGCACACATGAATGGTTCAAAGATGACGTCTTTTTTTGATATCGCAACGATATTTCCGTTATCCTGGATCATGATAGTGACGATTTTTCCCCAGAGATTCGATGTACTGGAGTCGATACTGAAAGAAATACCAAAGAAGTCATTCACCCCAAATAAGGGAAGAATATGCGGATGACGCACGGTCATATTGGCGATAAAATCAATTGATATTTGACTAATGGCACCGGCTAATGGGGGAATGGTACGACTGAGTGTGATGGAGCCAGTTGGGAGTATCTCAATCGTTTTTAAGACGCATGATTGTCGTAGGATCGGTCCCGCGTACACAATAGCATAGACATCATCATGGACGTTGATTATCTCTGGATTGCCACCGTCATCGTCATCATACCAAACATGATATGATATATCAGATAATGCCCCACCATTTGTTATTTTAACAGTCCGAATTCCCCCATCATCTCCGATGCAATTATAGACGATGACATAGTTGTCCAAACTATCAACTATTTTAATGATCTCCGGTTCTATCATAATATCACCGAAAACTAATTTATTACTCACCGGAGAAATAACTCCAACAAGGGAGATATCCAAGGAGATCAATACCCCTGTATTTGCAGCGGTAATCGAATACACAATACCATATGTGTTAAAATCTATTTTAATGATATCTGGACTTGCAGAAATATTTGTGTCGAGAGCACGAGTACCAATAGGAACCTTATTGATGCGCCCGTCATCATAAATCTGCACGGTTTTAACATATAATTGATTTCCGGAAGCTGGTCGACTATACACAATAGCGTAAATTCCACTGATTCCACTTACCTGAATGATTTTTGGATTTCTACAAGACGTATCAAAATTAAAAAGATCTAAAATACATGAAGATGTCGATTTATTCTCTATTATATCCCCCGTACTTGAAATATTCAATATACTCAGATAACCATAGGAGTTTTCATTTGTCGAGACAAGAGCGAAGAAGTTGCTATTGGTATTGAGAAGACAAGGATCATTACAACCTAGCGTATAGTTTCCGAATTGCACAAGCGATGATTGAACGGGTATCCCTACAAGCCCATCACTATATGCTGATCGATTAATCCATGTTTCAATAGTGCATTCATTGGTAACACTCAAGGTATTTGAATTCGGGACTTCAATCAAGTCATCAATACCATCCATATAGACGTTTTTTATGGAATGATTCAATTGGGTGTTAACTCGTTGAGGTCCACGCGGTTCATTGGGTTTTAGAGCCCCATCATTCGGTGGATATTGCCCTGATGAATCAAAAACTTTTAAACCAGAGAGTTCATCGAAATGCCAAATCCCCATCGCATCGATTTGAGTAGTAAAAAGTTTTATTCCACCAGATTGGTTAAACGTAGTATTTCCAGCACTATATTCAATCCATGCTTCATAGAGATAATTTTTATTGGATGTCAGATTATATAACGTCAATGTTTGATAGCCTGATAGTGGTGCGATAGTGACATTGTACGCAGAGGTTTTAGTCCAGAAAGTATCATCAGATCGTTTCCATTGGAACCAGACTTTACCCGGGAGGAAATTTGTCTTAACGAAATTGTAATACATTTTTAATGTCGCACTATGAGGCCATACATCATAGGGATTTAATGTCTGGGCATAGGGGAAATCACCTTTCGCACCTTCTTGTACCAGACCGGCCATAATCATCGAATTTGTGTCAGGATTGATGATTTTAATTTGAATCTCCAAACCAAACAAACTGGGGACCCCAGGAGGCGTAAATAAAATCTCTTCACCGATACTCCATTGCCCATCACCATTCGTATCCAGAATACAGTCAGCTACAGTCGCATAAAAATCTGTTCCACCAATCGAGATAATCAATTTAGTATACGATGGGAGCCCGTGCCCCCCGTTGTTTTGTAAATATACGTTCGTTTCATCAGCAGTGGCAAGGAGCTGTGCTGAGGAGACCTGCAATGTTGATGAAGGGGCTGTCGCATTGTTCAATACGAGGAGATAGACTACACATAAAAGCGCAAGACTAATCGATAAAAGCAGAATCGTTGCAATAATTTCAGAGACGCCCCTTGTATCATGTCCTCTCAAATGCAATCCTCGTTTAATCAACAGAGACATTACATTTCTTTTATGTTTTTTCATGAGATCTACCTTTTATTATTCGGTCATTTAATATTTGGTATAATGATCAAATATTTCATCATCCCTCAGATGCATTTTATAGATAGCGAATTCATCATAAATACCACTGAACCCTCCGAAGATAATAGAATTCGCGGAACTAATTATGTTCTCATTGCATACAAGAGAAACATTCGTGAGATTGTCAAAGAATTTAATTCTTGTATGATCATAGGTCAACACAAGATAATTCCACCCAGGTTTGATTGGTAAGGAAAGGGTTTTATCTCCACTCGTGGTGCGTAATGTTGCTACAAACACCGTTTGATTTCCTTTAATCGCATAGGAGCCTGATTTTGAGATTATATTTTTTAAGGTGGCACTCGTATCGGTGATGGTGATTTTAATCGTCTCGATATACCCATCATCATAATCCCCCTGATAACAGACCCCAATGATATTATTCGTAATATTTGTAAAAGATGGTAAAAGGTTTGTCGCAGTCTTTAACGCGAGTTGAAAATCAAACATAACGTTACTGACTGTTCGATAGATAGATCCGGTTGGTGCAATACAGAACGTACCAATATATCCTCTTGCTGTTGACCCTGATGGAATCGTGTAGATCAACGCATAGATATCTTTGTACATACGATCAAGGAATTGACAATGTGCGACGTCATAATTGGAATTAACCGTTGAGTAGGTCACTGCATCTATCTTTTTTATCATCGTCCCATTCGATGAAATTCTCAAAGTGAGCAAGTTCCCAGTTATTTGATAGGGACTCACCCAGACTGATTTTGAATAGACTAATGCATAGGTCGAATTTTCGATGCGGAGTATGTCTGGTCTACTACAACCATAACCATCGAATATATAGGTCGTAAATGGGGTAGGATTGATAGATCCTGAATCATTTATTTGTATCGTCATGATAATCCCTGAACCTCGATGTTGTCCAGGGATAAAGTAATCATAACCATATATGAAAGCATACAGGTGATTACTTCCTTCGATTGGAATGATATCTGAATACTCATCATATCCATAAACTGAGGAGAAATAGGAATTCAAAGAAAAGGTAGCATTAACTGAAATGTTACCAGTCGGTAATATCTTAATTGTACTGATAAAATCACTCTTGCTTGCGTAGTTCGTAGAATGGTAAGTAACAGCAAACACATCGTTTTTTATGCGTATGACGGTTGGTGCGCAGAAGTTTGAATATCCTGCTTTTGAGATATTATACGAGCAAAGAACATAGTCTTTTATTGATCCGTTGTTCGCTATTTCGACAGTTTTTAATGTAATCCCGGGAGTTCCATAATTATCGAAGGCTACCAGATAGAGATTATCAATAGTATAATAAAGTCGTATTGTTGACCCAGGGGTTACTTCAGGCATTGCGATATCCAAGGTGTCGATAAAACTAGTGTTTACTTTTCCGGTATTGGAGATACGAATCGTGTGAAGTGACATACTTCCGTACATAACTTTTCTGCTAAAAACAGCATAGATATCATTGGACACATGAACAATGTCAGGTGCATAGAAATTAACAGGACCCAGGAGAACTGCGTCACAGACTCTTTTCAGAATGGTTCCATTATCAGCGATTTGGATTGTTGATAGGACTCCATTGTTTGTATCCGCACTGACTGTTTTCAGGTACACTATCGCAAAGGTTTTAAGAATCGGGTCTATCGAGGGATTTACTCTGATAATCTTTGGTGAATTAATGGTGTAGGACGATGTTGGTTGATAGGTATATTTCCATAATGGGTCATTCGTATGATTTGTAATGATTCCGGCGTTTGATATTTCTAAAGTTTTTACCTCTGCTCTGTTACTGATACGATAGGAGATAGCAAAAATGTTTCCGTCCACCTGAATGATCTCTGGATTGGTAAATTGTGTCCAGTCCGCTGGTGGCAACAATGTTGAGTATGCTATGGTATCCTCAAATGTGGCGGTGTTTGATATTGAAAGCGTAAGGAGTACCCCACCACGTATGATTGTTCCTGCTTTATCACCATAAAAAACTGCATAAATCTTATCATAGACATGGATGATTCTTAGGGGGATATCTGAGATGTTATTGTTATCAAATTTATAAAGAACATTATCTACGAAAACAACAAAACCGTTTTTTATTTGAACGGCTCTGAGAGATCCATCCGTGTCAGAGTCTCGAAAGACGATTGAAAAATACTCTCCAGTCACATGGATAATATCTAGATATTGCATAATGCCAGTGGGACTTGCTGATGCCCCGAAATTGTAATATGCTTTTTGTGCGGTGATAACCCCGGCGGTGGTTACCTTCGCTATTTGGAGTCGACCAACATATCGGTTCGCTGCCAAATAATTTTCATACGAGGAGTATACGACCGCATAATAATCATTATCAGTATAGATGATATCAGGAAAATTTGAGTTGATAGAATCTAAAGTTTTTTTATCCACAACTGCTTTTGTTATTTTTCCATCTGATTTGATTTGGACTGTTGCCATGTATAAATAATTATTTGGTCCTCTGTACACAATTGCATAGATATCGGTGCTTCCAACGACTTTAATTATCCTTGGAGTCTCACAGCGTGTCGCTTCAAATTGGAAGATATCGCAGACGCTGGTTGTCGCATTTTCAGTGATGTTGCCATTATCAGAGATATTAACAGTGTAGACGTATCCGGTAAAAACTGAATTCCTTGATACGATCGCGTATCTATTCGTAGTAATATTGATAATATCAGGTTCGTAACACCCGTAGGTTTGAGTCCCGTACATTGTGCTATTTATCCGCTGGAGATTCGTTCCTTTCCATTCATTTTTAAATTCCGGTTTCACCCATCCTTCGACCGCTATTTCATTGGTAGGAGAAAGGCTTGCTGCGTGATTTACAGTGATATAATCATTATATCCGTCGAAACGTAACGAGCGGTTATTTACAACATTCTGAGATTGATTTAACCGTTGAGCCGCTTCATTGACATCTGCAGGGAACAATGTCCCGTTATTCCCATTATTCGATGAATCTATCGCTATCAAGCCAGTGCTTTCATCGAAATGCCACATCCCACTTGAATAGCTCTGTGTACGAAATGTATTGATAGATCCGGAAGAATTAACTTTTTGAGTGATATTGATCGATGAGTTGTATTGAACCCAGGCTTGATAGAAATAATCTGAGTTTTCATTCAGACCGACGAGATTGAAATTATAAGACCCATTGTGATTAAACACCTGGACCCAGCCGGTTGAATTCCAGGGAGCACTATTATTTGCGGTGTAGACAGAGGCTTTGATATAAGTAAAACATATTTTTCTAGTCCCGATATAGTATCGAAAATCATACTGCATGTAGATTTTTGCAGTATTTGTCGTGATGGTATCTGCGTGTAAGGTAACAGCGACTGGGTTGACTGCTTGAGATCCTTCTTGGATGACTCCCCGCATGACAACCGTGTTACTTTGAGTATCACTAATGATAGCATTGATACGCATTATCGGGAGATTCGGATCATTATTCACAATGACAATTTTTTCTCCAATATTCCATTCTCCATCCGCTTTCGACGCAGAATCTAGAAGATCGCCAACTGTCATGACCATTGGTGTTTCTGCGAACATCACCGTGATCTTTGTATCAAGTGATAAGGGTCTACCACCATAATGTTCAAAAACGACCGTGTTTGCCTCTACTCGCCCGATGATGTTTGTTGAAGGGGTTGGTTCTGAGAAGAAAATCGATGGTAAGGTAAATGTTACAATCGCTAACAAAGCGAAAAGCGAGACACCGATACTGACTAATAAAAGGGTACCTACTACTTCAGAGGCACCTGTATTCTTCAATCTGTTTTTTCTTAAGGAGGAATTTGAATCTCTTTTTTCCTTTTTTTTATTTCGCATCATTTTCTCACATTTTCAGCCGTAAGGCTTTTCTTTTCCTCATAATGAAAACTCTATTATTATGGACCATAGATTCCTCTAAAGATTTTTATTTCATCAATTGAACCGTACAAACCACCTCCGAAGAGCAGATGGTCCGTATTCGTTCGTATCTGCCCTGTACAGGGTTGAATTCCACCGGTATGGATAACGTCGTTGACATAGAGCTTTAAGAATCCTCCTCCATAGGTGAGATCAATTCTTGTCCAACTATCAAATGGGACCGTCCCAGAGACAGTACACGTCGTATTTCCAATGGTCATCCGGGCGGTCAATAAATCATAATTGACCATTAATGCAAAGGCATCTCCTTTTTGTATGATGGATTTTTCTTGACCAAGTAAATCGATTTTCTCCATGGTCAGGAAACCTCGATCAGTTGAATTGATTGATCCATACACGACAATTAACCGATCGACATATGATGCGAGATTTAGGGCACTGGTGCCTCCCAGGGCAGTTCGCCCATCGAATTCATAGATGAACAATGCTGCATCTGAGATATTTCCTGTATCGGTTATAGAGACGGTGGTGAGAAAACCACGTTTCCAATTACTATTGTTACCACCAGTAAAAGACACAGCATACAGTTCACCTTCTACATGCAAGATGTCTGTCTCAAAATTATAGTCTATCGGTGAAAGATACGTGTAGAATGGTAAAATGTCCAATGAGTCGTTAAGGACATGACCAGCGGAATTGATACTTAAGGTTTTTATATACCCCGTTCGCAGGAGTTCGTTCGAATCAGATCCATAGGAGATCGCGTAGATATCGTTTGTGACATGGATCATTGTTGGCTCTATTCCATTCTCTGGTAATCCGAACTGATCGGTTTCCTCTAAAGGTTCGATGATTGAACCATTACTGAGAATATGCATCGTAATGACATATCCGATTCCAGCGGTTGCCCCGTATCCATTATAGGTAATACAATAGATATCACCCATGATATGAACTATCGAGGGCTCAGAACAACTCGACGAGAGAGGGAACTTCAATGTATCGATAAGCGAGGATCCAATATCACCAGCATCATCTATCGAAACAGTGACAAGGTATCCCGTAGGATATGTTTCAAACGACGCTCCACCAATCGCCACCGCATAAATACCAGGTGCTATATTGATGAAATTTGCCTCTCGCCCATAGTATGTTGGAAAATCAAATATATCAATGATATCCCCAATCGTTCCATTACCATACACAGGCAGGGTCACGATATGGCTCTTTGCTTCCGTCTGATCATCAGATGCACCATAGGCTATTGCATAGATGTTGTTGTGAATGTTAATGATGGTCGGCTCGTAAAAATGCGGAACCGATATCACTTTCGTATCTATCGTACCAAGGAAAACACCATCATCATCCATCCGGAAAGTCGTTAACGATGCCGAAGCATTATCCCTATAAGCAATCGCATATAATGTACCTGCGATGTGAATTAAATCTGGTTCAAAACAGGAATTCCCTAGGATATCAGTAATGTTTTTTGATGACATCTCAGATACATTCCCGGGGAACTGCGCACCGATCTTTGATACGTTTAACCATGCTTCGATAGTGATCTCGTTTGTTAAATTGAATTTCGGGTGATGGGGAATATCAACATAATTGGTCGTTCCAGTGAAATTCAAAGAATTATTGATTTTCCCGTTAGGGATGAAGGTCGCTCCAGAGACCGTCCCATTGCAGGTCGGGTTAATCGCATCTGCTGTACTGGTCGAACCGAACGCCTCATCAAAATGCCATAGGCCTCGCGTGATTTGATACGTATAGAACATCAGGGGACCGTCAAATAATGATCCATTGCTGCAATTCATCCAAGACCAATACTCATAGGGCGTCCCACTGAGGAGCCCGTTTAATTGGAAGCCGTACCAACCATCAAGAGAAAGAGGACTAATAGATGCCGTGTTAACGTATGGTCCTCCAACGATACCATAGGAAAAATTAAGAGAACCTGAAAAGAAATTACTCTGATTATAGAAATTGTAATACATCTTCATTATCGCTGAAGTTTCTGAGACTTCATCTGGCGGTAACACAGTAAGATATGGAGAAAAAACACGGGTCCCTTTTTGTAAAATTTTATCGAATATGATACTATTTTTCTCAATATCGACAATCACGCAGGAGACCTGTTTACCTACTATATTGCCTGTCGGGTAGATGATCTGCTCACCAACATTCCAAAGACCATCGCTATTCAGGTCAATCCAATAATTAAAATCTTTCACTTGGAAGGTATCAGAGGAATTATCAATAGTGATGGTGATCTTTGTTTGTGTATCTAAGTGGACCCCACCCTGATGCTCGATGAGGACATTGTCATTATGAATAGATCCTACGAGGAGAACCTGAGGGATGTCGACGTTGGATAGATTTGACCAGGGGTTGAGAACAATAATGGAGACCGCGGAAAACGTGCTTACCGATATGACGATGAGGATTAGCGTACCCACTATCTCAGAAACCGCATGATTTTTTTTAAAAAACAAGGATGTTTTTTCCTTTTTTTTCATCTAAACCCCTAAGAGAACTTTGAACATTATCCATGTGACGGAAACCATGATGAAGATATGTTTCACTGACGATGTATATCGGCCATCTTCAAAGACTCCTGCGACTAAGGCAGATCCGAAGGCTTGAACCAGACATGCAATGTAAAAAGTATCTGAAATCTCTTCTTTGGATGCAAGGCTCCCACCGCCCATCACGCCCGCCATACCCTGAGAACCTTCACCACCAACCATTGCAGGAATAAAACTGGTGCATAATATCAGCACAATCGCTAGGAACACGAACATCCCGACATAGATAACGACCACATATGATGCCATATTGGTTCTTCGTTCTGCCTCTAGCATTTTGATTTCTCGTGCATCCTTTGCTGCGACATCTAGGACATCAGCGACATTTCCACCACTGTTGCTTGCTTCTATGATCAGTGTGATTGTTCGTCGGATTGATTTTGTGTTGACCCGCTGGGCAAATGATTCCAATGCATCTGCGACACTCCCACCCCAGGAGACCTGTTGTGAGATTTTTTTAATCTCAGGTGTCAGGATGCCGTACTCTCCTTTTGATGCAAAGAGTATCGCTTTTGTAAACGTCATTCCAGCTCGACGAGATTCAGCAAGATCCCGCACAAAATCAGGGAAAATCCCATCTATCTTTTGGATTCTTCGGACATGAATTGATTCATACATGCCTAATACTCCAGTTCCTGAGAGCAAGGCAAGCACAAAAAAATCGACAATACCTAGGAATCCTGTAAAAATTCCAAGCCCGGAGAGAATACCAAGAAGGATAAAAACCGTGATTAAAACACCAGAGACAATATAGACGACAAGCCGTGTTACGTTTTTTGTAAGAATCAGATTGCGCAGATAGCTTGTTTTTACCACGTCTTTATTTTTTTTCATGATTATCCCGCCAGACACATCCCTCGAATCACTACTGCAAATCCAATGTGGATAAGAGGCACAATGATTAAGATCAAAATATACAGAAACATCGCATTCCAATCACCAGTGATAATCATCATCAGTGGTATGACAATAAGGAGGAGGAGAACACCAGCGACTGCTGCAGTCACATAGCTTTCAGCCATGATCCCTAGGGTCTCAAGGAGTTGTTTCTGCTGGTTCCTATTTTCCCATAAGTATTGGTCAGCCTTATGCATGAAATATGTTTTTAAGGAACCACCGGAGGTGACTGTGACGACCATCCCTTGGAGGAATTCCTTAAACCGTTGTGAGGGGGTACGAGCGATATTCTTTTTGATCGCACTGAGGATGTCAAATCCCAGCAGGCCAACATCACGATAGATCCAAGCAGACTCCTCTTTGACTTCCCCATAGATTTCTTGTTTTGATAGGCTTTTAAAAATCTCTGTCGGTGTCACACCAGCAGATGCCATCGCGGAGATGAAATTAATCGCATAGGCGATGTTCACATCAATCATCTTCTTGCGTTTCTTTGCTCTGCTTTTTGGCAAGGAGAGCAGCATCGCATAGATAATAACAGCAATAAACCCAGGGATAAACAGGAAGAAGATGACCAATCCTGTGTCCAATACCATACCAAGGAGTGGTAGAAGAATGAAGACGAAGGTTACCATAACAATTAATGCACTGAGAAAACCAATAATGGTACTGAGAAAGACATAGGACAGATAAGCACCAGGACGGATTTCCATGTGAGCTGATTGCAGAGCATCTTGGAGATGTTGATTAGCCCTTCGTTCACCAAGTCTACCTAACCATTTATAACTCATTCGTTGATATTTTGTCAATGTCATCGGCATCCCTCCGATTTCTTTTAATTTTTCTTTGGTTATTACTAATTTATCGTGATATTGGATGGCGTTTTTAATGGCACGTCATCTGGTTTTTTTTCCAATGTATTTTCTGCTTTAATCTCCTGTTCCTTTTGTTTCGTTTTATTTGATTTTCTTACCTTTTCCATGACGTCATCTGGGGTATCAATATAGGATGAAACAATCCGGGCGACATCCTTGAATGCTCGAATGTTGTTTTCCTGCATCCATTCTAGAATCTCGACTCGGCGACTGAGTTCATCGAGCATTTCTTCTTTGGATTGTCCATGTTGTGTTCGGATACGTTCCATTATATAGCTTTTCCCAGAAAAGTAAAATTGATCCTGGACCGGGTCCCATCGGAACACTTCGTTCGTCAATATTTCTTTTGTCATAGGATCGATGTCGACAATTTCTACGATTTGTTTGACTCGTCTGACTCTTTTATCTCCTAACTCAGCTTGAACCTGGATGGTAACAATATCAAGTGATTGTAGCATCACACGAGGTATCTCAATTGGTTTTCCTTCTAATCGATGAATGAGGGATTGAGCTGAATCTGCGTGAAACGTTGAATAGGTCGTATGCCCGGTCGCCATCGCCTGGAAAAGCACATAGGCTTCCTTTCCTCGAATTTCCCCGACCAGGATGTACTCTGGCCGCTGTCTGAGGGCAGCCTTCATGAGGTCATATAAATCAATCTCACCAGCAAGTTTATCATTGATTATTTCGCCAAACCCAGAGCGAACCACACCAGGGATCCAGTTCGGGTGAGGTAAGTTAATCTCCCGTGTCTCCTCTATTGAAACAATTTTTGATTCACGTGGGATAAACAACGAAATCGCATTCAGGGTGGATGTCTTCCCCGCAGCAGTTCCTCCCGCGATGAGAGCATTAATACCGTTTTCCACAGCAAGCCAGAGATAGGCAGCCATTTCAGAAGATAGTGTTTTGAATTTAATCAAATCAGTCGCTGTAATCGGGTCTGCTTTGAATCGACGAATCGTAAATGTCGATCCTCTCGCCGTGACTGCTTTACTTAATGTCATTTGAATACGGGAGCCATCCGGCATGGTCGCATCAAGCATTGGTTCTGCAATCGATATGTGTTTACCACATTTCTGCGCAAGCATTACTACGAATTTTGACAACACGTTTTCATCAGAGAATTGAATGTTGCTTTTCAAAGAACCATATTTTCTATGGAATAAAAAGATTGGTTGACCTGATCCATCACAGGAAATATCCTCGATTTGCGGGTCACGCATCAGGGGATCTATCGGTCCATACCATACAAAATCTCTTTTTATATAATATAAGATTTTATTTTTTAAAACCTCATCGACCATCAGATTATAATCGTTAATGATATAACCAATCCGCTCTGAAAGAAACGCCTCGACTTTTTGAGTGTCAAGTTCATCCAAACGGATGTCGATAGATTTTATGATGTTTTCTTGTATAAAATTTAAGGAGACTTTTTCTGCATCATTGAGTTGCGGCTCCATTGCTTTGTAATATTTATCGAGGGATTTTGTGTCTTTTAAAATTTTTACAAAGACAAAGGGTTCAAGAACAGGGATGCACTCCAGTTCTACTAGATTATTTTCATCGATGGAAACCTCATGATCAGAAAAAGCGATAATCCCTTTTTTTCCACATTTCGGGCATTTTACTGTTACTTTTTGACCAGGGTCGCCCTCGCAGGAGATTTTTGAATGACATTCAGGGCAGACGGCTATTTTTTTTATCATCATTCATTCCTAATTTTTTTCATGACTTCAGAGGCATTATCAACGTATTGAGCGATAATGGTAGCGACTTTCTTGAATTCTCGGATGTTGTTTTTATTCATCCAATCCAACAACATCGTCCTGTTTTTTATTTCACTAATCATACCTTCTCGACTGATGTCTTTTTCTGCTCTGACTCTCTCGAGAATGTAACTTTTCCCAGAATAAACGAATTTATCTTCAATAGGATCCCACCGGAACACCTCGTTGGTCAATATCTCCTTCGTGGTCGGATCGATATCGATGATTTCGATGATTTGTTTACATCGTCGTGCTCTTTTGTTTTTCACCCTGGAGATGACTTGGATGATGACGATATCAAGTGTCTGCAGCATGATACGGGGAATCTCAATTGGTTTTCCTTCCAAACGATGGATGAGCGATTGAGCTGAATCAGCATGGACCGTTGAATAGGTCGTATGACCGGTCGCCATCGCCTGGAAAAGCACATAGGCTTCCTTTCCTCGAATTTCCCCGACGAGGATGTACTCTGGCCGCTGTCTGAGAGCGGCTTTCATTAAGTCGTATAAGTCGATTTCACCGATAACTTTGTTGCCAACGACCTCACCAAAACCGGATCGGACAACACCAGGGATCCAGTTGGGATGTGGCAGATTAATCTCTCGTGTTTCCTCGATGGAGACGATCTTTGATTCCCGGGGGATGAATAAGCAGAGTGCATTCAATGTCGAGGTTTTCCCGGCTGCCGTCCCACCAGCGATCAGGGCGTTAATACCATTCTCAACCGCAAGCCACATGTAGGCGACCATCTCAGAGGACATTGTGTGGAATTCTATGAGATCTGGTGGGGAGAACGGATCTTCACTGAATTTTCTAATCGTAAAGGTCGATCCTTTTGTCGTGACTTCTGTACTCAGTGTCATTTGGATACGGGACCCATCTGGCATGGTCGCATCCAGCATTGGTTCCGATATCGAGATGTGTTTGCCGCATTTCTGCGCGAGTTTTACAACAAAAGCAGTCAGTTCGTCTTCATCGTTGAACTGTACGTTACTTTTTAAGGACCCATAGCGACGATGATACAGGAAGATGAAGACACCGGATCCGTCACAGGAGATATCCTCGATGTTTGGATCTTTCATGATGATTTCGAGCTTTCCAAGACCGATAGATTCTTTCTCCAGATAATACAAAATTTTTTTCTTCGTCAGTGAATCGATATTCAGCATGTAATCTTCGATAATGAGGTCGACTTTTTCACCAAGGTATTTATCCTCTCCTTTTATCTCTAGATCACTTGTTTTAAATGCAAATCCATCCAGGGTTTCCTTTATGAATTTTAAGAGATATTCTTCATCTTTTGACAGTTGCATCTCAAGTAGGACGTATCGTTTATCAAGTGATTCTTTTTCTCGTATGATTTCCACATATGCGAAGGGTTCGTGGATCGGGTAAAAATCAATTTCATCAATGCTGTTTTCTTGGTAACCCATCCGTTGTAAGGTATAGGTTTTCAGTTGATTTGCTTCTTTTAAAAAATGAATCTGACCATCGGGTGTGATTTCATCGATTTTTATTTCTTTTTGGACTGTTGTTTGACTGGTTGTTTCATCTCCGGTTTTTGTCACTTGTATTGCAGGGAGTGGTTCTGTTTCAAAGGTCGTAGTCTCTTCTTCAGGAGGAAATACTGAACTTTTCTGTGTGGGTAACGTTGGCTCTTCGATTCTGGCTGATGGTTGTTCAGAGGGTACTTCCTCATGCACGGGTGCATCATAGTTTGTTGTTGACAGTGAAGAGTCTTGTTCAAGTTTCGGGTCAATATTCATCTTTTCCTTAATTTGTTGGTCAAGCCAGGCTGCTTCCTCTGTTTTTACCTGTGCGATGGCTTCTTCAAAATGAGGGATTGATTCCTCTGTTTTTTGTGATTTTCTCGCAGGGGCAGGTTTTGTTTTTTGTACACTGGTTTCCTTTTTCTTTTTCTTAAAACCGATACGTTTTTTTGTCTTCACTGGAGTCGTTTTTTTCTCTTTGGTGTCGGTTTTTTCAGATTCAGTTTTCTTTTTGTTTTCGACATAAAAAACGCTTGGTTTCTGATTGTTTTGAGGAAACGTCCAATTCTCCGATGGGTTTTCCGACGGTGTTTTCTTACCAGGAGTTCCTAATCGGTTGTTGAAAAGTTGATCGACTTTTTTTTCTATATCTGCTAAAGTCTCTGATTGTGAAGAATGGAGGGGTTGTTTTTTATGAGTGTGTTTGTTTTCCATCGTACCCCTCCATTATCGCTCTCCTACCGATTCCATGCATCCCATCTTCCCAAATTTTTTTTTTTACACTAAACAAATGTAAATAGAGAAATAATCTGAACTCTACTTTTTGTGCATCTCATCCGACAATTTTTGATATAGTTTGTGCGTATTTATAACTTTCTTTATATTTCTATGGTATTGATGATAATATTTAGTCTCGAGGTTTCCTGTACCAGAAGATTATCACCAGAAGACCAAGAGCAAACGGCAAAACAAGTAAATAATAAATAATGTTAATTTTCCTGAGATATATGGTGATATCAAAACCATTGATATACAAAACTATTAATGCAACGACAATCACAGGAACAATGATACCAATGAGTAATGGTATTGCTTCTCGATTCATATCCCTCACGCTTCAAAAAATAGAATGAGTACACAGTATTTGTAGTTAGTGGATAAAACGTTTTTATAGGGTATCGGTGAAAAATGTATTTATACTGTCATCAGATTCCTGGCTAGACGGGATTTCTATGGTTCAAAAAAGAAAAGTTATTATCATGGGCGCAGCAGGACGAGATTTCCATAATTTTAATGTGTTCTTCAGGAACAATCCTTCCTATTCTGTGGTTGCATTCACAGCGACACAGATCCCTGATATCGCAGGGAGGAAGTATCCTGCGAAGCTTGCAGGGAAACAGTATCCGAAGGGCATCCCGATCTACCCTGAGGAGGAAATCACTGATCTCATAAAAAAATTTAATGTTGATTATGTTGTTTTCGCATACAGCGATGTACCCTATAATTACGTCATGCAGAAATCAGCGATTGTGAACGCGGCTGGTGCTGATTTCGTTTTACTGGGTCCGAAGAGCACGATGCTTGCCTCAAAAAAACCAGTCATCGCGGTCTGCGCTGTGCGGACTGGGAGTGGCAAATCACAAGTCTCACGGAAAATCTTCGAGTTATTACTGAAGAAAGGTATCAAGGTTGTTTCAATTCGACATCCGATGCCCTATGATAAGGATTTAACCACTCAGGTGTGCCAGCGTTTCGCGAGTTACACGGATTTAGACAAGTATAACTGCACGATAGAGGAACGAGAGGAATACGAACCCTATATTGACATGGATGGGATTGTCTACGCTGGCGTTGATTATGAGAGGATCCTTCGAACCGCAGAAAAAGAAGCAGATGTGATCATCTGGGATGGAGGGAATAATGATTTTTCATTTATCAAACCAGATCTGCTGATTACTATCGCTGATCCTCATCGAGCAGGGGATGAGCTTGGGTATTACCCAGGAGAGATGAATGTCCGAAGCGCTGATATTGTCATCATTAATAAAGTGAACACTGCTCGAAGGGAGGATATTGAAACTGTCCGTATGAATATTAAGACGGTCAATCCCACCGCTCAGATTATCGATGGACAATCAACAATCCAAGCGGAAGACAAAAAGATGATCACTGGTAAACGCGTCCTTGTGATTGAGGATGGTCCCACGGTCACCCATGGGGGGATGCGCTATGGTGCTGGCCTGGTCGCTGCCAAGGAATTCGGGGCGAAGACGATCGTGGACCCACGACCATATGCGGTTGGATCAATAGTTGATACGTTTTCTAAGTTTCCTCATCTGACAAACGTACTGCCTGCAATGGGATATGGCAAAAAGCAGATTCATGAGCTAGAGCAGACCATCAATGACACAAAGTGCGATGTGGTCGTCAGTGGCACCCCTATCGATCTGACACGGATCCTTAAGACGAAGAAACCTGTTGTCCGCATCAAATACGGTGTTGGTACAAAAACCGCTCAGGAGATCGAGACTCTTCTTGTGAAATTCTTAAAGATGAAGAAATTATTGTAATTTCTTTCCGAAGAGGACGAACTGGGCTAACAGCGACTCAAGCTGTATATGATCATTACTCCCCTCTACGAGTCTGAATTCGATTTCACCGGTTTTTTCCATTAATTGGACTTTCTGATCATCAGGGATGGTCAGATCAAAGATGGTTCGATGGATCTGTTTGATGATCTCCTCACCACTTAAACCATAGGTCACGAGAAGTTCGTAGAGATGGTTTCGGGCTGCCACAAAATTCCCGCCAAGTGCTGTGGTGAGTAGTTTTTTTATCTCCTCAGGTCGAGCGGTTGCTGAGGTTTCGTAGAGCAGTTCAGCGGTTATCTTCGTGTTGCTCGATGCACCTACCTGAAGCATGTTCACTGCTCGTCGCATGTCACCACGCGCAATGAAAATAAGGGCTTCAAGGCCATCTGGGGTGATCTCCAGATGTTCCTTTGTTGCTATCTTCCGAATGAACTTCTTGACGTCATCAGCCGTAAGTGGTTTGAATCGGAAAACCGCGCATCGGGATTGTATCGGCTCTATTATCTTTGAAGAATAGTTGACGGATAGGATGAAACGACAGATATGAGTATATTTTTCGATGGTACGTCGAAGGGCGGCTTGTGCTTCCTGTGTCAGTGAGTCTGCTTCGTCGAGGAAAATGATCTTGAATGTCGCACCAATTGGTGCGGTTCGGGCGAAATCCTTGATTTTCCCACGGATGATGCCGATCCCTCGTTCATCGCTTGCGTTCAGCTCATTTAAGTTCTGTGACCAATGATGCTCACCGAAGACCTCGTGTGCCAAGGCGAGTGCAGCCGTGGTTTTCCCCGTCCCGGGGGGTCCTGCGAATATCAGATGGGGAACGTTTTTTGTTGTCACATATGCTTTCAGCCGTTCGGTAATCGCTTCTTGTCCGACGATATCGGAGAGTGTCTTTGGTCGATATTTTTCTGTCCAGATTTCTTGACTCGCAGGGTATTTGGTTGTTTCTCGGTGGTCATTCATAATTTTACACTCTGAAATAGGATAATCCTTTATAATACCTTTATGTGTTGCAATTCCGGATGTTCTTTTAATTTTAACCTTAAAAAAGGGTAACAAATGTTCAATTTCATCTCCAGGCAANAATAAAAATATGTTTAAATGAAAACTATTACGTGTACATATTTTTTCGTTCTTTTTCTGTTAAGCTTGTATTTTGCTTTTTTGGTATTTTTACAGATAGTGTTTATATAGCTAGTTTGACAAACGTTAGCACGAGACAGAAGGTATACTTGAGGTGATGAAGTGAAAAAAAACNTGCTCCGAGCAATACTCAAACTCNGTGGGTTCCTCATCATTGCCAATCTGCCGTTTCTCACGATTTCACAACTCATTGGAATCGACACATTCATCGATTCATTCAACCATCCAGGATCGTATTTATACATCAAGAACAAGGACGTAACAAGCATGAATCCAGCAACAGGATATATCATCATTGAAAAACCAACAGACCAAGCATCCACTATTAGAGAAGGCGATAGCATCCTGTGTCATACTATTAAAAACACACTACAACAACGCATCGTCTCCCAGATCTACACAAAGGATGGTATCACGACCTATTATACCACTAGCTATAATGAATCCATTGATGCACCACTTTATGAATCCCAAATCATCGGTAAAATCATCGGAACCTCAGAGGATAACATCTGGTATGAGCTCTGTCTCCAAGCATGGGAGATTTCCATAGAAAAACTCAATATCCTTATCTTTTTCGCAGAATGATGATTTCAGAGGATAAGCTTCTTTAACAGCTGATGATTACCCTTGAAGGGGTACCCATGCAGTTTATACCGAATTCTCCACTTAAAAAAGGCATGTTACAAGACCTAGAATTGCATGACATCAACGATCTTTTTTCAGACATCCCAAAAAACTTACAAATCGAAAACCTCAACCTCCCACCAGGTCAAACCCAACAGGATACCGAGGACCAGATGCGACAGTTGGCGAAGAAGAACAAATCATTTTGTGAGATGCCAACGTTTCTAGGAGGGGGATATCAGCCGCATTACATCCCAGCCGCAGTTAAATCTATCATATCACGATCGGAGTTCTACACCGCATACACCCCATATCAACCAGAGACCTCACAAGGATTCCTCCACGCGATCTTCGAATACCAAAGCATGGTGGCAGAGCTTACCGGGATGGATGTCTCCAACGCCTCCCTGTATGATGGGGCGACTGCTCTTGGCGAAGCAGCCCTAATGTCTACGCGTGTTACAAAGAAAAAAACCTTTGTCATCCCAAAGAATATATCCTGGGAGAAAAAAAGCATCCTGTGCAATTATACAAAAGGAGCAGGAATCGCCATAAAGGAAGTAGCTTATGATAAAAAAACAGGGACAATCGACCTTGCAGATCTGAAAAAAATTATCGATGCAGAAACCGCGGGTGTCTATATTGAGAACCCGAATTTTTTTGGAGTCTTTGAGGATGAAGTGGATGAAATTCAACCCCTGCTTCAGAAAAATCACTCCTTGTTCGTCGTCGGTGTCGACCCGGTCTCGCTTGGGATCTGTAAAAGCCCTGGACAGTACGGAGCTGATATCGTCATCGGAGAAGGAAAAAGCCTTGGCAATCCCCTTGATTTCGGGGGATCAACCTTAGGGATTTTCGCCTGCAGAAACGAGTTCCTACGCCAGATCCCTGGCCGCATCATTGGTATGACGAAGGACCATCAGGGAAAACGCGCCTTTTGTATGACTCTGCAGACGAGGGAACAGCATATCCGCCGGGAGAAGGCAACTAGTAACATCTGTACAAATGAAGGCTTATGCATGCTCGCCACCGCCACCTATCTCTCATGGCTGGGTGGGAATGGATTACAAAAGCTTTCTGAAAAAAACTTTGAACGCGGCCAACACCTCGAAAAACAAATCAGTAAACTATCTGGTTTTTCAAAGATGTTCTCCGGAGTACATTTCAATGAATTCGTCATTCACTGCCCTGATGCAAAAAAAGTACACACCCATTTATTACAACAAGGAATACAAGGAGGTCTGTTGTTAGAACAATGGTATCCCGCATTGAAGGACTGTATGTTATTTGGTGTAACAGAGGCTCATAGCGAGGAAAGCATGACCCAACTGGTTTCACTGCTCAAGGAGGTCTCCTAATGTATCACAGTGCAATATGGGACGAACCACTTCTGAGTGAACTGCAGGACACAAAAAAAGAAAAATTCACCACGAAATCAATACTTCCAAAATCACTTCAAAGAAATTCACCAGTAGATATCCCAACGATTGATGAAACCTTAGTGATGCGACATTTCATGCGACTAAGTCAGATGAATTATGGCATCGAATCAGGCATTTATCCACTTGGTTCCTGCACCATGAAATACAATCCGAAGATCTGTGAGGAGATCTGCCGTTGGGAACAGTTCACCATGCTCCACCCCTACCAAGACGAGACAACCATCCAAGGGACATTACAGATCATCTATGAGCTTGAGAGAATGCTATGTGAAATCACAGGTATGGACCAGTTCACGCTGCAGCCGGCAGCAGGAGCACAAGGGGAATTTACAGGTCTGCTGATCACCCGCGCATATCATGAGCATCGTAAAGATTTCAATAGAGATGAAGTAATCCTCCCAGATACCGCGCATGGCACCAATCCAGCGAGTGCTGCAATGGCTGGTTACAAAGTCATTGAGATTCCCTCCACCAAAGAAGGCACGGTTGATCTGGAGATGCTAAAAAAAGTCCTCTCAGAGAAAACCGCGTGTTTCATGCTCACCAACCCTAACACCCTTGGGATCTTCGAATCAGATATCACTGAAATTGCACGTCTTGTCCATGAGGCAGGCGCACTCCTGTACTATGATGGCGCGAACATGAACGCGATCATGGGAAAAGCACGTCCTGGTGACATGGGGTTTGACATCGTCCATATCAACCTTCATAAGACGTTCTCGACACCACATGGCGGAGGCGGACCCGGCGCTGGACCTGTTGGGGTGAAACAAAAACTCGAACGATTCCTACCAGTCCCCCGGGTTGTGAAGAAGCAACACCAGTTTTGTTTTAATTACGATTATCCTGAATCCATAGGGAAGATAAAAGCCACCTATGGGAACATCTCCGTCATCATTAAGGCATATATCTACATCCTACTGATGGGCGGGAACGGGCTGAAAGAAACCTCAGAAGTCGCGGTTTTAAACGCGAACTATATGAAGAAAAAACTGGTTGATTCCAGCCTGTATCAACTGCCGTATCGAGAGTTACGGAAACACGAGTTTGTCATCAGCTGTGAGCAGCTACTTTCAACCAAGGGCATCCGTGCATTAGATGTCGCAAAACGCCTCCTTGACTACGGACTTCATCCCCCAACCGTGTATTTCCCACTGATCGTCAAAGAAGCATTGATGATCGAACCAACCGAGTCTGAGTCGAAAAAAACATTAGACGAGTATATCGAGACGCTGCTCAAAATAGCCCAAGAAGACCCTGCCCTTGTCAAGGACGCACCACACAACACAACAGTGCAACGCATCGATGAAATCGGAGCGGTGAAAAACCCCATTCTCACATGGAAACTGGCTGATAAATTATAGCGTTTAACAAAAAAAGTTTCCTATTAAAAAATATTCATTTATCTCTCTTCTTTTTTTGTTGAGAGCCCGTGTATTGTCCCTGATGTCGAAGAGGTAGTGATCGTTACAGATGATTCTCCAATTTTTTTTATTGAGATTAATATCTGTATGATGTGTTCCTTCTCAGTATAATGACATTTGAGAACCCCATCTCTCCCATCGAAACGAATCACCCATAATCGGAGGTCTTTCAGATTTTTTGAAAACAACGTAGAAGTTTGTTGTCGTAGTTCTTGTATAAGTTGCGACGTCGAAGCTAAATATTTCTTATCGTCTTGATCAACATGAAAAGCAATGTACCGATGCCGTCTGGTACCTTTCACGAAACAACGCACCTCTCAAACCTAAGAAGATCAAATGATTCCTATTCTGATTCAATGCGAGGTGCCAAGAGATAGGTCACATGCCCGTGTTTCTCCGCGAAGTCAAAGTCGACGCGAATGGGATTATCGTTGCCGATGTTGATGGTGATGGGATCTTCACCTTTCACCGGTTTGATCATGTTGCTGAAATAATCGATGGAAAACAGGCTTTTAAATTTCCCAGGTGCATGAAGCTCCAGGAGCATCGTCTTAGGCAGTTTCAGGTTCACCGTGTCTGTGTCTCCTTCGGCGAACAGCTCAAAAGAATCTTTATCAACGCTTAATGCGAGATGATCTGATACTGCTTCCGAGGCTCGTACCCCTTTGCTGAGCTCCGATGCTTTCACGACTGCTTTTGCTGGTAAATCAAGATGGGGGACTTTCGAGTCAGGCATCCCTGCAGTATCAATCAGACCCATACGTCGTACGAGGTTGCCGATTTTTACGATTAAACGGTTTGAATCCTCATCAAATTCCATAGAAATCAAATCACCGGTGTTCGCCAGTTTCATGATTCCATTGAGTTTATCAAGGTCCACACCAAGCTCCATGTCGTCTGCTTTATATTCCTCAAACGCGGTGCTTTTCAACTCTAAATCCACCATGGCGACGTGCGCAGGATCAACCGCACGTATGGAGATTCCTTTTGCGGTGATATTAAATTTGGCTTCGTTGACGAGTGGTGATGTTACATCGATAATTCCTTTTATAATATCTGATTTTATCTTAGCACTAAACATGGCACGCTGCCTCCCCGTTGTTTGATTCTCTTCTTGGGGAAAGAATAGGACATTGCCTATATAACGATGACGGTATTTTTCTCGCCTAAATGCCATTGGTCTCAAGGAGGAGAACTGTTTATACGACTGTTGGCTCCCAAATCAAGGACTTTCTTTTTAGTTTGGTACCTCCTCCATTAGTTGATAGAGGAGGAGAATATCATATCGTTTGTTTTCATCATAAAAGACAATAGTTTTCTCTATATAGACTGGTTCGTTGATGAGGAGCTCAAGAGGCTGACTCGCGAAGAACGCTGTGGTGTTATTAAGCTGTTGAAAGAAAAAGGAAAAGTTTTGTTTTGTGATTGGATCTTCTTGTGTTCCCATATGTCCATAGGTTTCATTGAGATAGGTATGGAGATCTCCGCCAGTCGTCCAGTTCAGTTGGGTGCTTCGAAGCCAGGGGCGGATGAGAAATCTATGTGCCACGCTTTGGGTGTTTTGCCAAGAGCCCTTCGCGGAAAGCACGATATACTCTGTGGAGATCCTCACTGAATATGGGAAGTCTTCGTGAGAGAATCTGAATATGCTGGTCTGTTCAAAGAAACTATTGTCGATATCGATTAAAAGGTTTGAAAAACTACTCGCTTGAGCCTGTAATTCGGCATTCCGCTGCCAATCATTGGAAAATACAAACAAGAAGACTACAGAGAGGAGTATCGCGGTCGCTATGAGAAGACCGATGTGGGTGAGTGACAGATCCATCATACTGTGCGTATCGTTACTGCATCGTAACATAGGTGTTCCTCCCTTTCTCACACAAGCGAAGAGTAATGGTGTAGGAGCCAGGATGAAAAAGCGCTATCTGCGTCATATTGTAATTTGAGAACCGGGCATTGGAATGGAACGGATGGATTGTTCCGTCGTCCATCACATAGTAGTAGTTATTGCTGGTGTGTTCATCAAGGTTGAGGTTTGTTGGCTCGTTGGTTCCATGTGTTGGAGCAGAACCAAATACCACAAAGCGCAGGGATGACGGGAATTTGACAGCAAGTGTCTTGCAGGTTCCGTTTTCTGCGTATTCAAACATGGTCGTAGCTTCAACCACGATCTTATCGAGTTCACCTTCCACGTTCTGTCGTTGTGTTTCTTTGATGAGATCGGGAATCATAAGAAAAAACAAGGTTAGGATAACGCCCGCTATGATCAGAATCACAAGCAAGGCAATAGGTTTACCAACAACAGCGGTATTATTCCTAAATAGTGAATGGACTTTTCGATTTGTCATAAAACCTCCCAGATTTATTACAAAGAATTAAATATTTAAATATATATTTATCGATTGGATTTCGTCTGGGAGGTCGAATCATGAATTCTGAAAAAAAGAAACAGTTTTTTCTCAAGAACGAGGAAGCAGTCCTTGGGCTTCCGATGCGTCTGACTATCTCATTAATCATAGGAACAATTGTTTTACTTGCGATCCTAACATCAATTCTCAATCCCTGTCTTTTCCCTCAGCGAATGCTCGTATCGATCAGCCCTCAGGTAACTATGATTCAGGGAATTGAACCGGAAAATATCAGTATCATGGTCTTTGTAAACGATACAGACGGAGTCCCACTCAGCGGGGCTGCGGTGATCATCAGAGGATTAGGTGGGGCGGGTTCTGGTTTTACTGATACTGCGGGAAAAGTGATGGTATCTCTCCAGGTGCAACTGGAACAAGGTACCTATGAAGGATACCTCGATGTTTCTGTAAAATTACCCTGTCATATCTCTTTTGAAGGTCAGGATTCTCTGAAAATTGCCAAAAGATATCGTTGAAAAAATAAGGTTGAGCGGCATCTGAGTGATTTCCAACAAATGTTTATATAGAAGAGTGGTATAATAACGGAAACGGGGATACTATGAACATAAGTCGAAAAATACTAGGTATCATTATTTGTATGCTAATGTGTACGGTCTCGTACCCGCTCGTTGGGGCAAACATCCTTTTTGATGATCTGGCTACCCATCATGTGCTTGTGAGAGTGACGACGGGCGTTGATACACCCGTGCTACCTAAGAACATCGAGATAGCACAAGACAACCCGGGGGCGTGGGTCGATATCATTATTCCATCAAACAGATTGCAGGAACTATCGGAGCTGAATCTTCCCTACTCGATAATCATTGAGAATCTGGAAGAGTATGACGCGTCACTCGCAGGCTCCTATCATACGCTTGTTCAGATTCAGGCGATATTGGAAGGTATCGCTTCTAATTACCCTGATATCACCAAATTGTATAGCATTGGGACCACCTACGAAGGACGGGATATCTGGTGTCTGGAGGTTTCTGATAATCCTGGTGTCAATGAGGGTGAACCAGGGGTGTTCTTCATGGGTCTGCATCATGCACGTGAATGGCCTACTGTTGAGATCTGTCTGCATATTGCGAACAACCTCACTTCATTATATGGGAGCAACTCGACGATTGCTGACCTTGTGGATAACCGCAGGGTATGGATCGTCCCGGTAACGAATCCAGATGGATACTATTACTGTCATGATCAGGGTGTGGATTGGCGGAAGAACCGTCACTTTTTCCCGCAGTATAACAGCTATGGGGTTGATACCAATCGGAATTATAACGGGTCCAGTGATGGGAATATCATGGGTTCTTGGGGATCAATCCTCTCCTGGGCTAATTCTCATAATTCTGACAATGAATGTTACAGCGGGCCTGGTCCTACTTCTGAATCTGAGAACCAAGCGGTTGCAAGGATGTTTCTGGATAATGATATTTGTGCCACCATCACGTATCATACCTATGGTGAGACCGTCATGTGGCCCTGGGGATATACCGGTGGACAGACCCCAGATAATACGTATCTTTCATCGGTTGGCCAGCAGGTCGCCCAGCGGATAAAAGTACAAAGTGGTTCAGGGTCGTATGATCCTCATCAAAGTTACGGACTGTATCCGACTGTCGGTGATATGATCGATTCCACTTATGGGTACAGCCATTACGTCCAAGGAAAAGCTACGTTTGTGTACTGTATTGAGGCCTGCAACGAGTTCCACCCGGCAGCAAACTATCTTGATCAGATCACAAAAGAGAACTGCGAAGGTGCGTTATACCTCCTTGAAGAAGCTCAGAACATCCGGGATACTGTCGTTCCCCGAGTCATTCCACCGGTTATCTCATCTATGACGAATGATTCTGATGGCAACTATCGAATCTCCTGGATATTGCAGAACCAGAATGCAGACCCTGATTATTTCCAACTCAGTGAGATGCAGAACCTGACGTTGGTTACCGATGATGCAGAATCTGGAACTGGGCTCTGGAGACTTGAAGGGTTTACGTCTACCACCTCAAGGTATCACTCGGAAGGTCATAGCTTTAAGGCTCGTAATGCAGATTATGATGCCTCCGCGATGACTACCCAAACCCCCGTGTTCATCACCCCGGGGATGATGCTTTCCTTCTGGTGTTGGTACGCGCTCCAACAGAACTATGATTTTGCGTACGTGGAGGTTAGCGAGAACGGTCGGAGTTATCAGCTCTTTGATTCGTTTACTGGATCGTCTGGTGCCTGGGTCCAAAAACAGTACAGTTTGGAGAATTTCACTGGCAAATCCCTCTTTATACGATTCCGGTTCGGAACAGACGCAGCAGGGCATCAAGAAGGATTCTATGTCGATGACATCTCACCGATTGGCATCTTTGGTTCTTCTACGATTCTCTCCAGCTCGATTGTTAATACCTACTACGATATCGTCAATGAACCACTTGGGACCTATTATTATTGCGTTAGAGGTCACAACTCTGTGCGGGGATGGGGGGAGAACAGTACCTTGCAGGTCATCAATGTCACCCAGGGGGGTGGTGAGAATCACCCAATCATATCTCTTGGGAATTTCACCGCGAGCCCCGGGAAGATTTCCATGACCGTGAAAAATATCGGTGATGCGAACGCAACAAAAGTGAACGTGACACTCGAAGTACACGGTGGCATGTTTGGAATGATTTCCAGCAAAAGGACCGCGACGTTCCCGATGCTCAGCATTGGTCAGGAAAGGCTGCTGACCACAGATAAATTCCTCCTCGGTTTCGGTAAGATAACACTTACCGCTTCTGCTGAATGCGACCAGGCAGTACCACCAGAAGTGTCGGCGAACGCGACAGCGAAAATCTTCCTTATTTTCGTCACTCTATGAGAATCTCTCCTTTCTTTCTTTTTTTTCACCATACATAAAGCATAAATTAGAAATGATTCCTGCATAAGCATCTGCCCATTATGGTTTATTAATTATCAATGCTATTCATTGACAGATGGGATGTGGATCTGGATGTACAAAAAGAAACCATGGAGAGATGCATATAATTTATCTGATGCGGAGTACTGTGAGCTCTGTAAACAACCAACGGCACAGATGGTTGTAAAAGCGGTGATTCAGTATAATGATATGGTGTCATTGTCAAGTCATTCTGAACAGAAAAATGTAAATGAATTATTGATAAAAGAAGCAGAAGAGGAAGACGCAAAGGCTTTTTTAGATGGAGTTTTTGATATCGTACAAAAGAGAGAATAGTGAGGCATTTTAATTGTCTTAAAACCAGGTCATTACTTTCTCTCATGAGGATATGTTTTTAAAGGAAGAATAGTTACAAAACAACAGAGTAGCGGTAAAAGATATTATGAACGAGGAAGACTTAAGAACTATAGTAATTCGTGACCTTCAAGCAAAAGGAATTAATGTGATAAATTTTAAAAGCGGAACATTCGATTTAATGGTCGAAGATGATAATCCGATTATCCTCGAATTGAAGATGATAACAGGTGGTGGAAAGAGAGGGTTTCTAGAAACAGAGGAAGGAAACAAGAAAGGATTCACCTTTACGGAAGATCAAACCCGTGAACTTCTAAAGACGAAGTTTCCAATCTATATTCTTGCTAATGATGGAAGCGATTATTACCTGTTTGATCCAAAATGGGTGAAATTCCAAGTTGAAGAATTGAAGAGGCAGGACAAGTCAATAGTATATGAATCTCGTTGGAATGATAACAATTGGAATAATGTGCCACCAATAACATACGACAAAGCAATCAACAACATAGTAAAAATCGTAAAACAGAGGTAAAAGATTCTTGAACTAGTGTGTTGACCTAAGGTAAATTTTCTATAAGCAAAATATGAGTTAAAACCGTATTAATGCTTATCCTCAGAAGTATAATACTTCAAAATCCAAATAACTCTTTATTACAATGAGGACAATAGAATTTCGTTTCATCTTTAGCAGTCATAGACTGTATGATGTCCTTTACATCAAAGATTTCCCCACAATTTGGACACTTTGTCGTAAAATAACCCCCAAGTAAAAGAAGAATAACATCTATTTATATGTGACTATAGGAAAATGAAAACTCGGTTAATGCTTGTCTAATAAATGCTGTTTTAAAGATATGTTTTTAAGGGAAGAATTGTTATTAAACCAAAAAACGGAGGAAAATCTATGGGAACAAAAGATATACCAGCAGGAAAGAAATCTAAGCCTTTAACAAAGAATGAAAGAAAAGAACTTAGGAAAAAGAGAAAAGAAAAACATGCCTCTTATGAATGAATGCTGATACGGATTGTCATTGATTCGCACAAAAAAATCATTCGTTAAAATCGGGTTAATGCTTATCCACTACAGGAGAAATATTTATATATAATGAGCTCTTAATATATATTGGGGCATTGTTTTTGAATTACTGTAAAGTCTGTAGAAAAGAAACGAAACAAATTCCCGTACGCGTAATCGATTCGCTGATTATCGTCGAGGACTACTGTCCGTGTTGCGACGAATCGACCATGCGCTATGAGAAGATACAAGGTATCTGAGGACACTCTCGGAAACCAAATCGAGAGGGTTCAAACAAAGAGATAGGTTTTTTTATAATAATCAGTTATCTATTAAGCGATTCAGATAAGAACCGGTGAGGGGCGAACAAAACCGTGGATACTCAAAAGATAGATTCTTCAAAGGTAAAATCCCACGATGAGATACTCAAATTGTTTGAAGATGTCCGGTCAGCGGAAGCACGAGTGAACAATCCAGAGGCATTTACAAAAGCACCCTACGAGCAGTTCACGGTCCTCAGACAGAATGAACCACCGGTGAAGCAACCTAGAGAACCACCACAAAAAACACCATCATTAGAACCCACCAGAGAGATACACACACCAGAACAGGAAGAACAAAAGAAACCATTTTTTAAGAGAGCACAGAAACCTCAGATGATCTCAGAGAAAAAAAGGAAATGGTTAGATATTTTGAAAATTGAAGTCACCGAGGATGAAGAGCTGACACCAGTCCCAGAGGTAGAATCCCAACCCGAGGACCTCATGATTCAAACCAGTACATTTGTCCTTCAGTTGGATCCCAATGGGAACCTTGTTGGTTTTCCAATGAAAAAGATACATGAACGTAAAAAACCAGAACAAACAGAGGAATCAGAAGGAGAATCGGAAAAAGGAATCAAAGGGACATTCAAACACCTTGTGTCTAAGTTCCGCAGGAAAAAATCAGAGGAATCCGAATCAAGTGGTGGGATCGCTGACAAAATCAAAGGGATCTTTAGGAGAAAAAACAAAGAGTGATTTATCAAATAACTTTTTTTTATTTTAACCAGAAGAGTATCTTTTTCTCATCGACGTTTCGAATCATCCCATCGACTTTTCCTTCACGAGCGAGCCATCCGACCGCTATAAAAACATCCTGTTCGACAATCCGGGATAACCGACTGAGCGATTGTGCATCGACTTCCCCCCAGATTTCCAGCGTCCGCCAGATTTTTCCAGCATCCTTTCCTATCATCTGGACAAGATTCGTCTCCCCTAATTGATAAGTGCCGTTCTCTTTTCGTATCTTATTTTCTCTTGCGAGCCATCCGATGCCTGCATACAGTTGTTGTTCAGGAAGATGGGTCACTGTGAGGAGTTCTGATTCTGAGAGAGGTCCTTTTTCATGCAGTGCCTTCCACACAGTTCCTGCTTGCTCACCGAACAACGATACAATATCACTCATATACTCACTATCAAAAAGAGAAGCATGCTTTGGAAGATTAAATACATTGTGATTTTATTGTAAAAAATAGTCCCGGAGATAAACTATAAGACAACCTTTTCCATTTCCTCAGATGAGGGAAACAGCGTATGCCAAAAATCCATCATTCAAGCTATGTTGCACCTAGCGCGATCATCCTTGGTGATGTGACTATCGGGAAGAACTGTGGGGTGTTTCCCCATGCGGTGATTCGCGGGGATGAAGGCTCTATTGTCATTGGGGATGGTTCGAATATTCAAGATTGCTGCATCCTTCACACCGATGCGGAACATACAGTGACAATTGGGAAAAACGTCACTGTCGGTCATGCTGCAGTAATCCATGGTGCCGCCATCGAAGATGATTGTCTCATCGGGATTCATGCGACCGTGTTAAATGGCGCACGCATCCAGTCGGGTTCTATCATAGGAGCCTGTGCGCTTGTCACCGAGAACATGCTCGTTCCTCCACAAAGCCTCGTGCTGGGTGTCCCTGGCAAGGTCATCAAACAAGACCCCCAATACGTTGATATGATACGTAACAACGCGCAGATCTATCAGGATCTTGCCCAGAAACATAAACAAGGGGACTATCCGATACATCGTTCAAACGATGAAGCATCTCTGTAAAAAAACCTGTTTAGAGTTTCTTTACTTCGATTGCTTGGGGTCCTTTTTCGGTGGTGTTAATTTGGTATTCAACTTGTTCACCAGGAAGAAGAAAAATATCGAAAAACGGGATCGCTGATTTATGGACAAAAATGGTACGTCCATCATTGCCCCGGATAAAACCAAATCCCTTTCGGATATCATAAAATTTTACAATTCCTTTCATAATAAGTTCACCTCCTAATAGTATTTCGTTTCTTCAAAAAAAAGAGATCAAATGAGTATTCTGATTTTAGAAAGAATGATTACAATTCTTACAGTTTTTTTGTGCGTCAGATGCTGATTTTACTGAATGCTGCGCACAGTGTTCATGTTCATAAACCGGCCGTTGCAGGACTTTGCATCGGACGACAGTTTTCGTAAACGATTCTTGATTCTTCCTTCGTCGGTTATTTGCTTGTGGATTCATTGGGAATAACTCCATATTCAGAGTAATTATCTCTGTAAAGTAAAAAAAAAATAAATCTCAAAATCTTTAATTTTTAGAAAATGAAATGTTATTTTCTCTTTTCTTCGTGCCCCCAACAAACCAGTGTTATATATAGTTTTGCATCCAGGTGGCCAAATGAACCTGTTGGTTTATGAGTTACTTGTTGGTTTTTCAAGGTATTTCAAAATAAGACAGGTCGATATTCTCCCAGTCGTCATAGTCTCGTTTCCCATGGGACCCATCTGAGTAATCTAAAATTGAATACGTGTATCGATAGTTCATGATACTCCTATAATTCCTCCAGATGTACCAACCAATTTTAAAAGGACTGTTCCCCAGTCGATTGTCACATCCGAACGGTTCGCCGAAGCGTATCCCAAAATTATGCCCCATCTCATGCACGATCAAGGATGCGACGATATAATCAGTTGTTTTCAATGGCATCTTCTGTGATCGTTTCTCGACAAGGGTGTTTGCTAAGGCAAACGCATCAGTACCTGGGTTATAGCCCCAGTAAGGGGAGACGTCTCCGCTGAACGCGAAGCCTTTCGGGGTCTGATCATGGACAAAGATAAGGTAATGAAACACACCACGTCGCCAATCATCGGAGTCATTATGCAGGAAATAAGTGTTCCATATCGCACGGAGTTCCTCAAATTTAGTCTCCGTATCATGGGGGACAATCTCGCCACCGTTCAATTCCCCGGTGTCGAAATGGAAGATGATGTTTCGGTTATGAAACGGATTTTGAGCAAGCTCGAGGGTATTGTTGGTGACGTTTCTAATCGTTCCATCTTCTTCGGCCATGTAGTCGATTTCTAGAAACACATCTTTTCGATAGGGATCAGAACCGAAATCATATGTCAGGTATTCTTCCCTATTATTCAGACTATCCCGATCAGGGTCCATCGCAGGGTGGTTTTCCCATATAAGAGGGTTAAAACCAAATCGATGCTCCCATTCAATCGGAACTCCGTCTGCATCATTATCGCTATCCGTATCATCAACAGTTGGATCTGTACCGTAGACATTGGTTTCTATCCAATAGGGGAGACCATCGTGGTCAAAATCATTCTGATGGATGTCAAACCAGAGTTCGCAGTCGTTCTCATTTGTGTCAATGCTCCCATCAGCACTGCCGCAGACTCGCCCACACCCAGTGATGTCGACAGGGTTGTTATCCCCGCTCCACCTGCCGATGCTGACATCATAGAGGAGGTGGATATCCCGACCTGAGTCATCTGTGTTTGGGGATTTGCTGATGTCACAGAGCGTGTTTTCGTCCTCATCAGCATCCCAGAGTTGAATTGTGACATTTACGGTTTTTGTATCATCTGGAACATCTGCAGTGACGGTAAAACAATGATACAGATACCTTGTATTCTCCCATAGGGGGCTCGTGTACTCAGCATCATTGATGAAAAGTGTTACGAAGAAATCTGGATCGGAGAAAAGATCAATGGTGTCTAACGCTCTGATCGCGAGGATATCGACCGTGATGTTGATATCCACCAGAGGATCATAATCCTCAAGGATGTTTTGTTGTTGATTGTTCAAATCTAGTTTTACGGCCGTTACTGGCATTATGAGTAACAGACAAATTAGCATAGTACCGGTTCGGAACAGTATTTCTTGTATCATACAAGCCTCCAAAACGATATATCTTAAAAATGTTTTTATAATTTTCAGTCAAAATAAACTATTCTCGGTTCATGTGATGAAATCCATTTATGTTTTTCAGTAGATGAACTCTGGAACAAAGGTCTTTACTTGCTGCCCATCCTTAAAGAGTATCAAACAATAAAAAGAGAAGGAGGATGAACTCCGTTTCATCTACAAAGAAACAAGACTGGTGATTATTTCAAGGTCACTTTAATTTTCGGTTCTTTGGACCTGATTTTCTGGCACTGGACTTTGTCCTCTCTTGCAAGCCATCCCAACGCTTGGTACGCGTCAACCTCAGTGATCTGGTTAAGTCGCGCGATCGTGGAGACATCCATCTCCCCTTGTCTTGCCACCGTGTTCCAGACTTTCCCAGCATCAGAGCCGATCTTGGGGGTCAAATTGGTATCCCCAAGCTTATACATGTTATTGACTCGGCAGATCTTGCCCTCTCGTGCAAGCCAGCCTATCGCGGTCCAAAGCTCGTCACCAGCAAGTTTTGTGTTCTGACGCAAAGCTTCCTCTTTCAAGGGTCCCTTTGTACTAAGTATCTTCCAGACTTTGCCAGCATTCCATCCAAATTCCTCTATTAATGTTTTCATCACTCAACCTCACTCACAAGTGATATCTGATACAAGATTATATATATTTTCATTTCTAAAAAAAGAAATTGCGTATGACGCTTAGAATTCAGAAAAAATGTTTTCCTCTAGTGGTTCTTCTGGTTCCTCATCTATCTTTTCTGCCCCAAGGGCGATAAGGTATCCTTTGGCTCTTTCAGCGTACTTGTATCGATTGACCGTTTCCCAGAATTTCTTCGAATGATCAGGGTACAGGAGATGCGCAAGCTCATGGATGATGATGTAGTCCTGCACCCAGGATGGCATGGTCTTGACCCGATCTGAGATGCGGATGGATCTATCAACTGAGGTACAACTCCCGTACCGTTGGTGCTGATTTGTAACAAATCGGATGGAATATTCAAGCACGCCATCAAAATATATTTTGTTCAGCTCCTCTGCACGCTGACAGAGCCATGCGTCGCTTTCTTTGACGGTCTTTTTCTGCTCCCATCGTTCATGCCGCTTAATCATCCGATCTATCCATTTCTGCTCCTCTTTTACGGACATGCCCGCAGGAAGGTAGATCCAGAGACGACCGTCTCCGGATTTCGTCTGAATCGTCTTCTTTCGCCGTCGACTGCGAATGACGGTGACCGGGGGTGATATCATAGCTTCAGAACCAGTACAAAAAAGCATCATATAAGTATTTATCATAAGCAAGGCACAAAAGAAAAAAGGGAAAAAAATATGAGATTGGTTCTCTTATTTCATCGGAGAAAGATCAAATCCCCGGACGACGCTTGAAAAGCCAAAGAACATGGTGATGGCTTTATCCGCGATAGATCCGGACCGATGGATGTATAAGCCTTTGAAATCAGACATCAACCCGGCTTGTCTACCGGTCAGCATCTTAATCCCAAACGGGTAGGGATCAATGATGATGGTTCGGCTGTTGAGGACAAGGTTGCTTCGTCCTGAGTAGAACCAGAAGGTGAATGGCCGCATGAGGTTGAACTTGTTTTTTCCCAATGAGAGGAATTTATTGGTAAAACCCCAGCTCAGAATTAAGACGTTCTTTCGAAGTGGACGGAGTTGGCTTATCTTGTAGTTGAAATCAATTCCTTTTATGACAAGGTTCAGTAAGAAAACAAGGACTGGGTGTCGACCATTCTCGGCAATGAAGCTTTGAACGATATCAACAAGGTTTGTACGGGAGGTCGCTTTGGATATCTTCTCGATGAGCTCTGGTAGGAACTTTTGCATGGAAACAATCTCATCTCTGGTGAGCTGCAATTGTTGCACAGCGCCAATGTTCATTGCTTCCATTTTTTCCTGTACTTTATCCTGAACGGTTAGTTGGGCTGTTACTGGGTTAAATATAACTCCCAGAAAAAGAAGAATTACGCCTATTGTAAGCATTCCTTTTATTTTCGTCATATTTTTACCCTCGTTATCGAATTTGGATTATTTCGATTAAATGTATATTATCTTCAGTATTTATATAATTTTCTACGTTGAGTAAGGCAATTGTCGAATATCTCCTCGATAGAAACGCCTTCGAACCTCTCGTTATAAAATGAAAAATGAAGAAGAAAAAAGGGGAAAATATTGAAGGAATTATTTCGAAAGTGGGGTAAGGTCAAACGCGTGGACCCGACGAGCCTTCCCTAAAAAGAACACGTAGGAGTTCCCAGTAAGTTTGCTTTGGATATCAATGAAGATTCCTTTGAATCCTTTCATGAATCCAAGTTGTGGGCCAACCATCTTCTGATGTATCCCGAAGGGTTGTCGTTCGAAGATAAGGGTTCTTCCTTTAATCAGTTTCGCAGTATCTGTGTAGCGCCACATGGAAAGTCGCTCCTTGAATCGGTCGATAGAATTATCCTTGCGTGGATTTAACCGATGATAGGCTCCAAAACTTAGGACAAAGTAATTTCCACCGAATGTTGAAGAGAATGCCCCAAGGAGGCCTAGGAGGTTTGATCCAGTGCCAGAGAGTGCTCGTTCTTTTGTCAGAAAATCAAGCATCCGTGCCACTAAATCTTGAACCACAGGGTATCTGATATAGTCGTTCGTCAGGCAGAGGGTCTGGAGTTTTTCGATAAACTCTGTAAAACTATGTGAATCAGCAGCGATGATTTCAACGTCCTCCATGAATCGCTCGATTGAACATGTTTCTTGAGATGATACCTCATCTGTTTGTGTCATTTGTGCGGTTGCTGGTGATATGATAAGCCCAGCGAAGAGAACCGTTATCATTCCTGCAAGGAATATTTTCTTAAACATAGTCAGACCTTCTTTTTTCCTCTTTGAGATACCTACCTATTATTTTGATGTATTTATATAATTTTCTGTTTAATTAAAATCAGAAGGGAAATGCTAAAAAGACTCTGGAGCCATCAATTCGTTTTTAGGTGATATACGGATTCGTGCTTGAGAAATCAAAACCCTGGACTAGCTCAATAGATGGTGTTCTTTTCTGCGGAACCCATCCATGGATCGGATAGACGAGGTTAGGGAAGAACTTTCGGATGTTCGTGGACAACTGGGTGATGATATGATGCTCTCCGAACTGTTGCTTGCTGATTTCGTAGGTCATTTGACCGGTTGTTTCTTCATCCAGGAATCCCAGGGCGTGGATATATTCATGCAGCAAGACATGGAAGATGTATGGTCTGAGCAATGTCTTGTTCGTTTCAAGAATCCTACGTAGCGGGGTTTTGTTGACGATGATGATATTGGAAGCGACCGGGTAGTACGCACCAATGAACCCGTCGAGGGATGCACCGATCTCCTGTAAACCCAGCATGAGTCCTGCGCGGGATCTGTTCTCGTTTTTTTGCACGACTTTTTTTACTTCTTCAAACGTCTCTATGATGTTTTGATTCAGTTCAGAAAGGTCCGTGGTGCTCTTCATTCACCACATGGTAGTTAACAATTGTTAATATACTTTTCGATGGACCAAATCCACCAGAAAAGCAAATCAAACAGGAGGCAGAAGAAAAAAATTAATACTGCCGCCACCGATGCTCACATTTCGTACAGGTGAAGATCCTTGTCTCGGGCTCATCACTCGCCCGTGTCTGACGCAGGATCCAAAACGCCTCATTATTCCCACATTTCGGACACTCCGTCCGAGTTTTCGGTAAAATGTCAATCTTTTTTTCAAGGACGACCGTTTCCTTCTGTTTTTGTTTCTCAACAACCACTGCGCTTCCCTGCTTCTTTTTTTTCACCCCACAGGAGTTACAGACAAAAAAATCTCCTTGTGGAAGCATCAATACCTTACATTTTGGACAAAACTCCATGTGACACCCTCTGAAATGCATCCTTTACGATAATCGCATGATCAAATGCTAATAGCGGTAACTCCTCTACCTTGAAAAACTTTGCACTCCTCGCATCATCCCCCGCTTCAATCGCTCCCCCTCTCGCTTCCACCAGATACGCTACCGTCACGGTATGACCACGGGGGTCACGGTGAGGATCTGAATACACACCAAGCAAACCCCGAATCCGTATTTTCAAACCGGTTTCTTCGTCCATTTCCCGGATTATCGCATCCTCGGTTTTCTCCCCATACTCCACGAAACCACCTGGTAATGCCCAGGCTCCTTGAAAGGGAGAGTGTTTTCGTTGGATGAGAAGAACTGAATGGTCCTGTATGAGAATCCCATCGACAGTCAACGCAGGAGACTGTAGTGTCATTAAGGAAGGAATAATCCAGGAGTATAAAGAGTTAACCAGATTTCTCCAAGAATCAATTTAAAATCTCTTTCAAATTATTCTCATGAATTGGGAACTAAATAAAAATATAGAAGATGACGACTGGTCTTTTTTTTATCGTTTCAACTCAAGAACGACTGAATGAACCTCTTGAACTCCTTTCAGAGATTCCATCATTCCGACAATCGTATTGGAGATAATTTGCGCAGGAAATTGCGTTAGATTGACATCCTTCCCATTGACTTTTATACAAAGGTTAGGAATGGTTGGTTGCATCGATCTTTTCCTTTTCAGAAGGCTCAGAATTTCTTGGAAGTTATCCTTGTAGACAGTAATTGTGTTGCTTCGTTTCTTGCCTGAACCTACCTGAATCTTGGGGATCTTTGGATCATCAGCTCCTTCGACGAAGACAAAATCAAAACAACCAAAATCAGAGATTCTCTGCAGTATCTCAGATGAACTCAACGGGGTATTGAGAAGAAAATTTGTCTCACTGCGAGAGGAGAATACAACCAACTGTGCTCCTGCCTGATGATGCCTCCAGGTGTCTTTCTGCTTCGTATCCATGCAGATCGCTTTATTCGTTTGTTTCACGGTCGCGACCTGATAACCTTCTGCGGTAAGTCGTGTAATAAGTTGAACAATCAAGGTCGTCTTCCCAGAATCAGACTCGCCATAGACTCCAAATATTTTCGGTGTAGACATACCATTGGATAACATAGATGACCGTTTATGTTTTCCTCTCTCACTTCACAAAGGAAAAGATATAACTGGTGATTCATTATCACTCCCCAAATCATGAAACCACAGGGACGGATCCTTTCCACGGTCAGCCTTATCCATGCGGTCAACGATGGGTCGATCGCGGTCATCTCAATACTGTTCCCTATATTCAAAGAGCTATTCAACCTCAGCTACACCCAAGTCGGCATCATCACGGGCGGGGGTTTGTTCATCACCCTTGTCGGACAACTCGTATTAGGACGACTTGCAGACGGCAAAAACGTCAACTCCTTCCTACTCACTGGCGTACTCCTCACCAGTCTTTCTCTTATGCTTCTCAGTTTCAGCACTGGATTTCTCAGCCTGATCTGTTTAATCTTCTTTTTGAGGTTCGCGACCTCCTTTTTTCATCCTATCGGCATCGGATGGATCTCGCGGACCTACAAAAAAGGAAGACTGGACTGGGCGATGGGCATCCAGAGCGGGTCCGCAGACCTTGGGGCGTTCCTTGCTATCCTCACCACATTATCAATCACTGAGCTGACCCATTGGACGGTGCCGCTGTACGGCTGGGCATGCATCTGCATCATGGGACTCCTCGTCAGTCTCATCCTCACTCATCATCTGGATAAAGACCTGGTTTTCGTCCCCAAAGAGACACATAGACATTCGTTCAAAGAAATGGCGACCGATGCGTACCATCGGATGAAAGCAATACGACTCCTCATCCCAGCATTCATGATCAGTGGAGCTTCCTGGGGCATCATCATCACCTATTTCCCCTTGCTGCTCACCGCACAGACAACACTCTCACTGCCGGTGATAGGTTTTTTAGTCGCCCTCTGGGCTGGTGTCGGCAGCATCACCTCGTTATCCTATGGGAGGATTCGAACCTTCATCAATCGGAAAAAACTCCTCCTTACCGCATACATCCTCATTGGAATACTCAGTGTGTTTCTTGCATTGTTCACCCATCTTCTCATCCTTATTCTCCTCATGATCCTGCTTGGGATCGCAGTGTTCCTCACCTACCCGGCGTTGTTCTCCTTTGTCTCAGAGGTGACCGATGAATCGGTCGAGGGATGGACGTTCGGGTTGACCTTCACGTTTCAGACCGGTGGGGGGACCATCCTGCTCTTCCTCGGCGGGGTGCTGTCTGACCTGTATGGGATCTGGATGCCGTTCGTATTACTGGGTTTGCTTTCCTTGCTCTTCTCTTTTGTGCTCCTCATCAACTACCGCAAGCCCTTCGCCGAAAAAAAACCATAAAGAGAAAAACAAATAGCACGGCAACGGATTACCCGTTTCAACATGCAGAAACACGCTCTTGGCCTTCTTGTCTCCATCATCGCTGTCTCCTTCGCATCTATCTTCATCCTTTCCTGTCAAGCACCACCCTTAAGTATCGCATTCTATCGACTCTTCTTCACAACACTCCTGCTTGTCCCTCTTATTCTCCTCAGAAAGAAGACCAGGGATGAACTGCGCTCCCTGCCAAAAACAACGCTTTTTTTCATGATTCTCATCGGTCTTATCCTTGCAGCTCACTTCGCCTTATGGATCTCCTCCTTGAAGATGACCTCAGTGGCTAGCTCCGTCATCCTGGTCACGGCCCATCCGATCCTTGTCGCACCAGTCTCATTTTATTTTTTGAAAGAAAAACTCTCCTGGGTCAACGCACTTGGCATCGCGATCTCCTTAAGTGGTGTTGGGGTGCTGGTCATCGGGAATTACGGGTTCTCCGCGTTTGGTCTGGACACCCTAGAAGGAAACATCCTGGCGATGCTTGGGGGGCTTGCCGCTGGATTATACATCTTAGGAGGACGGACTCTCAGGAAAAAGGTTTCCACGGTCACGTACGCGTTTGTGGTCTACGCGGTAGGAACCATCGTCTTGTTCGTCCTCTGCCTAACCCTTGCAGCCCCGGTCTCCGGTCTTGCCCTGTCTGATTATGGGATCATCCTGTTGATGGCCGTAGTCTCAGGCATCTTCGGTCATACCCTCTACAACTGGTCCCTGGGGTACATCCGCGCATCCATCATGTCCGTCGCACTCCTCGGAGAACCAATTGGATCCTCCCTGCTTGCCTATGCTATCCCCTGGATCAATCAACAACCATCGATGTACACCATCATCGGTGGCGGCATCATCCTCCTGGGGATTTATCTCACTGCACGGACGATGGCAGAGCCTGAAATTTTGGAAAATGTTTAAGAATAGTGCCAGCTTCATAGTCGCTTATGACATCCAAAACAAACAAGATCATCAGTGCAGTCGTCGCAATCGCCATCATTCTTGCAATCATAGTCCTTGTCTATGTGAATCTCCCGAAACAAACACAAACAACCGACGAAGACGATACACCCGCTCAAAAAGAAAGCCCAACTATTTTCAAACTCATCTACGATGATGAGATTCAGAATTTCACCCTAGGTCAACTTGAACGCTTAGAACCCTACACCGCAAAAGGCGGATACCGGACCCAGAAAGGATCCATCAGAGGAGTCGGTAATTACACCGGAGTAAATATCACCACTCTCGTAAACAACCTCCAACCAGTACCCTACCGTTACAGTCTGCGGGTCACTGATGCAGAAGGAGAAAACACTTCGTATAATTTTTCAACAATCATCGGTGATGTCAATATTTATAATACGGATAACGCCTCTGATTCAAATCCGATCGGGAAAGGAAACATGACCATGGTCCTTGCCTATCAATTCGAAGGCGCCTGGTTGAACGAATCCAGTGACGGCAAACTGAAGATCGTGTTCCTTGATGAAAACGGATCAATCACTGATTCAGTACTCTGGTGGAAAAAAGTCGTCTCGATACGAATTATCACCGAATAAGACTCAGACGATTCCCTAGCTAAGTTATCCATCACCATCGCAAGGTATTTCTTATTCTACATTATACTAAATGTGAACAATGAGAGATATCCACTGGTTAATAGAGAACGTCGACCGATACAAAAACGCCACCATCCAGAAACGTTTCAAGAGCAAAAAAAACATTGTCGCGTATGTGCTACTCAACGGTCAACCACGGGTCCTCAAATGGTTCGTCCCAGGTTTGAAACAGAACATGGAAAATGAACATACGATCCTTAAGAAAGGAGCATCTGCTCTTTCTACCCCATCACCATTTGAGAAAGATTTAGAACAGAATGTCCTGGTTTTAAGCTACATCCCTGGACAGAATGTCTGCGACGTCATCAACGATGCTCAAACCATCTTTGAGGAAAAAGAAAAAACGGTTCATCAGCTTGCGGATTGGTTTGTCCAGTTCCATACTTTTTTCAGAACAGATCAAAGTTATCAGATCCGAGGGGATGCAACTCTTCGGAACTTCATTCAACACAAGGGTCGTATCTGGGGTGTGGATTTTGAGGAATCACGCATCGGCAAACCAAGCGAAGACCTTGCAACGCTCTGCAGTTCTATATTGAGCACGGACCCGATGTTCACCGATGAGAAGTTCAGACTCTGTCAAGTGTTCCTGGACTCCTATCGAAGAGCCGCACCAGAGAATATAGAGAACATCAGCGCAGAGATAGCCTATGCACTGCTCGAACGTATCCAATGGCGACCGAACGACGAGGAGACACTCAGAAAACAAGCGACGAAAATACGAAGTAAAGGATTGCTCGTGGCACGACATAATTTTTAAATATCCACCTATGTATCCCTCCCAACGATACCTATGGGGAAGGACCGATTACTCCCGATTCTCGCTTTGATACTCCTCTTCATTGCGAGCAGCTCGTCACTGTTCGTGTACGCGTCACAGACAACCACCGATACTTTGCTTGTAAACGGACAACATTACACCATTAATCAACTGTTTTCTCTAGCAAAACCACGCATGTTCAACGACTCGCAATACATTGGAATCGCCCTTGATGATCTGATGTTGAAAGTCGGGGTTGCAAACCCGGAACGCCATACGTATACATTCAAAGGCTCGGATGGATATGAGAAGACCGTGACCTGGGAGAATCTGCAAAACGGGCTGCTTACAAAAAACCGTGAATCTGTGTTTCCTGATCTCCCGAAAGCCTTCCGAGTCAAAGAGATCGTTACCATCGGGGTGAACTAAGAAATGATAGACAAGAAGTTCATTGTGGGAATCATCGTGTTCGGATCCCTCTGGGGTTTTGCTGAATGCATCATCGGATCATTACTCCGTGACGTCAACCTCCCTGCGGGGGCTATCATGACTGGTGTTTTTGCCATCGGTCTGATGACTCTCAGCCGGACTACCTATGGACGACCCGGGATGCAGACAGGCATCGGGTTGGTTGCTGGTGGACTACGACTCTTCAACCCTTTTGGTGGATGTTTCATCTGTTCTGCAATCGCGATCATGGCAGAAGGATTGCTCTTTGATCTAATCTGGACGGGGTTCTCTCTTGATAAGAAAACGACTCAGATTCTCACGGATCAGGTGAGTCTAGGGATTATTTCCGCATACCTGGTCTACGTCGGTGGGTATATCGTCACCCAGATCCTGACGCCGGTGTTTTCCTCCGCAGGGTTCTATCTTGAAAATCTTCTAGTCTTCATCCCGCAGATCCTCGCCAGCGGACTGCTCGCCGCCTTGCTTGGTGTCGCAACAGTCCCAGCAGTGATTATTCTGAAGAAACTGCATATCACGATACAGGATCGTCTGTATTATCCTATCACCATTGGTGTCTCCGCTTTCTGCTGGGTCTTTGTCATTGTAAACACTCTTTTTATTCTATGGTTATAGGGGGCCGAGGAAATGGAACATCCAATAAAGGTAAAAATCCTGAAATTCTATCCAGAGAAATGCAGCGGATGCCTTGAATGTGAAAAAGCATGCTCACAGGTGCATTTCAAAACCAAGGATGGCGGTGAGAAATCAGCGATCCGTATCATAAAAACAAACAACGGGTACATGATGCATGTTTGTGATCAGCGCGGGTTGTGTCTTGATATGTGCCCGGTTGGTGCGTTGATTCGACGGAAGAACGGCATCGTGTGGTTAGACAAAGATGTCTGCATTGGATGTCAAGCTTGTGTTGGGTTCTGCCCCATTGGGGCTATGCGTAAAGCAGATGTTCGGATAGAGCCGTTCAAATGCATCTCCTGTGGGTCCTGTGTCCGCGCATGCCCTGAGAACGCTTTAGAGCTAGTTGAGGCAAATATCGCTGATATTAAACAAGTTGTACATCATAAACTAGGTGCGTAACATGGTCGAAGGTCAGATAGCTATCGAGGAGTACAAGACAGGGAACACAGAACACACTTGGGATCTGAAGAAGATTGCTTCTGCTCATAAGGTTCTGGCGACCTATTCATACAAGAAGGGGCAGGTGACCAAGGGGTACGCGAATCGGACGTTGTACGTGAACCTTGGCACCGGTAAGATTACAGAAAAACCAGTCACGGAGGAGATGAAAAAACTGTTCACCGGGGGTCGTGGGTTTGGCCTCAAACTCATATGGGACGGCTGTAAATCTTCGACACGATGGGACAGCCCGGAGAACGAACTGCTCATCACCACAGGCCCGCTCTGTGGGACGACCCAGTACGCAGGTTCTGGGAAATCCCTCTGCTTAAGTGTCTCTCCCTCCACCAATATCCTTTGTGATTGTAACGTTGGTGGTTTCTTCGGTCCATATCTGAAATTCACTGGGTTTGATGCCCTGGAGATCCAAGGAAAAGCAAAGGAAGATGTGATCATCGTCATCGATGGTGAAAAAGGGACGGTGTCTCTCGAAACCGCACCATTGGAAGAGACCAATACCCATCTCCTCTCTGAGCAGCTCACCAGGATGTATGCCTCCGAAGATACGGATAAATCCCGGCAGAAAGTCTCGGTCGTCTCCTCCGGGCATGCTGCCGAGCATAGCTACTGGGGCTGTCTGAATTTCTCGTTTTATGATATCCGGCGTAAGGTACCCCGGATTAAACAAGCGGGTCGTGGTGGACTGGGGACCGTCCTACGTAACAAGAAGATCAAAGCAGTGGTCGTCAAAGTAGAACGGTTCGATGGCGTCTCCAATCACCCTGCGGACCCTGATGCGTTAGCAAGGGTTGGGACGAAACTGCATAAAGAGATCCGTGACCTGGACCGGTACCAATGCAACATGCGTGCGGTCGGCACCGGACATCTGGTGGAAATCATGGATGCATATGATTTGCTTCCCACGGAGAATTATCGGTTCGGTAGTTTTCCGAAGGCTTCTAAGATCTATTCACCGAAGTTCTATGACCTGTTCACAAAGATCATCCCGGATGGCTGCTGGCATGGCTGCACCATGGCTTGTGCGAAAACCGTTGATGGATACACAGTAATGACTGGACCCTACAAAGGTGAGAAGGTCACCGTCGACGGCCCAGAGTACGAGACCATCGGGGCATGTTCGAATATGAGCCTCTGGGATCCTCTCTGGATCTTAGAGTTCAACTTTTACTGCGACACCTATGGGATTGACACGATCTCCTCGGGGACCGCTATCGCGTTTTACATGGAGATGTACGAATATGGGATCTTAAACAAGGAGCGTTGCGATGGATTGGAACTGTGCTTCGGAAACGCAGATGCTGCACTTGAACTGCTCCATCGGATAGCCAAAGGAGACAACGGAGAATTCATTCATGTCGCTTCACAGGGCGCGAGAAGAGTGAAAGACTGGATCAACATGCATGGCTGGGGTGACAGACAACTTGTGGAGGATGCTGGCATGGAAAGCAAAGGCCTGGAGTTTTCTGAATATGTCACCAAGGAGTCTCTTGCGATGCAAGGCGGGTATGGTCTGACACTCAAAGGACCACAACATGACGAGGCTTGGCTCATCTTCATGGACATGGTCAACAATGCTATCCCAACATTTCAGATGAAAGCAGAAGCACTGCATTACTTCCCAATGTGGCGGACCTGGTTCGGACTGAACGGGCTCTGTAAACTCCCCTGGAACGATGTCGAACCAGCGGACAACGCCCAGACCCCAGAGCCATCAAAGGTTCCGGGGCATGTACAGAATTATGTGGAGTATCAGAATGCGATGACCGGTTGGAACGTCACCAAAGAAGACCTGATCCTGCAAAGTGAACGATGCTACAACTGGCAGCGGGCGATGAACGTCTGGATGGGACGAGGACAACGCAAGGACGATTGGATCCCTTTCCGGGCGATGGGACCAGTCACCGAGATGGAGTACTTGTCACGAAAGGACCGTTACGATAAAGCACTCGTGGAAAAACAAGGGCTCGCTCAGAAAGATGTTGACAAAATGACGACACAAGAAAAACTGAAGATCATCTACGAGTTCCGTCGGAACCAATACGAAAAACTCACCGATGCAGTCTATTACCGTAGAGGCTGGACACCAAATGGGGTGCCTTCTCCACAGAAGATGAAACAACTTGGATTTACTGATAAAAAGATGCTAAAAATGCTGCAGGATAAGATAACTGCTGATGAAAAGAATGGCCTGAATGTCTGGGGCGGAGTCTACAGCAAAGACGAACATCCCCCCAGTTCAGATAAACATTATTGGGAGAAGTGGTAATCAATGGCACAAAAAAAAGAAATCAATGTTGGAGAGCAAAAGAGTAACCCAAACACAGAAATAACTGTCAAATCAGTCCCCATGGCGGATCCTGCTGCCCTTGGTTTAATTGGTCTTGCGGTCGCTGCATTAGTCCTTGGATCGGTTGACCTGCAGCTTGTCGCAAGTGTGCCATCCAAATCTTTGATGATCCCCTGGATCCTGTTCTTTGGTGCGACCGCACAGTTGATCGCGGGAGGACTGGAGTTCAAACGAAACAACATCTTCGGGGCAACCGTGTTCTCTGTGTATGCTATGACGATGTATTCCATCGCACTGACCTTAGTCATTAATAACTCCTCGGCTCTGAATCCAGGCAACATCGATTCGTACGCGTTCGGTCTGATCGGCATCCTTGTTTTCAGCCTGATTGCAACGGTCGCCTCATTGATGACCAACAAGGTGCTCTTTGGGATACTAATCGCAGTGGATCTCGCGGTCGCTCTCCTTATCCCGCATTATCTGGTTGAGATGTCTGCACAGCCTGCGGGTGTGTTCTTGATCCTCACCTCAGTGCTATCGTTTTATGCAGCTGCGGCTATTGTATTGAATACGATGGCTGGAAAGACAGTTCTACCGGTGGGTAAGCCGCTTTGGATTCCAAAAAAATAAGAAATATTCCTGCAGAAAGATCATTCCTAGTAAGTGGGTTTCTGTGACAGGATTCTGCAAGGTCCTATTTGAAAGTAGGTATACATATCGGGCATGTATCGAAGAGAAATAATCAAAGAGAAAGCAGATATTCGTTTCATCGAATCATTTTTTGTAACTTTTGTTCCGATTGAGACTCTATGATAAATTATTAATACCGCTTTTACGTTTTAAATTTCATGGAACCCCTGTTTTTGGGAGGAAGGAACATGAGAAAAAAAATCTTAGGAATCGTCATGTGCACGCTGGTATTGACCATGATTCCTGTTGCAGCAGGAATGACCATCGATAATGATCCGCAACCAAGCAAAATAGGTTGGACCACTCTTCAGGGATTTATCTTTCGACTCAGGGAGATAAATGGTGGTGCCTTGATAGGGTTCCGATGCCTCTTCGTCCACTATGTCGGCCAAGGCCTCGGTCAGCGAGTGACTGGGATTCGGTACGGTGGTCAGGAAATGGTCATCCCCAAATCATTTCGAGGGATCCTAATGCCGCACATAATAATGGGTTGGTGTTTTGGCGTCTTAGAATTTTAAAAACAAATACACCTCAAAAGAACCGTATCATATTTAAGGGTCAAAAATATATTAAAATTAAGGTAGTTCTCAAATCGTTGTTCTATCTCTGTAAGAAAATAATATAATAAAACTTATATACATGTGTATTTAATATATATTATTAGAGAATGGGGGCAATAGTCTTTTAATAACACATCTCCTCACCACCTCACTAACGACCCCATTCTCTCACTATTGCTCTGAAAAATCCGTCTCGAGCAGGAGATATATCATCCACTTTTTTATAGTTTTTTAAAAATTCAAACAAATTTATGAAAATAAAAAAAAGAGAAAAAAACTATGTCTGATGCAACGCTGCTTTTTCTGATTCAATGGTCTGCGCACGCTGACACAGATACAGATGAACCGTGGTTTGTGTCATACAGAGATTAAATACGACCTGTGGGCTGGTTGGTCGCCGTTCATTTCCGACCTCAACCGTATATGCAAGTGCGCCTTTCTCACGGTACAACCAATTCTCAGAACTGCCCAGAGTACCCCCATACAGGGGGATGAGGCGATCATTTTTTACTAACAAATAATACCCATTGATCAATGAGATGTTCTCACCAACCGATCGGAACAACATCTCATCAGGTGTCTGTTTCGTGGTATGCATCCAAGGATAGATGATGAACTCACCATATGAATGATACGAAATCGAAATAGAGAAATTATGGGCCTCAGTAAAGTGTTTCACCGCTTGGGTCTCATTTTCCGAAAAAGGATAAGGCCCACGGTAATTGAAGCTTGCATCAGGAAGGATCATCGGGAGGTAATACCGCAAAGGAAACAGATAAGCAAGGAACCAGGGATCATCATAGTTCCTGTTCAGGTTCACTCCATAGGAGGTAATCGTAGGTTTCTTCCCAAAAGGACCATGGTTCGGTGCACAGTTCTTGCGTGTATCCGCGGTGACACCATCCGGGTTCACCATCGGAATCAGATAGATTTGAGTCGTATTCAAGACGTTTTGAACCTCAGGAAGACTACTGTTCTGGGCATTCTCCAACATATAACGGATGAAAAACAGGCAGATCTCCACACCAGGCCATTCGTTCCCATGATGCGCTGCCATGAACAGGACACCAGGCTCTTCTTCTTCAGTTTCGACATTATCAGACAGTTTCACCATCCAGAGATCCCTTCCTTCGTAGGTTTTCCCAATTGAGGATAGCGACATCAGAGAAGAGTAATTCTCCTGCAACGAATGCAGCTCGTCAGTGAGTGCATCATAGGTATGATATTGATAAGGTTCAGTTACCGTCTGACTGGATGTTTGATCTGAAATAGCACTCGTAAAAGGCACAAAAAGCATAACCGCGATGCAGAACCCAGCTGTAATACCAAGTCTGATACGAGCAAACGAAGCCGTCTTCATATATTTATTACCCCCATCTGTACTATAGCTATCGAGTATATATATTTTCTTTTTGTGAAAAAAAAAGAGTTAGAAATGCAAGTAAATCTTTGCAAGGACCACTACTGTCGATACGACAATGAGCAATGCAAGGAATTGTTTTACTCCTGAATCCATATTCTATGACCTCACATCCGATTATGTCCTTCATTCTTTATATACTGTCAGAATTCGTTTGGTAAAAACCAAACAACCAAAATAAAAAAAAAAAATGCATTACTTTTTAAATAAGACAAATCTATTCTCTTCTCAATGAAACCAGTCTTACAGGTAGCATTAGACCTTCTTAACGCAGACAGAGCACTCACCATTGCGAAAGATGCAGTCAGAGGCGGAGCAGACTGGTTAGAGGCAGGGACCCCGCTTATAAAAAGCGAGGGCATGGACATCATCCGCCAGCTTCGAGAACAGTTTCCGAATACGACCATTGTCGCAGATATGAAAACCATGGACACCGGTGCCCTGGAAACAGAGATGGCAGCAAAAGCAGGGGCAGACATCATCAGCATCCTTGCCGCAGCAGACGATGCCACCATCAAAGACGCGAGCGCCTCCGCCCGAAAATACGGTGCGAAGCTCATGATAGATCTCATCGGTAACCCGGCGATGATTGAACGAGCAATACAGGCTGAGAAACTCGGTGCCACATATCTCTGCATCCATATCGGCATCGATGAACAAATGCAAGGAAAAAAACCATTATCACTTTTAAAAAATCTCGTCAGGAACACCAGTTTACCAGTCGGTGTTGCTGGAGGATTAAATAGTGAAACCGTCCCTGAAGTCGTCAAAGCAGGTGCACAGATCATCATCGTTGGTGGGGCGATCACCAAAGCAAAGAACGTCACCGAAGCCACACGCAGAATCAAAAAAACAATACTTGAGAAAAAAGCAGCAAAAACCGTCCTATTCAAAAAATATGAAAAAACCGAGCTCAATGCAGCTTTCATGATGGTTTCCACACCAAACATCTCTGATGCGATGCATAAGCAAGGCGCATTGCAAGGGATACGACCCATCCAACCAGGGTTCCATATGGTCGGTCAGGCTCTGACTGTGCGCACTATTGATGGTGACTGGGCAAAACCCATCGAGGCAATCGACAAGGCAGTCAAAGGGACTGTCCTAGTCGTGGATGTCAACCAAGGCAGAACTGCAGTCTGGGGCGAGCTTGCGACTTGGAGTGCTAAATTGCATGGTCTTGCAGGCGTCGTCATCGACGGGGCAGTCCGTGATTACGATGATTTAGTAAAAATCAAATTCCCTATTTTCTCCCGGTATATTGTCCCTAATGCAGGTGAACCGAAGGGACTGGGGGAGATCGGAGCGGAGATCACCTGCGGGAATCAAACCATACGTTCTGATGATTGGGTCATCGGAGATGACTCTGGAGTCGTTGTCGTCCCACAGGAAATCGCCCAGGAAATCGCTAACAGGGCACTCGACGTCAAAGAACAGGAGAACCGTATCCGTGAGGAGATCAAGCAAGGAGGATCACTTGGGAGTGTTCTCAAACTGAAAAAATGGGAGAAAAAAATCGGATGACCCAAGTAGTGTTCTTCACAGACTTTGCAGCACTCCCCAAAGCACTCTCCTTTTTTCCGCTCAAAGGATTCACAGGAAAAAAAGTCCCTGTAAAACTACACATGGGAGAGAAGGGCAACCCGTATTTTGTCAAACCAGAATTAGTAAAAGGCGTTATTACCGAATTACTTCAGGTTCGAGCAAAACCGTTTTTACTTGATACGACGGTTGCATACCATGGATCTCGCTACACCAAAACCGAGTATCTGAACCTTGCCAAACTTCATGGGTTCACTCGAAAGAACATCGGATGTAACGTCGTCATCGATGACAAAGGGATATCGACCATCATCGAAGGCAGAACCTACGAGGTTGCTGAGCATCTAAAAAACGCGACCCATGTCTTCACAATCACCCATGTCAAAGGACACATCCAGACCGGGATGGGTGGGGCGATCAAGAACTTTGGGATGGGTGGGGTTACCAGGGAAACAAAAATACGGATCCATGACAGCAGCTACCCGGTGTACCAGAAGGATGCCTGCACCTTTTGCGGGGTGTGCGCGGAAGTATGCCCGTTTCATGCCATCACTGTTAACGACGAATGGGTGTATTCAGAGGACAAATGTTTCGGATGTGGCGCCTGCGTCGATGCCTGTCCTTCAAAAGCACTCACCTTTCAAGACGCTGATCTACAGTATCTACTCGCCTGCTCAGCAACAGCCTGTCTGCAGGGAAAAATCGTGTTGTATCTCAGCGAGTTAAAACGGATAGCCAAAGGCTGTGACTGCGACCCGAATGCAGGACCGATCATCTGCCCTGATATCGGATATCTCCTCAGCGATGACCCGGTAGCGATCGATAAGGCATCACTCGACCTTATCCACAAGGTAAAGGAGAACGTGTTCTACAAAGTCAATAAGATCGATCCTCTGAAACAAATAACCTATGCAGAACAGATCGGCCTGGGCTCATCAACCTATGAACTGATAAAAATCTAAGAAGAGGGAGACTAATGAGTACCAAGAAATTCGTCACTGCTATCAATTGCATGGACGGTCGTGTGCAAATTCCCGTAATCGACTGGATGAAAAAACACTTCACCGCTGATTTTGTCGATATGATAACAGAACCAGGGCCAAATAAAATCCTTGCAGAAAACATAGAGAGAACCGTTATAGAGTCTCTCAAAAAAAGAGTCGAGATCTCTGTTGTGAAACACGCATCCATCCAGATAGCAGTTGTGGGTCATTTCGATTGTGCAGGTAACCCGGTTGACGAGGAAAATCAACTCCAACAACTTAAGGATGCAACTCTTACGATTCAATCCTGGGGTTTCAAGATCCCTGTGATCGGCCTGTGGGTTGATGATCAATGGACCGTCCACAAAATATTGTAAAATCAGAAAAAAAAGAACAAAGAACGATTGTGTGTTAGACAAACGTCTTTTTGTGTTTGTGATGTTACGAGGTTTTCTTTTGAGTCGAATCCTTGTAGATAAGAGCGAGTCCAGCAGCGATGAAACACATGATCGCAGCAGGTATGAACGCATATAAGAAGCTCATACCAGCATCCTGAACGTACCCTGCAAGCAAGGGACCGACGGTTCCACCAATCCCATATGCGGTGAAGATGAATCCATAGTTCAACCCCAGGTTCTCTGCTCCGAAGGAATCAGCACATGCAGCTGGGAATAACGCGAAGTTCCCACCGAAATTAAAACCGATTAACGCTGCCACAATATAGAACACATAAGGACTGGAGGTCGTATAGAAGAAGACGATCATCATCACCGCCTGGAACAGAAACATGAACAAGAGTGCTTTTCTTCGCCCGATCCGATCTGAGACCTGACCCCAAACGATCCTTCCAGCACCATTAAAGATAGGGAGACAAATCGCCGCGCCTAACACTGCGAAATCTGCAGCCTCTGTCACACTGAATCCATTGGCGGTGAACCCGTCTGTCGGGCTTTTCGCAAAGTTCTGGACATTACCGATCACCATGAGCCCTGCGAGAGCCCCAATGATGAACATCATCCAAAGGAGATAGAATTCTCTCTTTCTGCACATCTCCCGTGGTTTACAGTTATACCCACTTTTCTTATCTTTCGGGTCACAAACAGGGGGATTCCATCCTGCTGGTTTCCATCCTGTAGGCGGACTCTTCATGACCAGGGAACCAATCCCAACAAGGAGTAGGAACATCACACCATATAAACGAAACGCATAATCGACGTTCGCGATGGTATACGCACCAGCCTGTTTGGTTATCAGCCCACTGAACCCAAGGATGCTTGGCGGGTTTGCAAGCAGAATCCAGATGAACGCGCCAAATCCAAAACCTGCGACCGCCAGACCACTGACCAATCCCTTCTTATCCGGGAACCACTTAACGCCAACCGCAATCGGGACTACATAAGCTAATCCAATGCCTGCTCCTCCGATGATACCGATGCAGGNGAGTTTTCCAATGAATGAGGCTCCGACAAAACTTGCTAGGATATACCCTAGGCCTAGGAATATCCCGCCGGTTAACGCTACTTTCATCGAACCATATCTTTTCTGCAGTCGTCCTCCGATTATTGTAAAAATCGCAAACGTAAGCAACCCAGCGCTGAAGATCGCCTGGGTCTCTATTTTGCTAAAAGCAAACTCACTAGGGCTTCCAGTTGCACCTTGTAATGGGGTGGTAAACGCGGACCAGGCGTAGATCGCACCAAGGGCGAGTTGGATAAGGATCCCCCCAAGGACAATAAACCATCGATTCATGATCTTTGCTTGTATTTCATTTGGTTGGTTCTTTGGATTTTCGGTCATAAAAATTAACACTCCACGACTTCCCCTTCAAAGAAAAGAGGATTAAATGTCTTTCGATTTATTAGAAACAAAAATGGTATGATAGTGTCCTCTTAGACGTTGAGTTATTTCCAAAAGATAACAACAAATCCTGTTAAGATCATTCCAAGAACGATGAGAATCGCAATGACTTTGATCATCCAGCTTCGTAAAATCTTTCTTGTTATCCTCATATTTATTTCCTCTCAAGTTCCACATAATATCCATCAAATGATATGATGGTGCTTCCTTTTTTACCTTTTACACCTACCTCACGTTTCATCTGCAGGTATCCAGATTTGTTCAACGCTTCCTTTGTTTTTGTCTTTATCCCGGGGATCTCCGAGATAAGGACATCTTTTCCATTCTCAATCTTCGTTATCAGTTCCTCTTGATGAGTCTTTATCCATTGGACGATACGGGAGCTTTCATCCTTGAAGGTCGGACCGAGTTTTGAAAACACGGGCTCTACTGCGGTGATGGTCTCTTGTATCTCTGGTTTTCCGACAATGAATGCGTGCGTCGAGGGGAATCGCAGCGTTGAGAAAATGATACGCCCATTTCCTTTCAGTCTGTTGATGATTTCTGAAGACGCATAGGTCGCAAGCGCTGGTATTGGTGCATTCAGCGCGATCCCTTGTTCGCTTTTCCATGCTCTGATCTTCGCGATGTACTCTTTGACGGTCTCACCAGCTTTCTCTTTTTCCTCGTCGATGAGGATTGACTCAGGCCATGCTGAGAGATGGATGCTTACGTCGCCTTCATAGGTTTTGTAAGAACCCTGGTATATCTCTTCGGTAATGTGAGGGAAGAACGGGGCAAAGAGCTTCAAGACTCCCAATCCGATAGTGTACAAGGTATATTGGATACTTTCCACGTTTTCTTTATTATAGAGTGATCCTTTGATCATCTCCAAGTAATGATCTGCGAGTTCATGCCAGAGGAAATATTCAATGTCTTTCATGGCTGCTGAGTACTCAAACACATCCATCTGCTTGGTGCAGTTGGTCACCAGTTTGCTGTATTTCGTAAGAATCCATTGGTCTATTTCCTGGTTTTTCTTTGGTTTTTGTGGTTTGCCTTCTTTGATGATGTTGCCTATGAACTGCTGCACATTCCAGAGTTTCCGGAGCAGTTTGGTGCCTCGGACAACGTCTTTTCTCCGGAACGGGTTGTCCTCCCCAAGGGCGCAGCTTGCTGCGTAACAGCGGAACGCATCCGTGCCGTATTCATCGATGACTTGGAGCGGGTCGATGACGTTACCGAGGCTCGCATGCATCGGAGTGCCATCTTCGGAGAGGATGAATCCGCCCATCATGATGTTCTCAAAGGGTTTCTCATCGGTGAGGAGCGTGCAGCGAAGGATCGTGTAGAACGCCCAGGTGCGGATGATATCATGAGCTTGCGGTCGGACAGACATCGGGTACAGGTGTTTGAATTTCTTCTCATCACGATACCAGAACGTGTTGAACAATGGGGATATAGAGGAATCCATCCAGGTGTCAAAGACATCCTCGCAGCCTATCAGATGACCCTTGCATTTCGGACATGTTGGAACCGGTGGTTTGTCGATGGTGGGGTCAACGTAGCAATCCTCGATTCGTGCCAGGACGACTTCCTCACATTTCTCACATTCCCAGAGCGGAATCGGTGTTGCGAAGTAGCGTTGTCTGCTGATCACCCAGTCCCATTCCAAGGAGTTGACCCAATCCTCCAGTCGTATTTTCATAAACAGGGGGTACCAGTGCATCGCGTCACTTGCATCAAGAACTAATTGTTTGAACGGGATGGTTTTCAAAAACCATTGTTTGGCGTTGATGAACTCGACTGGGGTTTTACATCGCCAGCAGACCCCGACGTTCTGCGCGAGCGGTTCTTGTTTCAGGAGCAACCCGTCTTGTGTCATATCCTGGATGATTGTTTTGCGTGCATCCTCAATCTTCAGCCCCTTGTATTTACCAGTGATCGCAGTCATTTTTCCTTCTTCGTCGATGCTCATCTCCAAGGGGAGTTTGTATTTGAACACCCAGTTGAGGTCTTCCTTGTCTCCGACCGTGCAGATCATGACAAGGCCGGTACCAAATTCTGGGTCGACCGCGTCGTCTTCGACGATTTTGACTTCTTTATTGACCGTGGGGACACTGACAGTCTGGCCGACCAGCCAGGGTGCCCGCTCATCGGTCGGGTGCACCGCGACAATCTGACAAGCAGCGAGCATCTCCGGTCGGGTGGTCGCTATCTCGATGTACACACCATGAGTATCTTTTCCTATCCCATGGAACTTCAAAAGTTGTTCATCCTGTGGTTTGGAGAAATAAAACTTAATGGTGTTCAGTTTCGTGGTACGGTCGCTGTAGACGACCTCTGCGTCTGCCATCGCGGTCATACAGCGGGGGCACCAGTTCACTGGGAATTCTCCTTTGTAAATATAGCCTTTATTGAACAATTCTATAAAGGAGATCTGTGTGATCCTCCGATAGTACTCCGCATCAGTCTGATAGTAAATAGACGGGTCCATGCTCTCCCCCAGTCTGATGAACTGGTGGGTCATGGTCGCAATGTTCTTCTCAGCGAACTCAGAGCAGAGTTTAGTAAATTCATGCCTGTCGATGTCCTTTCTGGTGATGTTGAGCTGTCGTTCGACACGCTCCTCAATCGGGATACCATTGACATCAAAACAAAGCGGGAAGAACACGTTGTAGCCTTGCATCCGTTTATAACGAGCAGCAAAATCAATATGGGTGTAATGCACCGCATGACCAGCATGCAGTGGACCAGAGGCATACCGCGGGGGCACATCGATACTGTATGGTTTCTTTGTACTTGAAAAATCGAAATGATAAATCTTCATTTCTTGCCATTGTTTCTGCCATTTTTCTTCTAAGACTTTCTGATCATAATCTGTCATAGCGGTGTCCTCATAAGGAGCAGGTTCAGAACGCACAGTAGATTTTTCCTTATAAATATTGCTTTTGTTTTTTTACAAAAAAAATAGCGGTCTTTTATATCCTCATGCAATAATTTTATAATAACCTTATCTATTACCGATACCGGATGCAGCATCACTCTCCATCGGAGGGATATTTTGCCTGAAGCAATCGCCTATGAATTAGCAAAAAAACAAAAAGAAATCTCTGTAGCTGAGTTCTTCGAACGGAACAAACATATCCTTGGTTTTGGGAACCCGACACGGGCGCTCATCACCAGTGTGAAAGAAGGAGTTGATAACAGCCTTACCAAAGATATGCCTATCGTTATAGAAGATAATTCGGTTGTAAAAATTGAGAAGATAGGGGATCTCATTGATCAAAAGATGAAAGAAATCAAACCTGAGAGTCTAAAAAATGGACAGTTAGAAAGATTGAAAATCTCAGGGTTAAAAACACTCTGTTTTAATAGAGAGAATTTAACATTAGAGTTAAAAGAAATATCAACGCTTTTTAGACATAAAGTCAATAGCGATATTTACAGAGTTACCCTTAAAGGAAATAGGTATGCTGATCTGACAGACTATCACAGTATTTTTGGGTTCAGAGATGGTCGTATTAAACCTATGAAAACCTCGGAGTTAAAAGAAGGGGATTATCTGGTTGTTCCAAATGGGAAATGGGATACACCATTAATATTAGAAATAGACTTATTGGAAGAGTTATTAAAATTAACACCACAAGAAACAGAAAAAATAGGTATCTATGGAATTAATAAGATTTTTCTTGATATTCGAGAACAACTCTTAGCCATTCTTCCATATAATAAGAAATATAGAATTAATGATTTTAGAAAATGTGATAGGATCCCATTCAACATTTTAAGAGAAATAACTGTAGATCGAAGAATTTTCGATCATTGCACAGTAGACTTCAAGTTTGGAAAACATAAAATTAAAACGAAAATACCGATTACTAAAGACCTCGCTGAATTCTTAGGCATCTATATAGCAGAAGGCAGTATCTCTGGTGGACATAAGGTAAATCTCTCATTTGGATCACATGAAAAAGACCTAACAACTTATGTAAAAAATCTTTTTAAAGCGGTTTGGGATCAAAAGGCAACAATAGCTAAAGCCCATCATACAGCTGTGAATGTTGTAATAAATTCAACCATACTTGCTTTCATCCTTAAAAAGATCTTTGAAGTTGGAAACAAGGCAAACACAAAAAGAATACCAAAATTTGTTTTTAATTTTCCAGTAAATTACAGAGAAAAATTCCTCATGGCATATTTAGCTGGAGATGGATACCCAAGTAAAGAAATATTTTCATGCATGGAAAAACAAGAAACATTAACAAAAATTCAGGTTGAACGAATAACGCTTGCTACTGCGAGTAAGGACCTTTGCTCGGATTTATTTTATCTATTATCATCTATAGGAATCGATTGTACATTTGATGTCAACAAACCAGAAACTAGAATATTACTGGGTAAAAAGGCGAATTTTTCCGACAGTTATATCCTTTATATCTACATAAAACAAGGAATATCAGACCTCCATAAAATGCCACTATCAGGGATTGTTGAAAATAACAAAGATAGCAAACTTCAGTATAGTATTAATTATAATAATCAAACTCAAATCACAGTGTTACATGCTTTAAAACTACAGAAAAATGAATATTTATCATTAACTGAGGTTGGAGAAAAACTAGCTCATAGTCAAATCGGCTTGTTAAAAGTAAAAAATATCGAGAAAATCAATTATGACGGTGAATGGGTGTATGATATTTCTGTTCCCGGTGAAGAAAATTTTATGAGTGGTTTAGGACCTATTGCTTGCCATAATAGTTTAGACGCATGTGAGGAATCAGGGATTCTTCCTGACATCTATGTCGAAGTAAAGAACCCCACTGAAGAAGAGTGTATTGTGATCGTGGAAGATAATGGTCCAGGCATTATCAAACAACAGATCCCTCATATTTTCGCTCGACTGCTCTATGGCTCGCGGTTCCATGCAGTCCGACAGAGCAGAGGACAACAAGGGATCGGTATCTCAGCAGTCGTCCTCTACGGGCAGTTGACTACGGGAAAACATGCAAAGATCATCTCTAAGATAGAAGAAAATCAACCAGCAGTTCTCGTTGAACTTGCGATTGATACAAACAAGAATCGCGGAGAAATCCAACATCAGGAGATCACGCATTGGGACAAACCGTCAGGGACACGCATCGAAGTCAGTTTAAATGCAGACTACAAACGAGGGAAACGGTTCGTCTACGACTATCTACAGAGCACATCGATTGTAAATCCGCATGCACGGATTGTCTTTAAAGAGGCGGACGGCACAGAACATCTCTTCGAACGGACTGCAGATATATTACCAAAGAAAAGTGAAGAGATTCGACCGCACCCGTATGGCATCGAACTCGGAACGTTAATCAAGATGTCAAAGGAGACAAAAGCAAGGAAGCTCGCATCATTTTTAAAAAACGATTTTAGCAGCATGGGTGATAGGACCGCTAATGCGGTCTGCGATGAAGCGAAACTGGATCGAAACCTCAATCCAGCTGATATGTCTCGTGAACAGTTTCTCTTCTTATATCAGGCGTTTAAAAAAGTCAAAATCATGGCACCACCAACGGAATGCCTCTCCCCAATTGGTGAGACCCTTATCCGTCGGAGTTTGAAGAGTGAAACCCAAGAAATCTCACCAGAGTTCATTTTTACGGCCTCACGGCCTGCATCAGTTTTTTCAGGGAATCCGTTTCAAGTAGAGGTAGGGATTGTGTATGGTGGAAATCTGCCGAAGGATAAACCAGTGAAGATTCTTCGGTTCGCGAACCGAATCCCCTTGCTGTATCAGCAGGGTGATTGTGCGGTTACCACTGCGATTGCATCGATTGACTGGCGCCGGTATGGCCTTGACCAGCCTTCAGGGACAGGAATCCCTATTGGTCCTGCGATCTTTCTTACTCATATCGCGTCTACCCAGATACCCTATACATCGGAGTCTAAGGAGGCGATTGCTGATGTCGAGGAGATTGAAAACGAAATTAAACTTGCGTTCCGTGAGGTCGCTCGAAAAGTCCAGATGCATATCAATAAAAAAGTCCGCCGGGTGAAAACCCGGGAGAAATTCGATTTGATCACAAAGATNCTTCCNGAGATTGCGAAGAAATCCGCTCATATGCTCAATAAACCGGTCCCGTCGCTGGAGAAGGTCATCACCAGGATCATGGATGTCGTATGGATAGAGGATCTGGTGGAGTACGAAAAAGTCAGAGGAAAACAAGTACAGACTAAACTGGATGTGAACAACCCAAAGGGGCAGACTGAATCTGGAGGGTGGATTGCAAAAAGCACGATTATGGTGGTGAACTATAAAGGTAAGCCACAGAAGTTCAGTCTCTATGCTTTGTTCCCGAAGAACGCAACCGTTGGTGAGGTGAAACCAAAGCCAACGAAAATCACTGATACGTATATAAAATGGAGTCTGGAGAGCATCGATCCAACCGATAAGATAGACCTGTTCTTCGAGCTGGCTGGGTTGAACAAAGGGGATTTTGATGAAAACGATCTGTATGTGCAGAACATCAACCCGACCTATGTGATCGGGGCGGACAAATGGGAAGGTGAGTAAAACCATGCAACGAGATTACTCAGGTGTTATTACAAAAATCGATTCCATCGCAGCAAAGGTGTACGCTGATCTTGAGAAGGCAGAGATCCCAGCGCTGCAGCTGTCGACTCGGACGAAGGCGAACATCAGGTTTGATGATGATCTGAATGTCTGGAAATATGGGAAGAACAAGACAGAGCGGTCAGCGAACTCCCTTGATGGCGCTTATATGCTGCTACGCACCATGTACCTTGTTGATTTTATCAAGGATATGATCAAGGAGAAAAAATCATCCACTCTAAGAGAAACGTATTATATCTCAGAGGGGTGGAATCTTGCGAAGTTTTCCAGTCAGAACGAATCAGACCTGCTTGCGGAAGACCTTGAGGTCATCACCGGGTGTATGCGGGAGGACTTCAAGCTCAGACCAGAGGAGGATGGTGCCCGGGTGATTGGGAACCTGGTTGTCGAGGAGATGACCCGGAATAATACCAAGAAGAAGATCCATTGTCAGGATGATGTCGGTGATGCTGGGTATGGGATTCCCTATAATGTAGAGAAGGAAAAACTCTCCTTCAAAGAGGTTGATGCTGATTTTATTGTGGCAATTGAGACCGGTGGTATGTTTGACCGGTTGGTAGAGAACGGGTTTGACACCGATTCCCGAGCCGTTCTTGTGCATCTGAAGGGACAACCAGCTCGGTCGACACGTCGGTTTATCAAACGGTTGAATGAGGAAAAAAAACTCCCGGTGCTGGTGTTCACTGATTGTGACCCTTGGAGTTTCCGTATCTTTGGAAGTGTCGCGTATGGTGCGATCAAAACTGCGCATATCTCTGAGTATCTTGCGACACCAGCAGCGCAGTACCTCGGGGTGACACCCTCCGATATAGAGAACTATAAACTTCCGACGGATACGTTGACATCGGAGGATATCGCTGCGTTGAAAAGCGAGTTGGATGACCCACGGTTCCAGGATCAGTTCTGGAAACATGAAATCAAACTACAGCTGAACCTGGGGAAGAAATCAGAGCAGCAGGCGTTGGCGAAATATGGACTCGATTATGTCACCGATACCTATCTCCCAGAAAAACTCGTGGAAATGGGGATGCTGAAAAAATAACAAGGTATTACTGTTGTTGTCCCCAGAGGTCATTTGGGGGAATCATCTGGTACCGGATGTTTAACACCCGGTCCTCATCAACGAGGATATAGGTTTTACTGAAGATACCACCTTTCGAATCAGCAGGGATGGTATAGCTATGTACGAGTTTCCCCTGAACATATTCTTTCTGATTCTTTTGTTCAGGTTGTTCCTGTTTCTTCCTCGAAAGGGTATATCGAATAAGGAGGACGAGTTCAAGACCGATGGCGATGGCTATCAGAGCAATCGCAGTCAGAATCCATTGCTCCATGCTGAGAATCGCCCATTTATTCCCCAGCTCAAGGAAATAGACACCCAGAATGATAATAGCGATCCATAGGGTATAAAGAACGGTGATTAAGATGAAGAATTTTGTTGCTTTGAGCAATCGTTGTTTTTGTTGCTCTTCACCCCAGGATTGTTCTGTCGCTTCCATTTCCTACCAAATCTGTTATGATTCATTGACTTTAAAACTTTTTTGATGCATTCTTCGATAGCTGAGAATATGTTTATATACGATAGTTTCTTATATTTTGTTGGATAGAGGGGGACCATGAACGTACGGGGAAAAACAAAATATGTCATCTCATGGCTTGTTCTTTTTTGTTTTCTTGGACCATTTTTCTCGCTTTCCGCTCTGTCCGTGGAACACCCAGTTCTGAGTACAGCTCACACATTATATGTCGGTGGATCAGGACTCGGAAACTTCACAAAAATACAGGATGCCGTGGACAACGCCTCTGATGGTGATATTGTGTTTGTCTATGATGACTCAGCCCCCTACTATGAGGATGTCATCATCAATGTCTCTATTCAGCTCCTTGGTGAGAACCGGAATACGACGAGTATTGAAGGAGGAGCCCATGCTGTNTCGATTCGAGTGGATGGTGTGACGGTCAGTGGGTTTCGGATAAATACGGTGGGTGATTTTTGGAATTGCTGTGGTTTTTATGTCATCTCTGAGAGTAACACGATTTCAAATAACAATATCATCAATAATCTTCGGATGAACGGGATTTATCTTGATGGAGCATCGTATAACACCATCTCGGGGAATCTGATTGAGAATAATAAGTACCATGGGATCAGAGTGGAATATGCCTCTCATACGGTCATACAGGATAATATGATTGTGAATAACCGTGGATATGGTATCTATCTCTATGAGGTGCAGGATTCCACGATTATTGGCAATACCGTCAGAGAGAGTTTCTTTGATGGTATAATGCTCGGTGGTTATTGCATCAATAATGTCGTGTACCATAACAATTTCATTGATAACCCGGGGAGCGCGTATGATACAACAGGGAACATCTGGGATGATGGAGCAGCAGGGAACTATTGGTCTGATTACGTGGGTTCTGATAGTGATGGAGATGGGATCGGTGATACACCCTATCTGATCCCAGGGAATGCGAGTCAGGATCGGTTCCCGTTGATGGAACCATTTGAAAATCATCCTGTGGATGTTGTGATAACGATATCAGGTGGTTTTGGTTTGACGGTCTCTCTCAGAAATCAGGGGATTGAGGATTTGTTGCATGTTGATTGGAAATCTCGTTTGACAGGTGGTTTTCTTTTTCGTCCCTCAGAGCGGGTAATGCAAGGGTCGATTATCTATCTGGGCTCTGGTGAGGAGCTGATGATTCAACGGATTGTTCCATTGGTTGGGGTGGGTATCATCGAATTGTCTGTGACCGTGGGAACCACTACAGATTCACAGAAAGGGCTGCTTCTGTTTTTCTTTTTTATCCCNTTTAACGCATGATACGTTNTNCGGAAAATCTCCTGGAAAAATCCATCTGAGGATTTTTTCAAAACATTTATATCCAGGGACTGACAAATAGATACATGCTAGTAAAAATCTAGCTTAGAGGAGGTGAATTCCGCGGATATAAAAATTGTAGGGGCTGTCACTGACGAGAGTGCCCTTGAAGAAATTGAGAACATCGCAAAAGTCTTTGCCTATGAACAACGCATGAAAGATTATACACCGGTTCTCAGACCACCGTATCAAGCAAAGAAAATTAAGATAATCAAGGAAAAAGAAGTGGGGGAGCAAACAAGATTAATTCAGAACACATCACCACGCGTTCTTGTGAAAGGATTGTGTTGATACCAAGTATACTCCAATGCTTGGTCCTCAAAGACCATCAGAGTTTTTTTCCTCTGTATGTTCTCTTTTTTCTTCGAGTATTTGTTTAATTGAAAAAGTTTAAATTCAACTACTCTTTTCTTGCAGGCAAAGAGGTAGACAATGGTTGAATTTGAGACACTGAAAGCAGAGGAAGTAAAATTTGGAAAAAATAATTTCATCGAAGTTGCACGGAAGAAAGCAATCGGTGAATCATTATCGAAAGAATTCGTCGCGATTTCCCGTGGGTTCTATCTTTCTGATGGATCGAAGAAATGGAAATCATCTATCACGCTCCCTGACGAAGAAGATAAAAGAAAACAAATCGCAACGCTAATTAATGATCTATAAAAGAAATAAAGAGTACACCGCAACTCGTTTCCATAAACCTTAGCTGAGTTGCCTGTTCTTTTTCTCGTACTACTAGTTGACTACTTAGTTGTATTCAACTATAGAGTATTGATTGACCATATTCAAAGAATCCTTTCCCTTTTTTTGATTCTATCTTTTTTGAAAGAGGATAGCTTTATTAAGGAGAGATTCTATTGAAGCAATTAAGACGATAGTCAGGGGATTTACAATATGAAGAAAACATTCATTGCACTTGGTTTTTGTGTTCTCTTACTATGTATGCCGATAGGCATCAGTGACACCAGTGATTGTGGCTGTTCGGCCCCAGAAGATACTCTCTCAAGGTCATTGTCCGACACGCCATGGATTTCTGATGCGGATATCACCGCGTTACAACAACAAGCGATCGACGAAGAATGGACATTTACTGTTGGAAAAAACCCAACGACAGATCGCCCTCTTTCAGAGCTCTGTGGCCTTGTCGAACCAGACAACTGGTGGGCTGATGTCTCATTTGATCCCTGTGTCCCCACGACAACCCTGCCAGATCATTTCGACTGGCGGGAACTGGGAGGCTGCACCTCTGTGAAAAATCAAGGGGGTTGTGGTAGCTGCTGGGCGTTTGGCACCATGGCGCCTCTTGAGTGTAATATCCTAATCAAGGATCATAAGGAAGTCGACCTCTCAGAGCAATGGCTTGTCAGTTGTAATCGTAACGGATGGGGCTGTAATGGAGGATGGTGGGCTCATGATTACTTCCAATGGAAGATGGATCGGTCCAATGGGACTGGTGCGGTCTTAGAGAAGGAGTTTCCGTACAAGGCTTCTGATCTTCCTTGTGATGGTCCCTATAAACATCCTTATCTTATCGATTCATGGCATTTCATTGGGTTCTCCCAGGGTATCGCGCCAACAGATTCTATTAAACAGGCAATCATGGACTATGGCCCTGTTTCTGTCGCCTGTGCGGTAACCCAGGCGTTCGGTGCATACACGGGCGGGGTTTTCAACGAAGATGATCCTCAGGCGCCGATCAACCATGCGGTGGCACTCGTTGGCTGGGATGATAATCAGGGAGAGAACGGGGTGTGGTTCTTGCGGAATTCCTGGGGGCCTGGTTGGGGTGAAGACGGGTACATGT